>OBEQ011298934.1_pt1 | contig 19815 bp, 15 predicted proteins | sample 1670901 | NCBI WGS metagenome assembly OBEQ01 (sample SAMEA104232315, study PRJEB22302) | groundwater metagenome | biome: forest; feature: aquifer; material: groundwater | place: USA | collected 2011-08-07 | depth 5.4 m
AAATTTCGCAATGAGCCTCGAGCTAAGTCAGGATTATTGAGAGGCAGAGAATTTTTGATGAAAGATCTCTACAGCTTTCACACTAGCGAAGAAGATTTAATGCTCTACTATTCAGAAGTGCGCACAGCTTACCATAAAATTTTTGAACGCTGCGGCTTAAAATCTTTTCATACTTTAGCGGCTGGCGGGGATTTTACGGCCAGCCATACCCATGAGTTTCAAGTATTGTCGTCAGTTGGCGAGGACACTATTTTTATTTGCTCCAAATGCGAGTATGCCGAGAACAAAGAAGTTTCGTCTTTAGTAGATGGAGGTTTGTGTCTGAAATGTGGCGGTAAAGTTAGAGAGGAAAAATCTATTGAGGTGGGTAATATTTTCCCCTTAGGTACTAAGTACACTGAAGCTCTAAACTTACAATTTACGGATGAACATGGAGATAAAAAATTTGTCGTAACCGGGTCTTATGGAATTGGTTTAGGACGACTGACGGGAACCATAGCCGAAATTTATCATGACAATAAGGGTTTAATCTGGCCGGAGTCAGTCGCGCCTTATAAATTTATTTTAATAACCTTGGATCACACCAAAGAAGAAGGGGACAAATTATATAAAAGACTTTTGGAGCAGGGGGCGGAAGTTTTGTATGACGATCGTGAAGACAAGACTGCCGGTGAAAAATTTGCCGATGCTGACTTGCTTGGAATTCCGGTCAGGCTTGTAATCAGCCCCAAAACTTTAAAAGAAAAAAGTGTGGAAGTAAAAAGGCGAGACAAGAAAGTCAGTGAACTTATAAAGATTAAAGAATTTGGAGAAGCCTTGACATTATAGCAGAGTGGGGTGGGTATTGACACCAAAACCCCACTCTGCTATAATGTCTATTAGGCTCACAAAGCCTCGTTTGTGCCCTAGGTTGGGTACAAACACAGCCAAACCTCTGCTGGACGAAAGGAGGTAAAATATGCTGTAGCCTTAGTTTGAAAACAGGGGGCGGGCCAAGAGTACAAAACCGGCTCGTCCCCACCCATTAAATAGCCGCAAAACGTTCTTTTTATAAAATATTTTTTTGCGGCTGCTTAATGGGTAATATTATAACATACTTTTTGGACTTACAAGGATGACCCTTGTAAACTTGTAAAGCTTGACAGGGATATGGCGGTTGTGATATACTTAGAGTGTAACATTGAAAACCAGTAAAAAGCCTTGCAAAACCTGACTTTCTTTGGATAGAAATATTTAAAGGAAGTCGGATTTTGCGAGACTGGCGGCGTAATGCCAACAAACACGGATTGTGTTGGTGCAATAAGTCCAGTCTCGCAAGTTTTTATTTAAAATTTGTAGGCTCTGAAAAATAGCTTAAAAGATCTCATGTATTAAAATTTTCTAGACAATCCGTCTAAGACTGAATTACTGATTTTTGAGGCTATTTTGCGGAGCTGTTGTAAAAAATGGCATCCCGGGTCTGTGGGTCGTCGGCACAGACACCCACCCCTCAAACAGAGGGCTTGACTCCGGCAAGATTCAGTCAGGTGCGCACCTCGACTGATAAGCCAAGATGTTCAAGGATGGGAACTCGACGCGCATGGCTTGCGCGTAGGAGTATCCTGTCAGCAACAGTTCCGCTCGTTCTTTATTTTTATTTTTTATTGCTACTAGCTAACGCTAGTCCCGAGACAAAAAATCTCGGGCTTCGCAAAATGGTTTTAAAAAGTTGAAATTATTTTGCGAAGGATGCAAGCCTTAAAAGAAGTAGAAACTGCTCTGTCTAGATTTAGACAGAAGAAAGTGGGGCTTGTTGCATTTCCTTCGCCTTCGCAAGATATTTCTAGTTGAAGTTAGAAATAATGGAAACTGGAGGTATCTTGCGGAGCAGTCGTCCCGCTGCCGAAATTGAACCTGACTTTGTCAAGCAGGGGCAAGTCCCAAAAGGGGTAAGGCTCAACGCAAGAGCAATGTCGGGATTGGGACGGCCACTCACCTTTTTTAAAAATAAAGTCTTTCAGAGTCAGTTCATAAAACTTTGTGAGTTGATTCTGTGAGATTCGCCAGACAAATGAATCCGTTTTGAAGACGTTCAACGGATTCACTGGGGCTCACAGCTAGAGCTGGCAGGCGAAAAGCCTGGAGTGGGGCGAAGTAGCTTGCCAGGCTCAACCGGAGAACCGGAGAGGACAGCAATAGGGCTGTACCTCTCCGGCTCCAATCTCTCAGAATTTGCGAATTATTTAGTCTCATGCTACGGCATGGGGCTTTTTATTTTACACAATTTCTTTAAGGCTGTATCTGCGAAGCTTTGTAAAAAAAAGAAAATTGATTCTTATACCTCCTTTTGTTATGTTATAGCCGTGTTAAACAAACTCTTCGGGCTTTTTTCAAAAGACATTGGTATTGATTTAGGTACCGCAAATACTCTGGTTTATGTTCGCGGCAAAGGCATTGTTATAAACGAGCCTTCAATTGTGGCAATCAACAACAAGACCGGCACGATTTTAGCTATCGGCGAAGAAGCTAGAAAAATGGTTGGCCGGACGCCGGGCTATATTGTTGTGGTTAGGCCTTTGGTTGCCGGTGTGGTTTCTGATTTTGAAGTTACCGAGCAGATGCTCAAATATTTTATAGACAAAGTTCATCAGGAAAGTTTTTCTCTTTTACCGCGTCCGCGAGTGGTAATCGGCGTGCCCTCCGGTGTAACCGAAGTTGAAAAAAGAGCGGTTGAAGATGCGGCTTACAACGCCGGCGCTCGAGAGGTCTACTTAATTGAAGAACCAATGGCGGCGGCTGTCGGTGCCAGATTGCCGGTGCAAGAAGCGGCGGCTAATGTGATTATCGATATTGGCGGCGGTTCTACTGAAGTCGCGGTTATTTCTATGGGTGGAGTCGTGGCCTCGCGTTCACTGCGGATTGCCGGCAATAAATTTAATGAAGATATTATCCGTTACTTGCGAGAAGAAAGAAATCTTTTAATTGGCGAAGCAACCGCTGAAAGCGTAAAAATCCGTTTGGGTTCGGCTTATCCTTTGGGAGAGGAATTAAGCGGGGAAATCAGGGGCCGAGATTTAGTAACCGGTTTGCCTAGAGAAATTGTTATCACTTCCGAAGAAATCCGTCGGGCAATTTCCCGTTCAGTCAGAAGTATTTTGACTGAAATCAAGGCGACAATTGAAGAAACCCCGCCGGAGCTGATAGCCGATCTGCTTAGCCGAAGCGTGTATTTATCCGGCGGAGGAAGCTTGTTAAGAGGTATGGACGAAATAATTTCTCATGAAATTAAACTACCGGTGAAAATCGTGGACGATCCGCTGACATCCGTTGCCCGAGGCTGTGGTTTTGTTTTGGAGCATATTGACAAACTGAAAGAAGTTCTGCTCGTGACTTCTAAAGAAGCGTACTTATAATTTATGACAGGCTTTGTGCCTGTTGCTTTTTCCGGACGCTCGTCCCGCTCCAGCGGCGGGACTCACTCTTTGTAAGCTGTGGATTCGGAAAGCGTTTAAGATTGATTATACGCTTTCCGACCAGCTCGCCTCTTTTTCATCTTATTCTGCTGAATGGGCTGAAAAAGAGGCTTGCAAGCAATCCACAGCTTACAGAGCCTACAAAAGCAATAGGTACTTCGCCTAATAAAAATGCGAAGTAACTTTTTAAAAAAAATTATTGCAGTGCTAGCAGTCTTGGGACTGTTGATTTTTTTTAATAACTACTGGACGCATAATTTTTTAAGAGCAAATTTTGTTAAAGTTTTTAAAAACCCCTTGGCTTACAGTTACAACTTTTCGGTTAACTTTAAAAGCAGATTGGTTTCTTGGTTTGAAGTTGATAATATAATTCTGGAAAATCAGGTGTTGAGTCAAGAAAATCGGAGACTTTATGCCGCCAGTCTCAAGACGGCCGAACTGCGAAAAGAAAACGACTTACTGCGGAAAGAATTAGGTGTCGCTCAAAGGCGAAAGTGGCAGCTAGAAATTGCCAGAATATTTCAACTTAACACCACCGGGCCTTTTAGGACCGCACTCATAGACAAAGGTTCAAACCAGGGAGTTCAGCCGGGCATGGCGGTTGTTTTTGAGGGAGACATTTTACTCGGCGTGATTAAAGAAGTTTTTCCCGATAGTTCGCTCATGTTTCTTCTAACCGATCAGCGAGTTGCCGTAAGTGTCCGGTCTAAAGACTCTCAAATTTCCGGGCGTATTAAGGGAGCTTTGGAAGAGGGTTTGTCGCTTGAGCTGATAACTAATCGGGAAGATATAAAAATTGGAGATCAAATTTTGACTAGCGGTTTGGACGGTCTGCCAAGCTTATTGATCGCCGGCACAGTCTCAAGCATCAAGTCTGCTACTGGAGATTTGTTTAAAACAGTTAAGGTTGAGCCGGCATTTAACAGTTTTTTGCCAGAAAATGTTTTTGTCCTTAAATTAACAAGTTTATAGCATGAAAAGCAAAGATTTTTTGTTTTTTACTCTCGTTTTGTTTTTCTTGAAATTTTTACTTTTGCCTATTTTGAATTGGCATACCGCTGTTGATTTTTTTGCCGTTTTTATTTTGGCTCTCGCCCTTGCGGACAGAAGTTTTAAAGAAAAAGTTTTTTCAGTTTTTGCGGTAATTATTTTCTTTGATATTTTTTCCGGCAGTATTTTTGGTTCTGTCTCCATAGCTTTGATTTTGGCTATTTTGTTGATATTTTTAGTGCAGAAGTTTTTATTGGCGTCAGAACAAAATTATTTCTTTTCTTTTTTAATTATCTTCTTCTGCTATCATATTTACATTTTTACTCTTTCTAAGCTGGAGCAGTTAAGTCAGATTTTTAATTTTTATAACTTTTTTATTCTTAGTGTTTTCATTATAACTTTTATTTATGTGGCCGTGGCTGGGCAAAAAAAAATATCGCATATCTAGTTTTGAAGACGACGGAGTTTCACCAGAAGAAACCTTGCTGGACTCTTTAGATAGTCGTTCCAAAATAGAGTTGCCAATTCCGGAGTCGGTTGTTTTTGTTTTCTATATTTTAGTTGTCGGCGCATTTTTATTTTTCCTTTTTTCTGCCTTTAATCTGGAAATTTTACAAGGATCGTATTTTAAAAACACTGCCGCTGGCAATCGCTCAACTTTTTATCAGGCGCCTTCCATGCGCGGCGTTGTTTTAGATAGTGCCGGTCAAATATTAGCTGACAACCAGCCGGTCTTTGATCTAGTCGGCATATCTTCCGACTTGCCCAACAGTCAGTCAGAAATTACCGCAATGATTCAGGGGCTAAGTCAGATTACAGGAGAACCAGCAGAAAATCTTTTAAATATTTTTAACAAGGGCAAACTGGAATCTTTATTTTTTATCAAAAAAGATCTAAAAAAAGATGAAGTTTTGCAGATCGAAAATCGTTATCAAAGAGGAATCTATGTTGTAAGTGGCGTTAAAAGGTCGTATTCCGGCGGAGCTAAATTTTCCAGTGTTCTGGGTTATACTGGGAAAGTCAGTCCCGAAGATCTCAAAGATTCTTACTATAACCTTAACGACCGCAAGGGCCGTACTGGCGTGGAAGAAAGCTACGAAAATTTTCTTAGAGGCGAACACAGCAAAATCTTTTTTGATAAAGCCGATAAAAAATATATTTTTAACACCGCAGTCGCAGGAAGCAACCTCACTTTAAATATTAACAGCGAAATACAAAAACACTTATATGATTCTTTGGAAAATATTTTGCGTTCAAGCGGTTTAAAAAGCGGTTCAGCCGTAGTGCAAAACCCCAATACGGGAGAAGTTTTGGGCATGGTAAGTTTTCCGTCTTTTGATAATAACCATCTGGTTTCGGGTTTAAGTGAAGATTTGTATAAAAAATATTTTGAGGATAAGGGCAAGCCGATTTTTAATCGGGCTGTAGCCGGTAAATATAATCCCGGTTCTTCAATTAAACCCCTCTTAGCCTTAGCCGGTCTTAAGGAGGGTGTTATTACGCCCAATACCACGATTACCGATTTAGACGGCTACATTACAATTAAGAATCAGTATAACTCCAATATCCTCTACAAGTATCATGACTGGAAGGTGCAGGGGACGGTAAATTTAAAAAAAGCTATCGCCCAGTCTTCCGATATTTATTTTTATTCTGTCGGCGGCGGTTACGGCAACATCAAAGGTCTTGGTTTTGAGAAACTGGAAAAATACTTTCATACTTTTTTGATAGACAAGCTTTTAGGCATAGACATTTCAGGAGAGACAAGCGGTTTTGTGCCCAACGAAGAGTGGAAGTTAGAAAAATTTGGTCAACCTTGGTTTACTGGCGACACTTACAATGTTTCCATCGGCCAAGGCGACCTTTTGGTTACGCCGCTTTGGTTAAGTTCTTATGTTTCGGCGATAGCCAACGGCGGTACTTTTTACAAACCTTTTTTAGTTAAAAAAATTACTGATCGCAACGGTGACATAATTAAAAGTTTTTCTAGCCAAGAAATAGCCAAATTGCCTTTTGACGAAGCAACTGTAAATATTGTCAGAGAAGGAATGAGGGAAGTTGTCCTTTCCGGTACTGGCCAGTTGCTCAATTCCTTACCAGTGCCGGCGGCGGCTAAGACTGGTACTGCAGAAGTCGGCGCCAAAGGCGGTAAGCTCAACTCTGTTTTTATTGCTTATGCGCCGTATGATAGTCCGGAAGTTGCCATTTCAGTAGTTGTGGAAAACATCGGTAAAAATCAGGGACTGGCGATTAGAACCGCTAGAGACTTTTTACAATGGTATTTTACTAGGTAGCTTGGCGAATATCTTCCTCTTCAGGTCGTTCCGCCTTTTTCCAGCGAAAGGCTCCACTCGCGCTGAAGCTGTGGATTCAGGAGGAGTTTAAAGAATAATTATACTCCTCCTGACCAGCTGATTGCCTTTTGTATCTTATGCTTCGCATGGGCTACAAAAGGCAATCAGCAAGCAATCCACAGCTTCAGAGCGTCCTTCAGGGGAGGATATTCGCCAAACTACTAACAAATACTTGATTTATATTTTGAATTAAGTTAAAATTCTTTCTGTGTTTTAAGTAAAAATTATGACAACAAATAAAGGACAATATTTCAGTCCGGAAGGGTTGGAAAAATTTAAGAAAGAACTTGAGGAACGCAAATATGTTTTACGCAAAGAGATTGCGGCTAAAATTCTTGAAGCCAAAGATTTGGGCGACTTGGCTGAAAATGCCGAGTTTACCGAGGCCAAAGAAATGCAGGCTTTTAACGAGGGCAGGATTGAGGAACTTGAGGTCATAGTTAAAAATGCCATGCTAATTTCAAGTAAAAGTCAGAGCGGTGTGGTTGCTGTTGGTTCTTCGGTTAAAGCGAAATCTCCTGCCGGTGAGTATACTTTTACTATTGTCGGCGCTTCTGAATCAAATCCAGTGGCAGGCTTTATCTCAAATGAATCGCCTTTGGGTAAAGCTTTTTTGGGACAAAAAAAGGGGACTGAAGTAGAAGTCCTAACTCCAAAAGGAACTGTTAAATACAAAATTTTAGAAGTGCTCTAATCTAGTGTAGGTTTGACTTTATGATAACTAAAGAGTATTATTAAAACCAGCTTTAGTTGGTTTTGTGTTATTTGAAAAGGAGAAAAAATTGTTAAGAAAATCAACAGTTTTGCTTTTGGTTTGCTTGTCTTTTGTGTTGATAGGCTGTGGAGTTTCCCTTGTTCCCTTTAGAGATGTCAGAAAGGTGCATTCGGAAGCGAATTTTAAATTTGAAGTTGAGGTTTCTGTTTCGGTTGCCGAGACTAGAGATCCCCAGCTATTTATGTATGCTGAAGATGTTAAATATAACCAAGAAGCCGGTAAAATGGTTGTTAAAAACGCTTACTTATCAAGTAACCAAGACCGTGATTCGGCTACGATATTTATTGAAGAAGCAACCTTTAAATTTAAATTTCCCACAGAAGTAAAGATTACAAACCATAAATCTAATTAGTTTTCGACCCTCACACGAGGGTTTTGTTTTTTTCTGCCTTGTTATATAATGTTTTCATGCCTTTAGAAGATATAAAACAAAGGAGATTAGAAAAATTAGAACTGCTTAAGAAAGCCGGTGTTGATCCTTATCCGGCCAAGTCTTGGCGCACTCACGAAATTAAGCAAGCTCTGGAAGATTTTGATAAACTTGCCGAGGATAAAACAAGAATAGTTTTGGTTGGCCGAGTTATGGCCAAACGAGAACATGGAGCTTCCACTTTTTTGGATATCCAAGACAGCAGTGGTCAAATTCAGGTTTACTTTAAAAAAGATGTAGTCGGAGATTTCGATTATGAGATGTTTTCTAAGACTGTTGACATCGGAGATTTTATTGAGGTCTCTGGTTTTTTATTTAAGACTAAAAAAGAAGAGAAAACTTTAGAAGTTGAAAAATACCGGATGCTTAGCAAATCCCTCTTGCCTCTACCGGAAAAATGGCACGGCTTACAAGATGTTGAAGAGAGGTTTCGCAAAAGATACCTTGACTTGATATTTAATCCGGAAGTCAAAGAAAAATTTGAAATGCGTAGTAAGATAGTTCAGACTTTGCGAGGTTTTATGGTTAAAAACGAGTTTATGGAAGTGGTAACTCCTACCCTGCAGTCTCTTTATGGCGGCGCTTCGGCTCGCCCGTTTAAAACCCATATGCATGATCTGGATATAGATTTATACTTGCGCGTGGCGCCGGAGCTTTATTTGAAAAGACTTTTGGTTGGCGGTTTTGAAAAAGTTTTTGAATTTACGACCAATTTCCGCAACGAAGGCACGGACAGAGATCATAACCCGGAATTTTCAGTGTTGGAATTTTACGCCGCTTACAAAGACTTGGAGTGGCTGATGAATTTTACGGAAGAAATTTTTGAAAATTTGTTAGTCCAAATTTTTGGTCAAGCAAAAATAAAACATGAAGATAAAGAGATTGATTTTGCTCGGCCGTTTAAAAGAGCTAAATTCAACGACTTGCTTAAAAAATACTGCGATCTTGATTACGAAATGGATGGCGAAGATGAATTTTGGAATAAAGCCGAAAAATTAAATATTAAAATAGAAAAAAAGGTGGCTAAACCCGGTTTAGCCGACGAGCTCTTCAAGAAAATTATTAGGCCAAAACTGATAGAGCCGGTTTTTGTTACTGATTGGCCGGCTGATGTTCTGCCTTTGGCAAAAAGAATAGGTAGTTCAGATTTTGTCGGCGCTTTTCAATTTTTTGCCGGAGGAAACGAACTAATCAAAGCGTTTCAAGAACTCAACGACCCGTTAGATCAGCGTGAAAGATTTAAAGCTCAAGAAAGCAGGCGGGCCAAAGGCGATGAAGAAGCTCAAAGAATGGACGAAGATTTTGTTGAGGCCCTTGAGTATGGCATGCCGCCGGCCGCTGGCTGGGGATTGGGTATTGATCGTCTAGTTGCCATGCTCACCAACTCCCATTCAATAAGAGAAGTTATATTATTTCCATTAATGAAACCTAAATGCTAGATATCAAATTTATTCGTCAAAATTCAGAGTTAGTTAAAGAAGCGGCTCGGAAAAAGGGAGTCAAGGTTGATATTGATCAATTGTTAGCCGTGGATGAAAGGCGTAGGCATGTTTTGCAAGAGTTAGAACAAAAAAGAAGCGAACAAAATAAAGGTTCAGCCGGCGGTCCAAAGTCTCCGGTAGAACTTGAAAAGCTTAAAAAACTTAAAGAAGAAATTAAAATTCTTGAAGAAGGAATCGGCCATATTCAAAAAGAGTTTGATGAACTTATGTTGCAAGTTCCACAAGTTCTCGACGCTTCTGTTCCCGAAGGCAAAAGCGATGCTGACAACAAAGAAGTCAAAAGTTGGGGCAAAATTCCCAAGTTTGGTTTTAAAACAAAGGACTACATAGAGCTAATGGCGGACTTGGACTTGATTGATACAGAGAGGGGCGCTAAAGTTTCTGGCTTTCGCGGTTATTTTCTAAAAAACGAAGCAGTTTTGCTTTCGCAAGCCTTGTGGAGTTTTGCTTTGGAAAAACTCCTTAAAAAAGGATTTATACCGCTGTCTGCTCCGGCTATAGCCAAAGGATTTAACTTTGTCGGCACTGGCTGGCTGCCACAAGGCAAAGATGAGGTTTACAAAGTTGGCGAGGATGAATTTTTGATCGGCACTTCCGAAGTTTCGGTTATGGGTTACCATGCCAATGAAGTTTTACAAGAAAAAGATTTGCCCAAAAAATACATTGCCTTCTCGCCCTGTTTTCGGTCAGAGGCCGGCTCTTATGGCAAAGACACCAAGGGAATTTTGAGAGTACATGAATTCTATAAACTAGAACAGGTAATTATTTGTAAAAACGATCACGAAGAATCAGTTAAGTGGCACGAAGAGATTACCAAAAATTCTGAAGAACTGATTCAAGCACTAAAATTACCGTATCGAATTGTTGTTAATTGCGCCGGGGATTTGGGCTTGGGACAAGTGAAAAAATACGACATAGAAACTTGGCTGCCTTCGCAGGAAAGATACAGAGAAACCCACTCCGCTTCTTATTTTCACGACTTCCAGACCAGAAGGCTGGGCATAAGATACAAAGACATCCATAACAAAATACAGTTTGCTCACTCGCTTAACAATACCGCGGTTGCTACCCCGCGGATTTTGGCTAATATTCTTGAAAACCATCAAACTAAAAAGGGGACGGTAAAAATTCCAAAGGTTTTGCAGAAGTACATGTTTGGAGTAAAAGAAATTAAGCGAAGTTAAACTTTGATTTTTTAATCCGGTAAATATTGCTTTTTCCGGACGCTCGCTTTCTTCCAGCGAGAAAGCTCGCTCTTTGTGGTCTGTGGATTCGGAAAGAGTTGAGGAATAATTATACTCTTTCCGACCCCGCCATCGGACTTACAACTTATCCGCCTGACGGCGAATGGGCTGTAAGATCCGATGGCTGAGCAATCCACAGCTCGCAGAGCCTTCAAAAGCAATATTTACCGGATTATTTATTCTCATGCAGACTCAAAACCTAAAAACTTGGGTAGAGGTTTCAAAAGATACTCTCAAGCGCAACATAGAAATTATAAAAAAGTTAGCTCAAGGTAAGATTGTGATGGGGGTGGTGAAATCTAACGCTTACGGACATGGCTTGGTGGAAACTGCCAAGCTCTTTTTAAAATACGGGGCAAACTGGCTGGGAGTGGATAATCTCGACGAGGCTGTGCTTTTGAGAAAATCAAAAGTCACAGCTCCGGTTTTAGTTTTAGGCTATACGCCGGTTGAACTTTTTTCTTTGGCTGCTAAGCACAAAATCAAATTGACTTTTTATGGCGAAGAAATTTTTAAACAAGCGTCAAAATTCAAAAAATCAATTAATTTTCACCTCAAGATAGATACCGGTATGTCGCGCCAAGGTGTTTTGCTTTCTGACTTACCGTCTTTTTTAACTTCTCTTAGAAATTTTCCAGAAATTAAAATCGAAGGTGTTTTTACCCATTTTGCCAATGCCGATAATCTGTCTGATCCAAGTTATGCCAGAAAGCAATTGGCAAATTTTAAAGAAGCCCTTGAGCTTATCAAGAAGCATGGCATTCAGCCTAAAATTATTCATGCGTCAGCTACACCGGCGTTTTTTTCTTTGCCTGAAGCTAGTTTTGATTTAGTGAGAATCGGCATTGCTTTTTACGGCTTGTGGCCGTCGCTTGAATTTAGTCGGCGCTTTAACAATCTTGGAATAAAACCGGTGCTAAGCTGGAAAACTAGAATTGTGCAAGTTAAGAAAATTCACAAAGGCACACCGGTTGGTTATGGTATTACCGAAAAAGTAAAAAGAGATTCAATGATTGCTCTTCTGCCGGTTGGCTACTACGATGGCTATTTCCGTTCCCTTTCTTCAATTGGTGAAGTTTTAGTTTCCGGCCAGCGCTGTAAAGTTTTAGGCAGAATTTCTATGAATTTGTCGGTGGTTGATGTAACCAAAGTTGCCAACGCTAAAGTTTGGGACGAAGTAATTTTGATCGGCCGGTCTGGTAACAAAGAAATAACCGCCGAAGAAATAGCAGAAAAACTCGGTACAATTAGTTATGAAGTAGTTTCCAGAATTAATCCGCTTTTACCTAGAATCTATGGCTAAAACAATAAACCAAACATACCAGTCCAAATTTTTAGCCCACAAAAAAAGAAAGATAGTTTTCAAATTTATTCTCTGCTTTGTGGTAACGGTAGGAATAATTGTTGGTGTCTTGTATCTCTTTTTCTTTTCAAAACTTTTTAACATCAGAGAGATAGCCATAAACAATAGCAGTTTTGTCAGCAACAAAGAAATCAGAGAGGCGGTTGACAGTTACCTCGGAGAAAGAAAGCTTTTTATTCCCAGATTCAGCAATATTTTCTTTGTAGACCGAGATAAAATACAAGCTCTCATTGCCGATAAATTTACTCAAGCAGAAAATGTGGTTGTAGATAAAAAATATTTCCATACCTTGGAAATTAATTTGAGCAAAAGAGAGGCTTTGGGGATTTGGTGTTTTAAAAATAAAAATTGTTTTTACTTTGATCGCACTGGCATGGCTTTTGACACGGCGGCTAACTCCGACGGCTCGCTTTTTTTGAGCGTTGACGACGAATCAAAAAATTTAGAGAAGCTGGGAGAAAAAGTTACTGAAGAGTCTCTTTTAAACTTCATACTTAATGTTCAAAAAGAGATGGGAAAATTAAAAATCGGAGTTGTTAAAATTATTATTCCTAACAACGAGCTTTTTAGAATCAATATTAAGACTTCGGAAAATTGGGAGCTTTATCTCAACACCCAAGACAATCTGCAAATCCAGATTAACTCTTTAAGCACTTTCTTATCACAAAAAGTTTCTTCGGAAAAAAGAAATCAACTACAGTACATTGATGTCAGAATCCCAAACAGAGTATATTACAAGTAATTAGATATCGCATGGAATTTATCTATTCTCTTTTCCGCAGTGATAGCGCTGGGCACTTTCTGACCAGCATTGAGCCTGCCAAGAAAGAAGTTAAGTAAAAATTTAAAGCGAATTGTTCGACATCGTAAGTCGAACAATTGCGGCGAAGCATTTGACTGCTACCACTAATCGTGGTAGTTTTTTTATGGCTTTTTGAAAACTTAAACAAGGAGCAAGAATGAAAGCAATTGTTTTAGCGGCAGGTAAGAGTTCCCGTTTTTGGCCTTTAGCGCAGGCAGGACATAAGAGCACATACCGTGTCGGCTATGGTAGGCCTGTCATTGATTATACCCTGGAAGATTTAGGGCGCATTGGGATAAAAGAGGTCAAGGTTGTTAGGGCGATGTCGGACCCTTATATGACAGCATGTCTTAGAGCTCACACATCTTCACACAAAAATGCAGTTATGAATATTTCGGCACTTGATCAAGCCGGAGCTACAGGTATGGGAGATGCTGTTTTGGCGGCAGAGAATTTTTTAAGCGACTTGGGAGAATATGAGCAATTTTTGGTTTTGAATGCCAGTCAGATAAATATAAACGAGATAGTTAAAAAACTAAACAACTTAAACAAGCCCTGGCCATGTCATATAATGTTCGGCCAAAAAACCGATCATCCGGAAAACTTTGGTGTCATGAGAGTTCGTGAAGACGGCCGAGTTCTTGAGGTGAAAGAAAAACCTAATGTCTTTCTAAGTCAGATTCGAATTGTTGGTGTTTACATTTTGACTAAATCATTTCTCAAAGAATTAAAAAAACATAGTGGGGAAACAAGCTTGGAAGATGCTCTGCAGTCATTTGTAAAGGACCATGGTATTATTCAGGCGGTGATATTACCGTCAGAAATGCCTTTGTTTTCACTAAAGTATCCTTGGGATTTGCTAGGAGTTAACAGATATTTGCTGGGACAAAACTCGCCTTTTAACGAGGTACATCCCAGTGTTAGAATTGGCGGAGGCGCGCAAATTGACGGTTACCGCGTTGTCATTCAAAAAGATGTTAGGATTTATGAAAACGCTGTAATCAAAGGTCCTTGTTTTATAGACGAAGGCGCTATGATTGGTGATCACACTACTGTTAGAGACCACTGCTATATCGGAAAAAATGTGGTTGTCGGTGCTCACTGCGAAGTTAAAAATAGTATCTTATATAACAATGTTCAGTTGCATCATAACTTTGTCGGCGATTCTATTTTGGATGAGGACTGCAGTTTAGGCGCTGGCACGATTACCGCTAATAAAAGGTTGGACCGCAAAAATGTTAAAAGTTTGGTTGTAAAAGAGGGTGAGTTGGTAAAACATGATAGCGGTCTTCGTGGTCTGGGCGTAATTATGGGTTCAAATGTTAAAACCGGAATAAATGTCAGCTTAATGCCGGGCGTTAAGATTGGAAGTGGTTCAACCATATATCCCGGAGTAGTTGTCAAGAAAAGTGTACCGGACGGAAGTTTTTGCGAGAGTTCTTGATAATACAATTAGAAAGGAGAACAAATGATCCACCCAAAGACTGAACTTTGCTTTCATTTTTTCCGACATGGTGAATCTGTTAACAATACCAAACCCGAATTTTTTGGTGAGAAAGATCCAGAGATAACATCTTTAGGACTTAAACAAGCTCGAGCTTTAGCCGCAAGATTGGATAAAGAAAAAATTAAATTTAACGGCATTTATTGTTCCGGCCTTCTAAGAGTGGTTTACACAACAAAAGTAGTTTGCTCGGTAATTAAATATGACTTTAGTGATGTTGTTGTGGTTCCAGCTCTTGAAGAACTTGATCAAGGTTTTTTGGCCGGCAATAGAAAAGGAGATTTTTACGAGGGCGCTTCCGGCAGGTTAATAACCTATTTAGGTCCTTGGTTTAAGCCGCCCGGCGGTGAATCACAGAAAATGGTCCAGCGCAGAGTTTCCGAATGGTTTGAAAAAGAATTTTTACATAACGAATCTTTTCTTAAATCAGAAAAAACTCTGAATTTTGGAATCTTTGGCAGTGGCATGAATTTCAAATGCCTTTTTCAGGAAATTACCAGTTGGGATGCCGGTCTGATTTGGAAATTCACTTTGGACAACTGTTCCATCTCACGTTTCAGATTTAATCAACGAGGTTGGTTTATTGATTGCATTAATGACACAGGGCATCTGTTTGGGATAAAAAGTTAAATTAAAAATAAAATCACCGACTAATGTCGTACCTTCTTAATTTTTTAAGAAGGTATTTTTATTTTATCCTATAAACAAAAATTGAGTTGCCGATGGTTGTGAGAGGGGTGTAACCTTGAAGCCAAAGGTAATTTACGGGTTTGTATTGGTCAGGTGAGCCTTGAGAGCCCTGCAAGAAACTGACCGAAACTGCCAACCAGCCGTCTGACTGATTATTTTGGATAAAATCTTGAGCGTCTTTATATTTCGTTGAGGTGAGAGCTATGTATCGGTCCTTCATGTAATAATAAGGATCAGCCCAGCCAAAGTAATCAAATTCAATTTTTGGCAGACCACCCTTTTCAACCCATTGGCTGAAGCGTTTGAGATCTTGGCCCCAGTCTAAGTTTGAATCAACCACATACCGATAACCGCCGCTTGAGCCGCCAACAATTTGATTGAAGTAAGTTAAGTAATGGGGATAAACGGAAAGATTTTCTAAAACATACCAGCCAAGCAAAGCGATGATTAAAAATCCGTAAGTTTTAAATTTTTTATAATTAATTTTCGCGATTTGGCCGGAGACTAAAAGAATTGCGAAAGGATAAGTTGGCAGTAAGTGTCGGACACCGATATTTAAAGTGCTGTGAATGCTTAGCGACCAGTAAAAAGCAAGCCACGAAAGCATCGCAAATTCAGCAAAGTGGTTTGTAAACCAAAAGCGCAAATCAGCCATACGACTCCCTCTCGACCCTCGACTCCTCGCTCGGGAGTTTTCGAGGGAGTGTATGGCTGATTTGCTTATCGTAATACTGGCAATAAGTGCTAGTCCCCACCAAGCCAAAGGTTCCTTTATAAAATAAACAATGGGGAAATAATTCCGCCAGCCAAAGCGGGAGACTTCTCCTAAAAAGTAAGTTGTGTTGCCGCCGATCGAACGCTGGGTTACCATAAGCAGACCCAAGCCATATTCACCAGCTATTCTTAAAACAGGCTTATCAGAGGCCCAAACTATCGGATCAGCAAATAATCTATTGCCGTAAGTCTCTAAAAACTGTTTTGTGTCGCTGTGTTGGCGTTCCGGTGGATAATTCCAAGTGTGAAAAGTGTAAACAGGCATTACCACAATAATAAAAGCCGCTATTGCTAGTAATGTGCTATAGATTGGAAGTTTCAGATAATTTTTTTGAGAAACAAAGGCGTAAATTAAAGCTAGACCGAAGAAAAAAGGAATTAAAATGAAGGTAGAAAACTTGGTTAAAAGAGCTACACCTAAAATAATACTTGCCAGCCAGAAGTTTTTGGCAGTTTGATTTTTTAAGTAACGCAGGAAAAAATATGTGGCATACAAGACCCCAAAAAGAGCCGGGAGATCGGTGGTTACAAAACGAGAATGAGCCAAGACTGTCGGCGAAAAAGAAAACAACGCTAAAGCTATTAGCCCGGCTCTGTTGCCGTACAGTTTTTTTGCCCAGCGGAAAATTAAAACCGCCGATAAGATAAAAAATAAAAGCATCGGTAGTTTTACTAAATGAGTTATCAGTTCGGCGTTATTGCCAGAATTGAATATCAATTTCCGACCGAAGTTCCATTGGCCGTTTAAATCTTTTTGCCAAAACTGGGTTTGAAAAACTTCCTGGTTGAGATTTAAAAAAAGCAAAGGCAAAGTGCCTAAATCTTTGGCGAGAGGCGGATGTTCCGGGTTGAGCCGCATATCTTGTTTGACCAGATATGAATAACCCGCGCCGATATGCGGTATCTCGTCTACAACCAAAGAATCTTGCCAAAAACTTGTGATGGCTAAAACCACCGCAACTCCAATTATCACCATGGCGATAATATTTGTTTTATTTTTGAACATTTATTTTACAAAAAGCTCTTTAAATTCAATAAAGCCTAAACTAATCATAAAAATTATTAAAGTCAAAGTTGCTACCAGAGAAGCTTCGTGTAGGTGTTTATCTCGCATACCATACCAGTTTTTAAGCCAAGTAAAAAACCACCAGCAACTTTCACCGGCCAGTATAAATATTGCCGGCAAAACAATTGTAGCGTTTAAAGAGTAGAAACCTATAAAAAACCAGGCAATTAAAATGGCTTGAATTGCGGAAAAATGACGATGGCTTTTCCAGTGCTTGAAAAGTTTGATTAAACTCCGGAAAAGTCCGGCAACAACTAAAACAGCCATTGGCAAAGAAAGCGGCGGGAGATTCACCACAACCTCTTTGTTTATGGAAAAGTTAAATAATAACTTTGGCAGTAATATGATAAAAAATGTGGTAATCAATAAAACTAAACCTCTAAATATAAAATCTCGGCTATTTTTATAGTCTTTGTTGCCAAAATCTTTTTTCAGCATGTGCAGGTAGGTTAAAAGCCCGATTAAAGCGATGACAGCATATAGCCAAAAAGATGAACTTGCATAAAAACCCAACCCCCAAAGCAAACCGCTAAAGAAAAAATTACAAGAATGTTTGCCTTTTAAGCCTCGCCACAAAAAGAGCAAACCAAAAGTAAACAAAGTAGGAGCCCACACTTCCCACGATTCAACTCTGGAAACACTGCTGTGCCAGCTTGAAAAAGACATTAAAAAACCAGCCAAAACAGCTTCCGGCCAATTGAATAACTCTTTGGTTAATAAATAAATCCCCCAAACTCCCAAAACCCCGCCCAAAACCGCGACTAAGTTTAGGTAAGACAAAAACCCGATCTGATAAGTGCGAAAAAACAAAGCTGTTAATAGAATTAAAGTTACCAGAATACTTCTTGTTTTACGAGACGGACCTAACATACTTTTATTATACCAAAGAGGTTTTTTTTATCCACAGTCTTTGTTGATTAGTGGTGTTGCTGTGGTAAAATTCAGTTATGGCTACTCATCCAGAAACTCTTGAGGTAAAAGGTGCGCAACAGGCAGTAAGAGAAAAAAATTTAGAAAGTAAAGACCAGAGAACTCTGGAGGTTTCTTATTTGCAAAAACAGATTGCCGCTTATGAAGCTTATCGAGAAATGATGGCAGCCGAAAAAAATACTGACGAGTATAAAAAACTAAAAGAAACCTGGCTTGCCAAAAGGAAAGAAGTAGAAGACGAAGAAGAAAGGTTTAAAGAAAATATCGAGGCTAGTACATACGAAAAATATATAAGTAACTATAATCTAAGCGAAGCCAAAGCTCAAAAGAGACTTAAAGAATTGGGAGGTAGTGTCCAATCAGTTAAAGAACAAGACCAAGCGGTAGAACAAACTACTTCTAATCAAAATGATCCAGAGGGTGCTATGAAAGAAACAAGCAGTGTTAAAGAAAATTGGAGGTCACTTTGGGCGCTAGGGCCTGGAGACAGACTTCCGGACAATGTTACAGAAGCGGATGTAAAGAAGCACATTGAAATGGTTGGTAAATCACAGGGGAAAGAAACCCTTGCTTACGCCTACGCCAAAAGTCTTTTAGAAAATTTGAACGAAGAACCTGTCAGAGAACAAGCTGAAGAACACAGAGATGAAGTAGCAGAGGCAGAAGCTGAAGAAAAGCAGTTACAAGAGCAGTTGAGAGCTGAAAAGAATAGAAAAGTTGCTGTGCTTGAGGAGCCGAATGATAAAGTGGTAACACTAGTAGAAAGAGAAGTAAAAAACAAAGCAGAGCAAGTGGAAGAGAAAAAGAAAGAGGCAACCTGGGGCTCAAAGTTTAAAACAGGGGTTGCTAGTTTCTTTAATAAATTTAAGAAAACTAAAAAAACCGAAGAAAAAAAGATTGTTCCAGAAAAAGTAGACAACAGAACACCGGAAGAAAAAATTGCCAGTGGCGAAGAATATCTTGATGAGTCGGGTTTTATTCACAACAAAAAAGAGGGTGGATTCTTAAGCAATGAGTGGCTAAACGAGAGAGCCAAAGGTTTTGTTGGCGGTTTTGGCTGGTGGGAGTCTCATCAAGCTGAAAAGTTCAGACGAGGAACAAAAGAAATGGGCAGGGACGCTAAAGCCCAAGTGAAGCTATTAGAGCAGGAAGCCGGCATAATGGACTTTGAAACCGCTAGAGAAGAAGGAGCCGAAATTGAAAAACGAATGGCAAATCTTAAAGTGCAAAATAAAGCTGCTTACGAAAGATTATCCGGCAAAATTTCCAGAGAAAAACAAGAGTATAATCAGAAGACAGAAGACAAAATTGTGGCCTTAGCCATGGCTAAGTTGGAACAGAAAATCGGCGGTAAAGAATGGTTTGAGGCATACAAAGCGGCCAATGGTGGCAGAGCGCTTACTCCTGAAAAGTCTGCAGAACTTGAAAAATTAATTAGAGAAAAAATTGGCGAATTAAGAAATGGCCAAGCCAAAAAAGATTTAGTGGATTTTGTTAAGCTCTCAAGGCAATCTTTAGATAAAAACTATTGGCACAGGTACATTTACACAGCGGTAGATGCGGTTTTAGCTGGACTGCTTTTGAAATGGGTTGTTGGTAAGTATTTGGGTGGTAAGGCGGCAGAAGTTGTCACTGGCAAAGGTGGAGCTGAAAAAGTTTTGGAACATGGCATGAAAGATCATGTTTGGGGAGAAACTAAGAGGTTTTTGGTTGAAAAAGGGGTAGATCCAACCGACTCCAATGTCCTTAAATACGCCAAAATGGTGGCTCAAGATAGTGGAGTAGCCGTCAAAGAGTGGGGATTGAATAGCGGTATTTTAGATACCCAGATGCCCGGTGGTTACTTACTAAAATTTACACGGGTGGCGGCTGAATTAGCCAAGTTAGGTTTCTAACAAGGTTTTTATGAACACAAAAATACAAAAAGAAATACAAGAAA
>OBEQ011404482.1_pt1 | contig 19815 bp, 20 predicted proteins | sample 1670901 | NCBI WGS metagenome assembly OBEQ01 (sample SAMEA104232315, study PRJEB22302) | groundwater metagenome | biome: forest; feature: aquifer; material: groundwater | place: USA | collected 2011-08-07 | depth 5.4 m
GTGTATACTAATCTTATGGTCGAACAGGCCGCCCTGGCAGGAGAGACAAAAAATGGAATTTATTGCCAGACATTGTCGGTGGGAAATTTTTCGGTTCTTTTAACACTATCTAACGGCGAGTCGGTAGATATGGAGTTGGGAAGAAATACCCTGGCTAAAATTGAGGAGATTATTACGCAAACTCCAGAAATTTCCCCTTTGGAGTTGACAGAGATAATAGCTGGAGAGCTCAAAGACCAAGTGGGAGTGGAGATGGCAGTTGCCAAGATTGTCAGCCAAAAATTGCATTTGACTATTAAAGGAACCATTGGGGCAAAACTTATTAGAAAAGAAAAAATTGTAGATTTAGCGGCGGGTCAAAATATCACCGGCCCGGTCTTGGGAGACGATTTACTTATTATCGGGACCGATAAATTTTGGCAATTAGCCAGCACCAAAGAGTTGTCGATTTTAGGTAATCGCGAGGTGACAGAAATTCGCGATGAGTTTTTACCGGAGATTGAATCTCTGGAGGACAATGCTCAAGTCGCGGCCTTGTTTATTAAGATAAACCTCAAGGAAGACGATGCCGAGGAAGAGAGCAAAGACGAAGTGGTCTCTTCACCAACAGTCAAGAAGAGTTTAGGGGAAACAATGCTGGATTTATCGAGTAAATATTTGCGCCGACTGCCTACCCCGCGGGGAGTGTATCTAAAACATCATGACGCTTCTGAACCGCAAAAATACCGTCGGCCACTCTACTTGGCAATTGTGGTACTACTTTGTTTGGTAAGTGTGATCGCTTTTCAGCTGCGCTCAAAAGCCTTGGAACAACGGGGGAAAACGGTGGCGGCGATTGAAAAGCAAGTAGCCGAGGGGGTGGATTCTGGCTCTAAGTTGGTCGGAGTAAACGACAATATTGCGCGAGAGATTCTCTCGCAAACGAAAAAAGATTTCTTGTCAAAAGCAGAGGCATCATTTGGAGCCAATTGGCAAAACCAACGGACCGCCGAGAGTGCTAAATTAAAGGCGATTCTTAAAAGCCTGGATGAAAAAATTGCCACCATTGCTCATATTTACCAAGTTGACAATTTGGGTACTTTTTATGACTTTGGACTGTTGAAATCGGGGGTAAAAGTAGCCTCGGCTGGTTTAGAAAAAAATGAAATTTTCGCGATCGATCCGACCAATGGAGCCGCTTATGTGGTAGGAACAAAAAACAAAACCGCGGCAATTTTAGTCGGAGCAGATGATCTAAAATCAGCTAAGTTTATTGATGGAGTAGAAAATACTGTCTACGCTTACTCCCCAAATGGCATTTATAAAATTGACCGGGGGGCGTCCACGGCCACGGCAAAGCAAATTATTAAACCGTCGGAAAAACTGGGGGAGGTGCGGGGGTTAAAAACATTTGCGGATAATTTGTATTTGATGGACGCCACCAATAACCAGGTGTGGAAATATCAAGCCACTGGGTCGGGTTTTGCCGATATTATTCCCTATCTAAAATCTGGGTCGTTAGATTTTTCCAAAGTGACCAGTTTTGCCATCGATGGGTTTATCTATGTGTTGTCGGGGTCAGGGAATGTGGTCCGATTTGCCTCGGGTTATGCCGACGATTTTAAAATCACCAGCCTACCCGACCCACTAGTAAACCCGAGTAGCATTTTTGTCTCGGATGAAACGCAAAATGTTTATATTTTGGACAACAACGGCGCCCGGGTAATAGTGGTGGACAAAAAAGGAGGTTATCTAGCGCAATACACACTAGCAGATAGCAGTAAGCAGGTAGCGGGCAGCATTTTGTTGGCTGATGAAATGGTAAAAAAAGTGTTTTTGGTGTCGGGGGACAAGGTTTATTCTTTTGATCTTCGGTAGGTTACAATTACTTCATGAGAGTCGATAACCGCAGTGCAAGGTACAATTATGAAATATTGGAGAAATTTGTGGCCGGGATTGATTTGTTGGGTCCCGAGGTCAAAAGCGTGCGTGAAGGCAAAATATCACTAGGTGAAGCTTTTGTCCATATTCGCGATGGGCAAGCTTATTTGGTTGGGGCACATATCCACCCCTACCAGAATTCATTGGAAAAAATCGCCCCGACGCGAAGCCGAAAGTTACTACTGCGTAAAAAGGAAATTATTAGTTTGGCCAGTAAAATAGGCTCGGGGGGGTTGACGTTAGTACCCTTGGCGATGTATAATAAGGGAAACATTTTCAAGTTGGAAATTGCCATCGCGCGCGGCAAGAAAAAGTGGGACAAAAGAGAGTCGTTGAAAAAGAAAGCGCAAGACAGGGATATTGAACAAGTCCTACGGGGGAAGGAATGAAACTATTGGAAATTGTAAATTGGTAATTTTAAATTTCGTTATGGGGATGTACGAATTGACGGGAAAGAACTTTGAAAACTGCAAGCCGAAGATGGTGTTTACTTCGTAAAAGAAATACCGAAATTTTAAGTGCTGACGAAAGTCAAGCTACTGCGTTTCAAAGACCCGTGCTTTTTGCACCTACTCTTTCCTAACGCTGTCCCAAGTGTCTTTTCTCGGTGAGATGTTTGGGGCATAATAAAGCCGAGATGCCGGCTTGTGAAGTTTGGTTTTCTTCGCAGCCGAAAGACCAAACGGCCACGAGCCGCCTATCTTGTTAGTTCGATTGGGCGGCTCAAGATTTAGAACTAACTACGCTTGTAGACGTTTAAAAGTTCTTTTACCACACAGGGGCTCACCCCCCTCATCTCCACAACTTTATCCTATAGCTTGACAGCAGGCTAGAGGTTGGGTATAATCGCTTCTGGTTGAAAGCTAAATTTCAAGGTTTCGGGAGAGCTTGTAATGATTGTTACAAAAACTCCCATTTTTTATGATGCAACAAATCTTGATGGCAAAAGTCCGGTTTGAAAAGCGAGGCTAAAAGCCTCGGTTTTTGGTGGCAAAGACCGCCTCTTTTAAGACTGGACTCTTGGCACTTTGACATCTTGTGCGGCAATGGTGCACCCGATGGGGCCAGATTGATGGAAAATCCTAGATGGCTCGATCGGGTGTACTTTTGACCCACAAAATTTTCAGAAGGAGGTATAAAGGTGTTTTCAAAAAAAGCAGTGCTGTTTATCTTGTCGGTGCTTATTTCGGCACTGGTAATTGGTGCCTGTGCACCACCGGTGTCACCGAACTCTCCATCTGCTCCAGTCCCACAAGCGACCGGTTTGGTAACTTTACGAATCGTTGCTGATGATGCGATTCGGGCGATGGAAGACAAAGGGATTCTCGCAGATTTCACCAAAACCAGTGGAATTGGATTGTCAATTGAATATAAGGGTTCGATTGACATCAAAAACCAAGTGTTGGCGATCGCGAAGAACAACCCAAGGACAGTGGACGCATTTTGGCCGGCAAGCTCAATTTGGCTACCTGGGTCGACGGTACAGAACCAACAATCGGTCGCAAGGACCTATGTCGTTCTGGCTGTCAATCCTACAACCGCTAAGAGCTTGGGCTGGGACACCACTCGCGGTATCAGCGTACAAGATTTGGTAACGGCCATCAAAAATGGCAAAGTGTCTCTGGCGATGCCTTCGGCGACGCAAACAGATTTGGGGGCAATGTTTTATTTGGCATTTGTCTCTACGCTGAAAGGCACACCCGGAGTCACGCTCCACGATGATTTGTCGAAACCAGAAGTGGTCGAGGGGTCGAAAACGATCCTGTCGGCAGTGAAACGTGGTGCGGAATCGGCCGCGACGCTGAAAAATGTGTTTGTGGATGACCAATTGTCGGTGGCCCCAAAGTACAACGCGGCGGTTCTTTATGAGAACCTCGCGATTGAAGCCAATCAGGCGCTTTCTGCTAAAGGCAAAGAGCCACTGAGAATCTTCTATGTTAAGGGCGCGACCGCTTTGGCTGATGCGCCGCTGGGTTTTGTCGACAACGGCGATCCGGCGAAAAAAGAAGCGTTTGATAAGTTGGTGGAATTTCTGCAATCCGAACCGGTGCAGCGGAAAATTCTGACAACGGGTTGGCGTAATGCCACGATCGGAATGAGAGTGCAAGGGGCAGACCCGGCAATTTTCAATCCGGCTTGGGGTGTTAACGTCACGACCGAGTTTCCGGCGGTAGTATTACCAAAGGATGCGGTCATCGCTGAAGCGCTAGATCTTTATCAAACGGCCTATCGCAATCCGTCGTATACCGCATTTTGCCTAGATATTTCTGGCAGTATGGCGGGAAACGGGGGAATTGTTAAGGTCAAAGAAGCGATGGACACACTCTTGGATCAAACCAAGGCAGCGCAAAATGGTCTTGGGGCAACCAAGAACGACCAATATGTCGTTTATGCGTTTAACAATGGTGTTAGGCGTGTGGGGGCAGTGAACGGCAACGACCCGACGGCTTTAAAATCATTGTCGGGACAGGTTGCCAGTTTACAGGCAGATGGCGGCACAGCGATGTATGACTGTGTGGTCACCGCCTTGGAAGACATTCGCAAGTCCTATGACCCATCGCAGCTCAACTACGCAGTCATTGCGATGACCGACGGGCAAACCAATTCTGGTCGCAACTCAGCAAATTTTGAACAGTACTATAAGGACTTAGTCAACAAAAACCAACACATTCCGACCTTTGCAATCGGATTTGGCAGTGCCGACGAGAACCAACTCAAATTGCTGGCAAAAATCACAAGTGGTGAATTTTTTGACGGCAGTAAAGATTTGATCTTGGCATTTCGAAAAGCACGGGGCAGCCAATAGCCTCAGAAGGAGTAAGCCATGTCAGAACGAAAATATTCGCCCCCATTGTTACCGGATGGAGCGGAGATAGTCATCGGCTTGATCATGGCGGCAATAGTCTGGTGGACAATGAGTTCTGCCTACTATCCCTTTTGGGCGTTTGCGCCTGTCATGATTCTTGTCTTTTGGATTGTCTATTTCTCCTGGAGCATGTCGAGTGAGGCGGACCGCCTGTATGTCAAAAGTCAGCGAATTCTCAACAATGAGATTCGCCCCCGGCTCGAGACCATCAGACTGTCGCTCCCCGCTGTTTCCAAGCGAGAAGCAGAATCAAATCTAAATCTCGGATTTCACGCTACCCAGGACGCCATCGATGAGCTGTTGAAGCTAGATTCCGGCGCGATGTTTACCGGGCTTTCGGAAGTGAATACTTGGACCAGACGACTGGGAGAAATGCTGCCAGAATATCTGGATATTCAAGATCATCCGTCGAAGGCAGGTGTAAAACGCACCGCGCTAATGACAGAAGATGAAGATGGTTTTGTCGGGTTTCGCGACTGGGCCCAAGGCATGAGCGAGCGAGTCAATAAAGGTGAGGTCTTTAACATGACCACCAACGCGCGCTTACTTCGGTCCTTGAAAAGTTTAATACCACTGAAATGAAAGGACAATTTCCATGAACAATAATGTTAAAGGCGCGCTCGCGATCGGGCTTTTTATAGCGTTGATCGCGTTATTTACTTTTTGCTTACCAAAATTGCAAGCGCCGCCGGGGCCACCGACGCCAACACCACTGCCGACCACCCCAGCTTTGACGCACTACAAAGTCCGCGGCGGTTTAATGTTACTTGATAAAGAGGTTGTCCAGTATCTTAAGGACAACTACTATATCGATGTGAATGAGACCATGCAAGGCTCGTTTACGCAAGCAGAAGGCGATTTGACCGGTGTAGATTGTACTTGGCCGGCCGGATTTGCCGCGGTGGATTACTATCGAGTAACGCACCCCACAGGTGACAAATTTGTCGCCAAAAATGTGCGAACCATCTTTCAGTCGCCGCTGGTAGTTTACAGTTGGCGACAATATTTGCCCACGCTGCAAAAAGCCGGATTGGTGAACACCACCGACGGCAAAGTTTATTCCTTGAAAATGCGTCCCATTGTGGATGCCATGGTCAAGGGAAAGAACTGGAAAGACATCGGCGTGGACATTGACGGACCAGTGTTTATCGAAACCACCGATCCCATCAAGTCCGGCAGTGGTATGGGCTTTATGGGCATGTTTGCCGACTATTTGGTCGAACCAGATGGTGGCAAGGTGGTGAACGTGGATCAAATCAGTTCTGTTTTGCCCAGCTTGTACAAGTATTGGCAGGCGGCAGGACGACAGATCGACAACAGCCCGGCGCTGTTCCAAAAATTCCTGCGCACCGGAGCGGGGTTGCCGATGGTTGGCAATTACGAATCGGCGTTTATGGAGTTTTATGCGGCCGCCAGTGATTCCGTAAAAAAGGAAGCCAATGAAGTGGTGGGCCTCTATCCGGAAATCACGGTTAACACCGAGCACGCGATTATCGGGATCACCCCTGGGTGCGACGACATAATCGACGTGTTTGCAAATGACGAACACCTCAAGGAAATTGCTTGGAGCAAATACGGGCTGCGCAATGGAGAAGGTGGAATCACGTCACGCCCTGGAGATCCAACGATTTCTTGGGTATCTGCCACCTATCGCTCGATGCCAGAACCGGTATTCGGCGTTATCAAAGCGATTCGTGAGGGCTTGCGGTAACGGCACGAACGGAAGTTTGACAGTAGAAAAACAGACTCACAACATAAGGAGAAACAACATGTCAGATTTACCAGCTCTTCCAAGCGCGATGCAAAGTTCTGCGCTCGTAGTTGCCGGCACCGATGCCAAAGAAGTTTTGACAGCGCCGGTGCAGTTGAGTATTACTTTGGACAAGGGTTTCCAAGCAAGAGATCACATCTCGGCGAAAAAGAAATCTGAGTTGCAAGTTTATGCTCCGAAACTTGTTCGCGATCCAGAATTCAACGCTGCGTGGTTGGCTAACAATGCCTTGAAGATTCAACTGGATACTTCGCATTTGCAGGCGATTTTGAGCAACACTCGAAATTTGGACGCAGGCGAAGTGGGCAAGAATGCCATCGCGGCGACGCATTTCATGGACCAGGTCAATAAACACTTGCCTGGCAAGCCGGATCCTAGATTCATGGCAGCCTACAATAAAGGTACGGCGGGCATGAGCGAGATCATGAACACCGTAAGGTGGTTGTCAGGAAAAATCCATGACGCGCTTCGACAATATGATTCGGTGCAAGGATCCCTCACAGAAGTACAGGTCAAACTGCAACAAAAGTTCGATCTGATGTACGAAGCGATCATCCTCAACGACCAATTAGCCGAAGAGGAAGACGCGCGGACCAAGGAACTGTTGGAGCAGACCGCGCTGTTCGAATTTGTAGCCATCGAGTTGCCGAAGTATCTCGCGGAGTTGCAACCAGCAGCGAAAAGTGACGGCGCGATCGTGCAGAAAATCGCACGCTTGAATTCGTTGGCACCATTGGTCATCAAGACCATGACCACGCTCAAGCCGATGATCTTTACTGGAAACGCCGCTGTTGATCGCTATCTCAACCTCAGCAGTATGGCCGGTGGCCGTGCTCTGGTGTTGGGTCTATTCTTGTCGGCCGGTATGGCTCGGTGGAAAAGTGACATCGTGACACAACTGCAGGAAATGCAGCAGTTGGCGGTCGGATTGGCTGAAGCTAACCTCGAAGAATACATGAATCAGCAATCCCGACGTGCATCCGGTATGTTCGTAGAGACTGCGACGGACTATGTTGCACTCATGAACCGCTGGATGACGACCGTTGACACGATGGCTCAGGTGGCTGATGACAACAGCAAAGCCAAAGATATTTTGGTCAATGGCTTCGCCCAATTGGTCGACGAGCACAGGAAAGTTTCTAGTGCTGTTCAGGATGCAACCAACCGCATCGACCAAACTCAAGCCAAATACAACGAGGAAATGCAGAAAATCGCTTCCTCGGTTGAACCGGTCACTGCCTAATGGTTGGATCTGAATCTCAGGAAGTAAAGTAGTACCCAGTGGCAATCCCGGTGTTTCACCGGGATTGCCCGATTTTTCCGATGGACGTTTTTTAAACGCCCACCGAAACAGATCGCATGACAAATAGGGTTAGTACATTGGAATCTTGATTAGCAAAAACTGTCTTATGGGAGGAGATAATGGAAGAAAACTCAGTTCGATTTTGGCTCACAGTCATTGTCGGACTAATTTTGCTCGCTGTGGCAATCCTGTCGTTTCCTGGAGGAATGGCGCTACTTCAGACAACTATCGATGCCACTATGTTTACTCTGCGCTTTCTGTTTGCCATACTGGTCTTGGTCATACTGATCGCCGGACCAATAGTTGGCGCGGTCTATTTCCGCAGATTGATTAAAAAGATCATAGACGAGCCAAGTGGTCTACAAGAGATCGCTATTGCCATTGTTTTTGGATTGGTAGTGGGAGCGATTTGGATTCCGCTGACAGTCCTTCTTATTGCACCGTGGAATTGGGCTTACGATCTGTTGGTCTTAATAAGCAGTCGGCAATGGCAAGTCTTTGAAACGCCACCGGTCTACATGGGGCTCTGGGGATTTATCGCCTTTTTGCTTGGTTACTTTTTCCGACTAAACTGGTAAGCGACAACCGGGACCAAGTTATTCTTGGGCCCCTTTTTTTGGCTTAACCTCCTCGGGCGACGCAAATGGCATAAACCTTTTGCGCTCCGGCTATTTTTAACGCTTTTGCGCATTCAGAAATGGTGGCGCCGGTAGTCGCCACATCGTCGACCAGACAGTAGCTCGCAGTAGACACAAGTTCACGCCTGACAGTAAAAGCACCACGGACGTTTTCTTTTCTCTGGTTAAATTTCAGGTCAAACTGGGGCTTAGTTTCGCGGGTGCGAACTAAACAATTTGCAACGGGAGCTAATTTTAAACTTCTGGCCAACTTTGCGGCTTGGTTAAAACCGCGATCGGCGAGGCGTTTTTTGGCCAAGGGCACGGGGACTAAATAGTCAATGTGAAATTTATCATGGAAATTTTTTTGAATTAAATCACCAAGCTCCTGGCAGATGCCAAAAGTCCCCCGGTATTTAATGTCTTTGACCGCCTGGCGAATTATCCCTTCGTAGTGAGCTAGGACAAAAGCATCGTCAACGCCGGGGATTTCATGAAAGACGTGGCGGTCATAAAACCGAATTCTTTTTTGACAATCGTCGCAGATAAATTTCCCCCACTTCCCGCACCCCAAACACCGCCGGGGATAAATTATGTCCAAGAGAAAATTTAGCACCAGTTCAGTATAATGGAGTTTACTCCGAGTGAAACGAGGAGGAGTCGCATAGTGGTCCATTGCGTGGGTTTGCTAAACCCATGAGTCGCAAGGCTCGCGTGAGTTCGAATCTCCCCTCCTCCGCTAGTAAACATTTTCGTAGTGGGTAAGTCTGACAATTTCGTTGTCGGGGCTCAAGATGACGGCGACGACGTCGATACGGCAAGGAACTTCTTTACCAGAGTTATACACTGTTGCCATGTTGCGAATTTTTTGTAATTTTCCTTTGCCGACCATTTCTTCGGGCAAGCCGAAATCCACTCCCCGTTTGGCTTTGACTTCAACAAAAACCAGAACTGGTCCTGAGCTTGCCGAAGGATCTTTGGCGATAATGTCGATTTCACCAAAACGGTTAGAGAAATTTTGCTCGATAATATCGTAGCCTTTATCTTGCAAATGCTTTGCCGCTAAATTTTCGGCCAGTCGGCCAGTGTCACGGTTAAACGTCTTCATGTCATTTGCCGATATTGCAGCGCCTCGGCCATATGGGCGGGAAGAATTTGGGCCGCAGCTTCTAAATCGGCAATCGTTCGGGCCACCTTAATCAAACGAAAATAACTGCGGGCAGAAAAATCAAATTTGTCGGCCGCTAATTTTAAAAGATTCTCAGCTTCAGAGGTCAACTTACAATATTTTTTGACGTCTTTGTTGTGCATTTGAGAGTTGGTGTAAATACCTCGATCTTTGAATCTTTTTCCCTGAATCTGTCGAGTATTTATTACTAAGTTTTTGGCTTCTTTGGAAGAAATGCGATTCGGATTAGAATCTTTGGTTACGGATAATTTTTCGGCTTCGACGACGGAGACCGGGACAAACAGATCAACTCGGTCAAGGATTGGGCCAGAGATGCGGTGGCGATATTTGGCAATCATTTTGTCAGTACATTTACACTCTCGTCTGGGGTGACCGAGATAACCACACGGGCAAGGATTGATGGCAGCGATCATGGTAAAGCTGGCCGGATAGCGGACGTGGCCGGCAGCGCGAACAATCTCGACGGTGCCATCTTCCATCGGTTGACGCAAACTTTCTAACACCGCCCGAGGAAACTCCGGCATTTCATCTAAAAACAAAACGCCCAAATGGGCTAGTGAAACTTCGCCAGGAAGGGGATTACTCCCCCCTCCGATCATACCGGCGGCCGAAACCCCATGGTGTGGAGAGCGAAACGGTCGCTGTAAAACCAAGGCTTGACCCAAAGACAATAGCCCAGCAACTGAATAGACCCGGGTAACCTCTAAGGCTTCGGCAGAAGAGAGCGGTGGCAAAATTCCTGGTAGCGCTTTAGCTAACATGGTTTTGCCGGTGCCCGGTGGGCCCCACATCAACAGATTGTGTCCTCCGGCAGCGGCAATAATGAGGGCTCGTTTGGCTTGTTCTTGACCAGCCACTTCTGACAGATCAAATTCGGCCACAACATCGTCTTTTTCTTTTACCACTCGCGATTTCAAAGGGTTTATATCTTTGGTACCAAGCAAGTGCGCGACCAAATCATTCAAGGTTTTTGCGGGATAGACTTTGACAGCTGAAACCACACTTGCTTCTTGGGCAGACACTTCGGGAACAAAGATAGCTTGCCCATATCTTTGAACAAATAACGCCAAAAGAAGAATTCCTCTGGTCGGGCGTAAAGTGCCGTCTAGAGAAAGTTCGCCATAAAAGAAATTTTTCTTTAAATCGAAATCTTTGGGCAAAGTTAGTTGACCAGATCCAAGAAGGACACCGATGGCAATGGGTAAATCATAAGCGGCTCCGTCTTTGGGCAAATCGGCCGGGGCGAGATTGACAGTAATTTTCCTTGGCGGAAATTCAAAACCAGAATTAATTATTGCAGTTTTGACTCGCTCTCTGGCTTCTTCGACCGCCTTACTGGCAAGACCGACAATGGTAAAGCCAGGAAACCCGACCGTTGCAACGTCCACTTCGACATCCACCGAAACGGTTTCTAGTCCAATATTGGCGGTGGAGCGAATTTTAGTTAGCATCGTTTAAGAAATATTTACCACCCGATTCTTTGATTTGCCCTGACAAAGAGAGCATGGTCAGTTTAGCCCCAATGTCGGCAACCGGCAAGACAAGTTTTCGCGCTATCTCGTCGGCGGTCAGTCCATCGTTTTCCAATAAGGCTAATATGGGGTCGTCAAAACTCAATTGTCTAGTTTGTTCTTCACCTAACCACATCGAAGCTTTTCCCTGGGCAATCAAACTATTGGTCCCGACTGAGGTTTTACTGGTAATTGGTCCTGGAATTGCCCAAAGGGTTCTTTTAAGGGAATTGGCCAAGCGGGCAGTAATTAGCGACCCGCTTTGGGCAGCGGCTTCGATGACAATAACCTCCTGAGAGATCGCGGCAACAATGCGATTGCGTGTGGGAAAAGTCCAGAGAGTCGGTTTTTGATGTTCCCATTCTGAGATTAAAAGCCCTCGCCCATTGATAATTTTTTCAGAAAGCTCGGCATCGTAACCTGAAAGAGAAAAACTAATTCCCCAACCCAAAATCGCGATGGTCTGGCCGCCGTTTTCCAAACAAACCTGGTGGGCGTATTGATCGGTGCCATACATAAACCCGGAAACAATTGTCTTACCTTCTAAAACGAGCTGGGGAATAATTTTTTCGATGGCGCGTTTGCCATATTCAGAAATACGCCGGCTGCCAACCACCGCCACACAATTTTTAAAAATATCTGGCTCCCATTTACCTTGATAAAAAAGTTCTTTGGGAGGGTTGGGGAGGTCTTTTAAGGATTTCAATTCCGGAAGCTTTCTCCAGTCGGTGACTTTTTTGTAGCCCACGTATTCAGTATAATACCTTTCAGGTATTGCGGTCCTCGCGGGCTGAGGGCCTAAATACAAATTTTTGGAGGGTTGGCCGAACGGTAAGGCGTTGGTCTTGAAAACCAATGTTCGCAAGGACTAAGAGGTTCGACTCCTCTACCCTCCGCACTTCCCTCTTTACAATCTGGTAATTGTTCTCTTATACTGGATTTGATGAAAAGAAAAATGATTGGTGTCAAAAGAGCGTCATGGAAGTTTGATCCGACAGAATTTTTGTTGCTGTTGTCAGTTACTTTAGTCCTACTAGTTTATTTTGCCTGGCAAGTTAACCTTTTGCCAGCAGTTCTGAAAAACTCATTGGTGTTGGGAGTCTCCACGGCCCATTGATGCTAAAAATTATTTTTTTTGCGTCAGCGATTCTTTTTTTCTTCGCAGTTTATTTTCATAATATCATTGAGTTAGATCAAGACTTGGGGCGACATCTTCTTACGGGGAAAATTATTCTAGAAACCCACCAAGTTCCCAACATTAATCTTTTTTCCTATACCCAAACAAACTTTCCTTTTATTAATAGTCACTGGCTATCAGAGGTAATTTTTAGCCTTTTGGGTCTGACGCGGCTGGTCTACTTTAAAACTGTTGTCATGTTAACCGTGGGAATACTTACTTTATATACCACTTATAAATTTTCTAAGAATCTGACAGCCACTGCGATTGCTTTTGCCATTTTTGCCCCAGTCCTTTTAGAACGGACTGAAATCCGGCCAGAGATTTTTTCTTATTTATTCATTGCTATTTTTATTTATATTTTGTTATTAAAACCAAAACTTATTTGGGTGTTACCAATTATTGAAATTCTTTGGGTAAACGCCCACATATATTTTATTCTTGGTCCAATTTTGATAACTATTTACTGCCTGGCGTCTAAACGCATAACGCCTTATGCGGTGTTAATTTTTGCGGCTACACTTTGCAATCCTTATGGATTGTCGGGGGCAATTTATCCACTACGAGTGTTTGACAACTATGGCTACTCTATCGTTGAAAATCAGAATATTTTTTTCTTAAGAGAGATGATTTTTAATCCAAATATTTTTTATTTTGGTATTGCTGTCACTATCTTTTTGGCCAGCTTTTTCTTTGTTCGTTTCCGACTATCGGCGATCGGCTACTTGTTATCTGTTTTAGTTATTTTGCCAATTATTCACATCCGTAGTTTTCCATTGCTATTTTTAATTGAATTGCCGATTTTTGCATTTAATTTGGCCGGGTGGAAAAAGTATGGGACGACGGTTGTCGCCGGAGTAATTTTGTTGACGGTATTTCGGACTTATCGATTGGCTAGTAATCAATACTATTTATCAATCGACTCCCAGAAAAAATTTGGGACAGATGTGTCCGAATCGGGAAAAGGAGCAGTGGATTTTGCCATCACTAACAAATTACCTGGACCAATTTTTAATAACTTTGATATCGGCAGCTACTTAGACTACCGGTTATACCCAAAATACAAAGTATTCGTTGACGGTCGGCCAGAAGCATACCCCAAAGAATTTTTTCAAAATTTATATATTCCGATGCAGCAATCGCCAGAAAATTTTTCTAAAGTTGATGACATTTACAAATTTAATTTGATTATTTTTTCTCACACCGATGGAACCCCTTGGGGGCAACAATTTTTAACAGATATCGTCAAAAACAAAAAGTTTGCTCTGGTTTATATTGATGACTACGCGGTAGTTTTTGTCAGAGATGAGAGATTATGGAAACCCTTCAGTTGGGACAAATTTACTAAAGACCACTATGAAAAACTTTTTGCTCTTAATCCTGATTCCCCGGCTGCCTTGCAAGGTTTAGGAACAATTTATTCCCAAAACCCGACCACCACAGTTTTAGGAGAACAGCTGCTGGTAAAATATCGCCAAAAAGTGAGTTTGATTCTGTTTTGAAAAAAGAGTTAGTATTAAACCGATGGAAGAAAAAACCGAGCAAACAGCAAAGCCAAGAGTAAGGGATTTGCTGGTGTGGAAATCGATGAACCGCACCACCTGGCAATATGGTAAAGAGGTGTTTGCCACTTTTGGGGCGATTGCACTATTGGTCTCAGTTATCTTGGCTTTTTTTCAGGAATGGCTAGCAATTGTAGTCACTTGGGCAGCGTTTTTTCTTTTCTGGGCGCTGACCAAGATCCCTCCGGAAGAAGTGGAACATAAAATTACCACCGAGGGAATTATCTCGATGAATCATGGTTATCTATGGATAGAGTTGGGGCCGTTTTGGTTTTCGAAGCGAGGCGGAGAGAATATTTTGCATGTGGCCCATCGCAATGTGGTGGGGCAACTCATTATGATAGTAAACCAAAATGATAAAGAAAAAATTAAAGACGTGCTGGCAGAATATTTGCCGTTTATCGAATTGCCAGAAAAATCGACGGTAGATAAAATGTCTGACTGGTTTGCCAAAAAATTCCCCATCGAGCCCAAAAAACCTCAAGCTGCGGTATAATACTTTTCAAGTATTGCGGTCCTCGGCTTCGCCTGCGGGCCTAAATATATTTACTGCTCCCATAGCTTAATGGATCGAGTGCGGGTTTGCGGAACCTGAGATGACAGTTCGATTCTGTCTGGGAGCACCCGGGAGGATGGGCAGGACGGCAATGCGTTGGTTTCGAAAACCAATGTTCGCAAGGACTAAGAGGTTCGACTCCTCTATCCTCCGCCACTCGCGCTTATAGCTCAATGGATAGAGTACGGCCCTCCGAAGGCTGTGATGGCAGTTCGACTCTGCCTAGGCGCACTAAGATTTGACCAAACTTAGAAGTTTATCTTCGAGGTCAAAGAATTCTTTGGAACGAAGGTCTCGGGGGCGTTTGAGAGAATTGTCGACTATTTCTTCAACAGATCCTGGCAGGGGTGACATCACGGCGATGCGATCGGAGAGTTCGATTGCCTCAGAAACCAAATGGGTAATCATGATCACCGTCATTTTGTGCTTTCTCCAAAGTTTGCCCAGAAGATCACGCAAGTTCTTGGCGGTAAACTCATCCAGGGCAGAGAATGGCTCGTCAAGAAGAAGGACGGTCGGGTCCATCGCTAGGGCGCGGGCCAAACCAACGCGTTGTTTCATCCCGCCAGAAAGTTCCTTAGGATGTTTATCAGAAAAGCCAGATAAGCCAACTTCATCAATTAACTCGACTACTTTCTTAGAACGCTCGCTGTTAGATCTCCCATTCATCTTTAAGCCAAACTCGATGTTTTGCGTCACAGTGAGATAAGGGAAAAGGGCAAAGTTTTGGAAAACAAAGGATAAAATGGGTGGTTCTTCCCAAGAAACATCGCCAGACGAAGCAGGAATCAACCCGGCAATGATGCGCAAAAGTGTCGATTTGCCACAACCCGATGGACCAATGATCGAGAAGAACTCCCCATTATTAATTTCTAAATTGATATCTTTTAAAGCCACGATCTGCTGATCGTCGACGGCAAAAGTTTTGGTAATGTGATCTAGTTTTAACATTTAAGTTTCTTGTTGATATTTAGTACTTAAATTAAGAAGCGGCAAAAAGATATATTTATTGAGGATAAATAAAATGGCGAGAAGAAGAACTATGCCGATAAGTAAAATTTGGGTTTGGCCCCTTTCCCCACTTTGCGAAAGATAACTGCCCACCCCCATGACTTTGACAATAATTTCGGCGCCGATGACGGTTTCCCAAGCTTCACCCCAAGCGACAATAGAACCCGTCACCAGTGAGGGAAAAAGGAGTGGCAGAAAAACATAACGAAAAAAGCGCCACCCCTTGGCTTGGTAAATACTCGCTGCCTCTAAAGTATCTTCACGCAGTTGTTTTTTAGCGGTCAACAGAGAAAAAAGAATCGGCCAAACCATCTCAATGACCAAAACAATAATCACATCCAGTGAACTTTTCCCAAACCAGACAATAAGGAGAGGAAAAAGAGCAAACGAGGGAAAGCTTTGCAACGCATCTAGGATTGGCACCGCAATAGATTCAATAGCAGGACTACTTGTGGCTAACAATAAAAGTGCCATAGCAATAACCATGGCGAATCCATATGCCGCTAGGACTCGGCTAAAGCTTAAGAAAAAACCGAAGAAAAACTGACTGGCGTCGAGAGTGGTGAAACCAAGAAAAATTATTAAAACTATTAAAACCGCAGTAATGGTCAAAGAGATGGCCAAAGAATGCTGCCGGCGACGAACCAAAGCAAGATTGTGGGTGTAGCGCATAAGAGAATAATTGAGATAATGATAACATGACGCGAAAATTTTCTGCCGGAGGGATAGTTTTCAAAAAAGTGGGAAAGAAAACACTGTGGCTATTGCGCCGACCAGCTCCAAACCCGGGTTTTGATGGAAATCTGGGATGGAATTTACCTCGTGGTTTGGTTGATGATGGGGAATCAACAGAAATAGCGGCGGTGCGAGAGGTGGAAGAAGAAGCTGGGGTAAAAGCAAAAATTGTGGCGAAATTGCCAACAATAAAAATTTTTTTCACCGATAAAGAATCGAGAGACAAGATTATGAAGTTTATTACCTTTTATTTGATGGAATGGGTCGCCGATTCCCCAGCCGGCTTTGGCTGGGAAACCGCCGAAGTGAAATGGGTGAATTTTAAAGAAGCAAGTGAAATGTTGGCATTTAAAAATGAAAAGGAAATTTTGAAGAAGGCAGCAGAGATTGTACCTGAATAATTTTATTTTGGTCCGGTGTAGACCACTTCGAAAAGAATTTTGTCGGGAGAGTGAAACATCACTTGATAATAGGTGTCATTCTCACCAGAAAATTCCGGCCGGTGGCGCGGTGTATCAAAAAGCACCGTAACTTTTTCTTTCTTGAGAAATTCAGTCATTTTATCGACAGCAGCAATGGAGTCGACCCAAAGACCAATATGGTTGATGCCAATACTGTCATGGTCGTGAGGAACTTTTTTCATTAAAGGAGTAAACCACAACGTGCCAGTAGAATCGCTTTTGAAACCGACCACGTCTTTGTCTTCAAGAATCACCTGCCAACCTAAAAACTTAAGCAGATTTTTATAAAAATTGACATTTTTGTAATCAATATTTACCTGAAGATGGTCTAAATGAGATTTCATATTGAGATTGTATCTCAGGTCAGCTTTGGTTGGCAAGCTTTTTCTGGTAGAATCGGTTGATCTGGAGGAGTCGGATAGTGGCCCATCAATATTTGTGATATAATCCTATTATGAGTAGGCTCTTGTTTCCTCCTGGAAAACAACAAGAATGGCTGAACAGGCTACTAGAGAAAGACATCTCAATAATGCAACTAGCCAAATTGTGTGCAGTGAGCGATAGAACCATAAGGGATTGGAGAAGGGAGAAGTTTACGATTTCACTTGGGGCGACAAAGATAATTGAGCACAAGCTCAATTACTCGATCCCTGACGATATTAAATACTTAGATGACTTTTGGTATGGGTTAAAAGGTGCAAAAAAGGGGGGATTAAGACATATAGAACTCTACGGCTCACCAGGTACACTAGAAGGAAGAATAAAAGGAGGACATATTTCTCAAGTTAATCGTAAAGCTCATCCAGAACTATATCCTAGATGTAACTTGACTAAAAATATTTTTGTCTCAGAAAAAGATCAGCATCTTGCAGAGTTGGTCGGAATTATTTTGGGTGACGGCGGCTTGACACACGACCAACTGAAAGTGACCCTCAATAAAAGAGACGAGAGTGAATATATTAAATTTGTAGAAAAGCTATTGACAAAAATTTTTAAAGAAAAGCCACACTTATATCAATACAAAAATAAAAATGTAAATGTTTGCAATTTAGCACTATCAGGTGTTAAGTTAATTGAATTTTTAGAATCGGTTGGTGTTTTCAGTGGGAACAAAGTTCTACGACAGGTAAACGTACCCGACTGGATAATAAATAACAATGTGTATTCGGTCGCTTGCCTTAGGGGTTTAATCGATACCGACGGTGGAATTTATTATCATAAACATTCAGTAAATGGGAAAGTTTATGATAACCTTGGGTTAACTTTTACAAACCACAGTCGTCCACTTGTCCTATTTGTTCATAGAACTTTAGTTGGTTTAGGATTTTCAGCGAAACTTGTACCTGATGGCGTCTATTTATATAGACAGAATGAGGTGGTAAAATACGCACAAATCGTAAAATTCCATAACTTTCATCATGAAATACGTTTAAAGACATTTTTGAACAGGAAGGGTGTCCGAGTGGTTTAAGGAGCACGCTTGGAAAGCGTGTGTTATCGCAAGATCACCGCGGGTTCGAATCCCGCCCCTTCCGCCGCGTACAATTTGCTTCGCAAATTAACGCGGCTGTCGCGTTGAATTTTGATAAAAATTCTTACGCGACGCTCTCAAAATGTATTACGCTTATATTCTCCAAAGTCAGAAAAACAACCAGTTATACATTGGTTACAGCACTGATTTAAAGAAAAGAGTTGAAAGCCATAATAATGGTAAGAATTTGGCGACAAAACCTTTTGTTCCCTACAAACTAATTTTCTATGAAGCCTTTCTAAATAAGGCAGATGCTAAAAACCGAGAAAAGTTTTTAAAGAGTGGGTTTGGGAGGAGAAGTATTAAGAAAATGATGGCCAAATATTTCTCTGAATAAATAGCTTCGAATTTTGATAACAGGGACGAGACCTGCCTGCCGGCAGGCATGGCGTTCGAACTTTTGGTAGAATCTTTACATGGACATCACCATAGAATCTGCAACGAAAGTCGACCTTGAAAGTTTAAACACTCACCTACCAACAAATATTCCGCATTTCCATGGAGACAGGATAGCGGATCATGAATTTGGAAATTCTGATTGGCTAATTGCACATAAAGATGGTTTTCCTGTTGGGCACTTCCTTCTTAGGTGGGACGGTTCCCACAATCAAGCCGTACAAAAATTTATTAGTAACTGCCCCCACTTGGAGTCGGGCGGGGTCAAAGAAGAATTTAGGAAACAAGGAATTGCTACCCAACTAATTACAACAGCTGAGGATATGGTTCGCAAAAGGGGTTTTAAACAAATAGGCATGGCTGTTGGTGCCACTGATAATCCCCAGTCTCGGCATCTGTACGAGAAATTGGGCTATAAGGAATGGTCACACGGAACCTTTGTGGAAAGCTGGCGGGTCATAGACCAGGATGGAAAAGAAATTACTGAAAGAGAAATCTGTACATACCTAATAAAAATACTAAGTTAGTTGTGCGTAAAAAGTTCTAACTTCCTCCACTTTCTCCCGCCCGGGTTTTTTAGCTTCGAATTTTGACTACAGGCGAGACGTTCGAACCTTTGGTAGAATATATTCATGTTGTATCTTATTGGTGGTGCACCTAGATCAGGAAAATCGATAATCGCTCACAAATTATTGGAACTTAAAGAAATTCCTTATTTTCGAACCGACTATCTAGTTGAATCTTATTCAAAAGGGACAAAAGAATTGAATATAAATCATCAAACCCCGAACAAGGCCGATGTTTTCTGGCCGAAATTAGAGCCTATTTTGGAAGATATTGTTTATGAGGAAGACCAATATCTGGTTGAAGGAGACATAATTCTTCCGCATCTGGTTAAAAAATTCATTAGCGATACTTCAGAAAGCAAAAAAACAAAATCGTGCTTCTTGGGTTATTCGTCAATTACGCCGGGAGAGAAACTTAAACAAATAAGAAATTATGGTGGATCAAGAAACGACTGGCTACAACACACACCAGACGACAAAATTCTGGATTTCCTCCGGCAAGCGATCGATCTAAGTAAGGAAATTGAAAAGGAATGTAGCAAAAACGGGATGAAGTATTTCGATACGTCAATTGGTTTTAGTCCAAAAATAGAGGAAGCTATAAAATTTCTTATTGGCTAGAATTGAGCGTAAAAAGTTCTAA
>OBEQ011976525.1_pt1 | contig 19813 bp, 13 predicted proteins | sample 1670901 | NCBI WGS metagenome assembly OBEQ01 (sample SAMEA104232315, study PRJEB22302) | groundwater metagenome | biome: forest; feature: aquifer; material: groundwater | place: USA | collected 2011-08-07 | depth 5.4 m
GATTGGCCCAGGGCATGCTGCTTGATGTTGTGCGGGGTCCTGAAAAAATAGCGCGCCTTCAGGTTGAACGGCTCTACGATTCTCTTGCGGCCAGCACCGTGATAAGGCAGCAGCCGGATACTTCGATTCAAGTAAACGATACCGTAACCACCGTTTAGTGTTTTCATGGATGAGCCTACGCAAGAACAAAAATTTTTAATTGTGCTTTGTATCGCTTGTATCGTATTTTTTGTGGCCATTATTTTTTTACAAGTGCTGCATTTGCGCTTATATCAATAAGTGAAACTAGGGTTACTTGTATGACCAGCCTCGCTCGAGCATTTGCCGTTCTTTCCTGCCTTTTCTTAATGTGCGTTTGCGCGCCTGTTCATGCCGATGAGCAATCCGCCGTTAGCCCGCAGGACTTGACTGTGATTAAGCAATATTTAACCCAAATCAAAGGGCAAATTGCCGATATTCAGGCAGCGCAGAGCAAAATGGAGCAAGAAGTGGAAGCGGTAAGAATTCGAATTCGCAAAGCGGGGAAAGGTTCATGAAGAAAATTGCCTTTGCTCTCGTATGTTCGATAATTATATTGAGCGCACCCGTGTCTTTCGCCGAAACGAGCGGAAAAATGATTATCCAAGATTTAGAAGAAATTCAAACCCGCTTGAACGACCTATCCAGCCGTCAGCAAAAATTACTCCAAGATTTAGAAAGTCTTAAAATTATCGCCAGGCGGCATTAATCGTTTTCGCTTCCGACCGTTTAATCCCTCATCTTCTATGTCAAATAATACTGTCGAAATAAAACCCGGCACTATTCTCCAAGGTAAAATCACGCCCCCGGGAGATAAATCAATTAGCCATCGCTTAATTTTACTGGCCTCGCTTGCCGAAGGCAGAAGCGTAATCCGGAAATTTTTACGATCCGACGATTGCCTCAGGACGCTCGAAGCGATGAAGCAGATGGGCGTTTCTATTGTGGAAAAATCCCCGGATCTTGAAATTCAAGGCGTTGGCCTCCGCGGATTGAAATCTCCGGGAAATATGATTTACACAGGGAATTCCGGCACCACAACCCGGTTGCTCATGGGTGTTTTGGCGGGTCAGCCTTTTAAAGCCGTTCTGGATGGCGATGAATCCATTAAAACCAGACCCATGAAAAGAGTTACCGAGCCCTTAAAACAAATGGGGGCGGTTATTCAAGGTAGGGATAATGGGAATTATACGCCGCTCACAATCGAGGGCGGAAAACTAAAGGCGATTCATTTTATAAATTCTTTGGCCAGTGCTCAGGTTAAATCCGCCGTTCTTCTTGCCGGGCTATTTTCCGAGGGCATAATCAAGATTGAAGAACCCCGGCCATCCCGCGATCATACCGAAAGATTGCTCCAAGCGATGGGCGTGGACGTACGTCGGCAGGGAAATGTTGTAGCCTTAGTGCCGCCCAAAAAAATAAATCCAATAGAAATGACGGTGCCCGGTGATATTTCTTCCGCTGCCTTTTGGCTGGCAGCCGGCGCTATTCAACCCGGGAAGACAGTTACGGTCGAGAACGTGGGGCTTAATCCGACTCGCATTGGCTTTGTAAAAGTACTTAGCAAGATGGGAGCTAACATCCAAATTGAAACTCAATCAGAAATTCCAGAACCAATTGGTACTATTATAGTTACGGGCGGGCTGTTAAATGGAGTGACCATAACTCGGGATGAGGTTCCTTCTTTAATCGATGAATTGCCCCTTCTTATGGTGCTTGGAAGTTTAGCCAAAGGAAAGACCGTTATCCGTGGGGCGGAAGAATTAAGGGTTAAAGAAACAGATCGAATCAAAACCATGGTTAAAAACCTTATGACTTTGGGGGTTTCCGTTAAAGAATATCCGGACGGTGTAGAAATTGAGGGCAAAACGAGCTTTGATGGGGGTGAGGTGGATAGTTTTATGGACCATCGCATCGCAATGTCCATGGCCATTGCTGCTCTGAGGGCTAAATCGGCTGTTAAAATCAAAAACGCTGACTGTGTTGATATCTCTTATCCCGAGTTTTTCACAGACTTCCGAAAGATGGCTGGAAATTAGTTTCTCAGCCTTGATTCACTCTTATTTAAAGGCTTTTCACTCTTGACATACTATCTAGGGTTAAGTATATTGTCCCTGCCTCTTTAAACAGGTACTTCTTTAAAACAAACCTTCGCGTTTTCCACATATTGAGTTCATAAAACAGAAAGAACTCTCATGAAGCTGATCGATAAATTGTTGTCTCTCGTCTCGAATGATATCGGAATAGATCTCGGTACTGCCAATACTCTCGTGTATGTAAAAGGTCAAGGTGTCGTTCTTTGTGAACCTTCTGTTGTCGCTATTGAACGCGGCACCAATCGCGTTGTAGCGGTTGGGGAAGAAGCTAAACGAATGCTGGGGAGAACCCCGGGTAATATTATCGCCGTTCGTCCGATGAAAGACGGCGTCATTGCTGATTTTGAAATGACCGAAGCCATGCTGCGGTATTTTATCAGGCGTGTTCATAAAAAAAATAGCATGATCAGTCCTCGTGTTGTAGTAGCCGTACCAAGCGGAATCACAGAAGTGGAAAAACGTGCCGTAAAAGATTCGGCGGAGAGAGCCGGGGCCAGGTCGCCGGTTTATCTTGTTGAAGAACCCATCGCGGCTGCTATTGGAGTCGGACTTCCTATTCAAGAACCTTGCGGCAATATGATTATCGATATAGGCGGCGGCACAACGGAAATGGCTGTTATTTCTCTTGCCGGAATTGTTTTTGCAAAGAGTATTCGCATCGGTGGCGATGAATTTGACGAAGCCGTCATTCAGCATTTAAAAAGAAATTACAATTTAATGATCGGTGAGCGTACGGCTGAGGAAATCAAGATTCGAATCGGCTCGGCTTACCCTCTTGAAGAAGAGATGACGCTGGAAGTAAAAGGCAGGGATATTTTAGCCGGCCTTCCTAAAACCATAACGGTGACCAGCGAAGAGATTCGCGAAGCGTTATCGGAAACCGTCGCTTCCATTCTCGATGCCATACGCATTGCGCTAGAACGTACCCCGCCCGAAATTTCAGCCGATTTAATTGATCGCGGTCTCATTCTGGCCGGCGGCGGCGCCTTGCTTAGAGGATTGGATAAAATTATTGCAGAAGAGACCGGTCTTCCGGTTCGTATTGCCGAAGATCCGCTCACCGCTGTCGCCCTCGGAACAGGCCGGTATTTAAGTGATATCGATCTTCTGAAGCGCTTGTCGGTTAATAATTCCAACGGCCACCACAAAGCATTTGTCGAACGGTAGTAGTTGTGAAGGCCCGTAATGCGGTCCCTTTTCTTCTACTGCTTATTGTACCCACTGCGTTTTTCCCCCCATTTCAACGAGCCGCAGGTGATTTTCGGCTCGTAGTTCATGAAACCTTGGCGCCGGTCTGGGCCTCTGCGCAATTTGTCTCGGGCAATGTCTCCGGCGGTACCCGCCGCATAAGCGAACTCGTCCATTTTTATCAAAAATACGAAGCACTGGAGGAAGAGGTCCAGACTTTACGCCACGAAGTGCAAGTATTTCGCGAATTGGAGAAAGAAAACCAAAGGCTTGCCGAACTTCTCGAAATTAAGAAAAAATCGCCGGGTCAATCGATAGGCGGGAGAATTATCACGCGAAATATTTCACATTGGTTCAGGTGGATTGTGCTGGATGTGGGCAAGAAAAACGGCGTCAAAGAGCAAATGGTTTTGGTGAACGAACAAGGAGCGGTAGGCAGGGTCATCGATGTTGGCCGGTCTGTTACGCAGTGCATGCTTCTTACCGACCCGGAATCCCGGGTAAGCGTGGTATCGCAGTCGACGCGTATTGCGGGAATCGTTTCGGGAGAAGGTTCGAATGAACGATTACGCATGTCGCTTATTCCTTTGGGCGCAGATGTTGAAATTGGCGATACGGTAGTTACCTCCGGACTAGGCGGCGTATACCCGAAAGGTTTGCTGGTCGGTACGATTACATCTATCGCACAAGATAGAGACGGAATGCATTTATCGGCCTATGTCGATCCGGCGGTAAATTTTAATATGCTCGAGGATGTTTTATGTATCGACTTCTCCCGCCAAGATTGATCGTAGCGTTGGCCATAACGGCACTTTTGGATATTTACGTATTCGACCCTTTATTGCATGGCTCGATAAGGATCGATGTTTGGGTCATATTCCTTGTTTATTATCATTTTTTTTACGATCGGAATCGTTCGCTTGCCTTCGCCTTGGTGCTCGGCCTGACGCGGGATATTTTGGGGCAAGGCGTATTCGGCGCACTGGCGTTCAGCATGTGCATCGGAGCGTTGGTTCTTATGCGTTTGGGATCAACGCTTAACCGCGAGAAGTTTTATGTGCAGATGCTGGCCGCTTTCTTGGTCGGCTTTGCGGTACTCAGTTTCGATCTGTGTTTAGAATCCGCTTTTTTCAAGGAATGGGTTTGGTTAAACCGTTTTGCGCCCAGAGTCTTTTTTTCATCCGTGGCAACGTGTTTGGCTTGTCCGGTTATTTTAAGCGTCATGCAAAAATTTTTAGGCTCCGTACCAAGACAGTACGAACTGTTTCATAATTAGTTTATATTATGGATTCCGCCCGTCTCGTTTTCCTGCGCTCCGTCTTTTTACTCCTTCTCGGAGTTCTTGCCGTAAATTTATTTTTCTGCCAAGTTATCCATGGGCAATATTATCTTACGCTAAGCGAACAAAATCGGATCCGCCTAATTCCGCTTCCGGCGCTTCGCGGCCAGATTTTTGATGCCTCAGGAAATATTCTGGCTGGAAATCGTCCCTCCTACGATATTAGTTTGGTGTATCAGGATTTTGACCGAAATCAAATGGATCTCATTACAAAAATTCTAAACATTAAGAAAGATTCTGTCCAAAAAGCATTGGAACGTGCCAAGCTGGCCCCGTTTTCCCCCGTTCTCCTTGAATCCGACGCTGCTATGGAAGAAATTTTCAGGCTTGAAGAAAGGGGACCTGAAATCAAAGGTGTGTATATTGATATCCACGGCCGGCGCGACTATCCGCTCAGAGAAGCGGCGGGCCATTTAACGGGTTATCTTGGCTTAATATCTCAGGAGGAATACGATCAGGGCGACCGGACGCGTTTCTTATTTTCTGATTACAAGGGGCGTTCGGGCATCGAACGCGTTTTTGACGACGTTCTTCGCGGTTATCACGGTGGCCAGCAAATCGAAGTGAATTCGCGCGGCAAGGCGCTTAAAACGATGAGTGAAAGAAGGCCGCTTAAGGGAAAGGACGTATATTTAACGATCCAAGGTGAATTGCAGAAAGCTATTTATGAAATGATCAAAGATAAACGTGCGGTGGTCGGCATGATGGATTTAAAAAACGATGCGGTGATTGCCTTGGTTTCCACGCCCAGTTTTGATCCCAACGCTTTCGTTACGCCGTCCCGGACGGACGAACGCACCGGTTATCTTAAATCCACCGAAAAACCGATGATTAACCTGGCTACCTACGGCGGTTTTCCGCTCGGTTCGATATTCAAATTGGTGGTTGCACTCGGGTCACTCCAGGAAGGGGTTATTACGCCCCAAACGAACTTTCATTGCGACGGAACGTTTACGCTCAAAGCCGGTCAGCGTCCCTTTCACTGCTGGAATGCGGCCGGGCATGGATCGGTGAATTTAAATACGGCGATCATGCAATCCTGTAATATATTTTTCTTCGAGAGCGGGAAACGCTTGGGGGTGGATAAAATTGCTTTCTATGCCAGGGAGCTTGGGCTCGGATCGGCTTGGGATTTAGAATTGGGGGGAATGTTTCCGGGCCTTGTGCCGGACCCCCAATGGAAATTGGAAAATATCGGCGACCGGTGGTATCAAGGCGAGACGATCAGCTTTGCCATCGGACAGAGCTACTTATTGGTAAGCCCCCTCCAAGTTTTGCGTCTCGTGGCTACCATTGCTAAGGAAGGTGATGTGGCAGAGCCTCACATCGTTGATTACGAGCGTACCGGTTCTAGCGCGCCTAAAAAACATCGAAAAGCTAAGATAGACCAGATTTATTTTAAAACGTTAAAAGCGGCCATGAAGGATGTCGTTCAGTCTCCGCACGGTACGGGCCGGCTTGCCCGCTTAGAGGATTTATCCATTGCCGGAAAAACCAGCACGGCCCAGGCGCCCACCGGCGAAAGCCATTCCTGGTTTACGGGATTTGCGCCTTACGAATCGCCCGAAGTCGCCATCGTGGTGTTTGTCGAGCACGGAGGATCGGGAGGAATGGCCGCCGCGCCGCTTGCGCGGGATGCGCTTCAGATTTGGCAGTCGCTTAATAAGAAAGACCCGAATACGAGTCTCAGCGGGGAAGTCGGAGTTTCGAATGAATCTGTTTAAATCGTTTCACTGGAAATTATTCATAGCTTGTGTTCTGATCGGCCTGTACGGAATTTTAAATATTTATAGCGCTGATTCGCACGCCGGCGGTCAGTATGCGTTTAAACAGTTCGTGTGGCTGGCCATCGCCATCGGCATCATGTTCGTGGTTTACGCGATCGGTTACCGGCCTTTTTTAAACGTGGCCTATATTCTTTATGTCATGGCGCTCACTTTGCTCGGCACTGTTTTATTGATCGGTGCGATTCGAAGCGGAGCCCAGCGCTGGCTTCATCTGGGCGGTATTGCGGTTCAGCCTTCCGAATTTGCGAAGCTCGTAACCATATTGACGCTGGCCTCTTTCTTGGGATCCAGAAAGCATTTGGCGAGGGGAAAGAGCGGACTCATCTTTGCTTTTTTACTGACCGTTGTTCCTTTGATCATGATCATAAAGCAACCCGATTTGGGTACGGCCATTATTTTTCTTCCCATTCTTTTTTGTATGGTGTTTATTTGGGGAGCCAAGCTGCGTTATCTCATCGGCACCATCCTAATGGGGGCCATTTCTTCGCCCATTTTGTGGTTTTCTCTCCGTGAATATCAGAAACGGAGGCTACTTGTTTTCATCAATCCGGATATCGATCCGCTGGGCTCGGGCTACACCGCTGTTCAATCAAGAATTGCGGTAGGCTCGGGAGGTTTTATCGGAAAAGGATTTTTGGGAGGTACGCAGCATCTTCTAGCTTTTTTACCGGAAGATCATACGGATTTTATTTTCGGGGTTTTGGCCGAGGAATGGGGGTTTCTGGGAGCGCTTTTACTTTTACTTCTTTATGCCATGATGATTTGGCAGATGTTTTCAATTTTAAATCACACCACCGATATTAAAGCCCGCCTTTTGGCCACGGGTATTATTTCCATGTTTATGTTTCATATCTTCATTAATATGGGCATGACGATGGGGATTATGCCCATTACGGGACTGCCGCTTCCCATGGTGAGCTACGGCGGGTCATCGCTCGTTACTTTTTTTGTGGCGATAGGGCTGGTGCTGAGTATCTATAAAGAAAGATCGGTTTTCTAGTATCGCGGGATGCTGGGATCAATCTCGATTGACCAGGCATCGATACCGCCGGACAGGCTCTTCACGTTTTGGAAGCCGGCTTTCTTCAAGACTTCAAGCGCGCGCAAGCTCCTCATGCCGTGATGGCAATGAAGGACGATTTGATCGTTCTTGTTGAGCTCGCCGAGACGCGAACCGATTTCGCTTAAAGGGATAAGGGAGGCACCTTCAATCCGGCAGATTTCGTATTCTTCCGGGTTGCGAACATCCACCACTTTTAGTTTTTTGTTCTTATCCCAAAGTTCTTTTAATTCGGTCGCTGTAATTTCGACGGATGAATCCATTTTCTTTTCCTCCACTTGAGAAGTTTCACCCCGGGTAAGTCCGCAAAATTTCTCGTAATCAATCAATTTGGTGATCGTAGGATTTTTACCGCAGATGGGGCAGCTATCGTCCTTACGCAATTTCATTTCGCGAAATTGCATTTTAAGCGCATTAAAAAGTAAAAGCCGACCGACAAGCGTTTCGCCTTTGCCTATAATGATTTTAATGGCTTCGGTGGCTTGAATCGTGCCGATGATACCCGGAAGAATGCCGAGCACTCCGCCTTCGGCGCAGCTCGGGACCAGCCCGGGCGGCGGTGGTTCGGGATATAAGCAGCGGTAGCAGGGGCCTTTTAAAGAATCAAATACGCTGGCTTGGCCTTCGAACCGGAAAATACTTCCGTAGATATTGGGTTTCTTTAAGAGAACGCAAGCGTCGTTTACGAGATAACGAGTCGGAAAATTATCCGTGCCGTCGATGACGATATCGTAATTTTTCATGATGTCTAATACGTTATCTGAAGTCAGGCGCGTCTCGTATCCGACTAATTTTACTTCCGGATTAATGGCACGTAACCGATCCATGGCGGATTGTAATTTTGGCTTTCCCACCCGGTCGGTATCATGAAGGAGTTGTCTTTGAAGATTGGAATAATCCACCACATCAAATTCCACAATGCCGAGCGTTCCCACTCCGGCTGCTGCCAAATACATGGCAAGGGGCGAGCCTAATCCGCCCGCGCCCACGCATAGAATTTTCGCCGCTTTTAGTTTTTTCTGTCCTTCCAAACCCACTTCCGGCATGATGAGATGCCGGCTGTAGCGCTGGATTTCCTTGGGAGAAAGTTCTGTCGATTCCGTTTTAATCGTACTGCCGCCTGCGATCGAGGGAACGATAATCAACACATCACCGGCTTTTAGAGGCGTTTTCATTTGCTCGCCGTGGCGGATATCCTGATCGTTCACATATATATTGACGAAATGGCGAAGTTCGCCTTTTTCATTTAATAAATGAGTTTTTAGCGTAGGGTATGTTTTCATCAGGCTATCAAGGGCTTCGCGGACGGAATTTCCGTTCAGCATGAGCGATTCTTGGTTGCCCGCGTGTTTTGCGAGCGCGACCGGAATTTGTACTTCAACAGACATATTTAGCTCCTTTTATGTCAACTTTTCCAAAAACTTTCGCTTAAATAACGGTCCCCGCCGTCGGGGAAAACAACGACGATCTTGCCCGATTCAATGCGTTGGCTATACTCCATCGCTGCTTTCATAATGGCGCCGCTTGAAATGCCGACAAGCATGCCTTCATCGCGTGCGAGCCTGCGCACCATTTCGTGCGCGTCTTCCGTGCGAACCGCGACGTGATCGTCGGGGAAATGGTTATCGTAAATTCCCGGCACAATCGCCGTTTCCATATGTTTCAAACCCTCCAAACCGTGGAACGGCGAATCCGGCTGCATGGCGATAATTTTTACATTCTTGATTTCTTTTTTCAACCGGCGTCCCGTTCCCATAAGCGTACCGCTGGTTCCGATACCCGCCATGAAATGAGTAACTTGCCCGCCGGTTTGGCGAATAATCTCCTCACCCGTTGTTTCAAAATGGGCCGTCCAATTTTGATCGTTATTGTATTGATCCGGGTAAAAATAAAGTTCCGGACTTTCCTTCATAAGCCTTTGCGCTTCAATAATGGCGCCGTCCGAACTTTTTCGCGGATCGGTGTAAACCACTTCAGCGCCAAAAGCCGCGAGCATTTGCTTGCGTTCTATGCATACGTTTTTCGGTATGCATAGTTTAACCCGGTAACCGCGGCAAGCGCCGATCATGGCGTACGCGATTCCTGTATTTCCGCTTGAAGCATCCAGGATAATTTTTCCCGGCGCAAGTTTTCCCGTTTGCTCGCCGTGCGCAATCATACGATAGGCCGGACGATCTTTTACCGAACCGGCAGGATTGTACCATTCGAGTTTTGCAAAGATCTTTACCCGGTCGTTAGCGGGGGTAACGTTTCGAAATTCATAAAGTGGAGTTTGGCCTATGCGCGCCAAAGTACCCGGCGCTCCGTCTTCGGGTCTGAGAGGCAGGGGGAACGGGCTTTTAAGTTTATTTTTTTCAAGAAACTGTGCTGTGATTAGGCTCATATAATGATGACAATATAGTTAGTGACAAAAGTTGACAATTCTATAATTAATCTTAAGCTAAATGAAGTCGATATTGGTTGGCATGAACGACTGACGAATAGCCGACTAATTTAGTCCGACTTAGCCCTATGTTAGAGCTTCCTATTAAATAAATCAATAAATCAAGTAATCGAGCTTGAATAACTGCCATCCTATCTCATATCATACGTTCAACTTAAGTTATTCGGGGCGTAGCGCAGCTGGCTAGCGCACCTGCTTTGGGAGCAGGGGGTCGGGGGTTCAAATCCCTCCGCCCCGACCATCTTCATTAATGAAGCTTCTCCTCTATTCCACCCGTCAACCCTAGTTTTTCCTTAAATTTAAGCCTTCTTAAGGGTTTTTTTGCGGGTTTCTTGACAAGATATAGGAAGCCAGGTAGGGTTTCTTCAGAAGTAACAAAAGATGCATCCTTGAAAACCAGTGTTATAAGGGCAAACCCGGAGTAATCTGGGGACGCAAAGCCGTGCATCCTAAGGATAGGAATGGCAGGTTACCACTTGAATACGCAAAGCAAAAAAAACAACGGAAATTGGTCTAATACGATTATAGGAACCGAACAGGCATGCCCTGCTCGGTTTTTTTTTGTTTCCATGCGAAAGTGCCAGGTACTTATCAGCATATCGCGTCAGGTGCCAGGCACGCAAATATGAGGGAACTCGAATGAGTACAATGGATTTTATGGTCATGATGAGACTTATAGGAAAAAAAGGTTTAAAAAGTCCCGAATTGTCAAGTCCCTCTTGTTCTCCAATACCCATGCCGATACATAAAGTCATACGCTTGGAACCCCCCGTAAAGGGTATTCCAGCCAAAGAAAGGAAGACAGATACGAATGCCTAGACTTCCTAGGGTGCATCTGCAGGACGTTGCCTACTATATAACGCTGGATGGTCCCCAGAACGAATCCATCTTTAAAGATGTGTCTGATTACAAAAAATACGGAGAGATGCTGGCACAGAGTAAGCAAGAGTTCAAATTTAAACTGTTTGCTTACGCGCTTTTCTCAAATCGTTTGGAGTTGTTGATCGAAGCCAATGAAGAATTTCCCATTTCGCAAATCATGCAGAAAATCACGCCTTCTTATACCAAGTATTACAATCACAGGTATCAAAGAAAAGGCCCTCTTTTTCAAAAGCGGTTTCGCTCCGTGATTCTGGAGAAAGAAACATTTTTGCTTCCGCTCACTCGCTTTGTCCATCTTGCTCCTTCGCGCTTCCTCCTCGATGATCAGCTGACCAAGCTTCCTTACACCAGCCTAGGTTCCTATGTAACTAGATTGCTGGACGGTACCAACCGGCTGAGCGTTGGCATTGCCTCAGAAGTTAACGAAGTAAAAAGCAAGATTTCAAACGGCGAATCCTATGAGCAATATATGAACGCTCCCGATAAAGAAGAATTTGTGTATTTGGGAAAGAAACTGTCCCGCGCAACTATTCTTGGTTCGGAACATTTTATAGAAGATGTTAGAAGCCGTATAAAGGAAACATCGCATAAAGAAATAGCTATTGATGAATCTCCTGTAGGAGTAGCCGCAAAGATGCCGGCCGTTCCTTGGTATGCATTATCACTGAGCTCCGCGGCGGTGGCCTCCGTTGTTTGTATCGCCCTTTTTTCGGCGCAAACCTTCAAGGGCATACCAGTGTCAGAGCCGTTACCCCAGAAAATCGAACCGGAAGCGGTCAAGTTGGCCGAACCGGTAGTGTCCAAATCTGCTTTTGAGATCGTCACCGGAGAATCCGTAAGAGCGGGAGATTTGAACGGAACGATCTGGGAAGTGGAATTAATTTCCGTAGCTCCAGACGGCACACAAACGCCGGTACGGGACAAGATCACATTTTCGGGCCGATCTTTCGAATCTCATTACTTCGCAAGTCATGGATTTTCAAAATCAAATTATTCTATCAACGTTGATGAAAACGGAATGATGACCTGGGAAACGATGCAAAGAAACGAAAAGGGCGAAGTCATCAGTTGGCGCGGCGATTGGAACGGTAAGCGAATGGAAGGAATGATGAACTATCAACCCCAAGGTCAAACCGCGCAAAATTTTTCTTTTGCAAGCAACCAATTTATGGTGCAGCAATGACAATGAGACCAATTACAATTCAAAAAAGTCCCGCGTTTCCCGTTGTAGGGTTCTTAGCTTTATTTTTGGTTTGTCAAACAGCCCCGACTTATGCGGTGGAGGTTGCCGTTGGCGCGCTCAAGCCCACAGAAGTAATGCATGAAAGAAAAGTAGAGACGAAGACAATATCCGGCGAAATCAGCGCCAGGAATCTAAACGGAATCGCGTTGGTTTATGCGAAGAATACAAAGAAGAGATCTTCCCGGGAGATGTGGCTTCCTTACGACAGTGAGCTCAAACTCGTTGGATACGAGAGCAAAGCGAACGTTGGCGAAGGGGATTATGTGAGGGCAACGTACGATGAAATGGTAGACGAAGGCAGGCGGGTTTTGACCGGGATTGAACTGGTCAAAAAATTTGAGCCTCCCGCAGAGGAAGTTGAAAAGGATGAGGAGAAAGAAAAAGAAGTTGTAAAGGATGAGGAGAAATAAGTGAACGGATTCGAGAGAAGCAAAAAGCAGAAAGCGGAAAGCAGAAAACAGAAGAGGGCTGTGCTTTTCGGACTCGCGGCGTTGATTGGCTTCTCCTGCATTCTTAATTCATTCATTCCGAGCGCCGAAGCGGCGCAAATCAAGAAAGTCTACCGCGGGACGGCTGTTTTTACGGCGACAGATACCCTCATTGCCGTATCGATCGGTGCGGACGTGAATACAAGTATGTCTATCGCGCTGGTGACTGTTTCAGGAGCAAATACCACGGCCAATGCCGGAGGTGAAAGAAACTATTGGTTCGCCGTGCAGTTTGCCGGTACCGATACCCTTCAGATTGAGCGCGCCACAGCAACTGTGGATGCGAGCGTTGCTTGGCAGGTGATCGAATTTGAATATGGCGTCAAGGTACAGAGTGGTATCACGAGCGTGCCCAAAGGTACTTTGACAAAAGCCGTTACGTTGCCCCAGGTTATTACTGACCCAACGACGGCTGTGCCCATCGTCTCGTTTAGATGCGCCGTGGGCGGCAACGCCGCCTCAAGCTATGCAAGAACAGAAGAGTATTATTTTATACCCACACTTTCTACAGCCAACGGATTTACCGATCTGACGCTGGTTCGTCCGGAATCCACAAACGATAGCCGCGATAAACCAGTTGCTATCTCTTGGCAGGTCATCGAGTTTACAAAAGATGCAAGAGTTATAAGCGGAAATGCCTATTTACCCGTGCCCGCCGCCGACGTATTCAATCAAACAGCCACAAACAATGGCCAAGGTTATACGTCGGTAACCTCAGCGCCGTGGTCCACAACCTGCGACCAGACGGCTCCCTACGACAATCCGGGCCCGGCCTGCACTTACTACAGTTCGGCCGCTTTTAGTCCTGCCTTGTCGAACAGCGGGAAAAGCGCTCTCCTCTTTTACTATTTGAACGGCCAAACAGCTATTGCCGGTCAAGATGCCGTAATGTTTCCTCGAGGTACGATTACGGACGGTACTACGGTTACATTCACACGCGGTTTTGCGGACAATGTGGCTAATAAGGGTGTCATCATTAAATATTATGTTGTGGATTTTTCGGAGGATTCTGCTGTCACCACCACGGATTTGGGTTATGGACAGCGCTCACTTCAGACAGGAAATTATGTCGCCATCAGCGCCTCAACCAATACGGGTAATCCCATTACGATTACAACGGCTTCCGCACATGGGTTTGTAACAGGTCAGCAAGTACTTATAAGCGGTCATACTCCGAATACGGCTGCGAATGGCACTTGGACGGCTACGGTTACCAATTCCACAAATTTTACTATTCCTGCGCTGTCGAACGGCGCGACAAGCGCTTCAGGTTTTGTAGCGCCCAGTACTTATAACGCCGTAGTAAATGGTCAAGAAACCCTTAGCGGTGCTACCAACGCATCTCCAATCGTTATTACGAGCAGTACGCATGCTTACACCACAGGTCAAAAACTATTTATTAGCGCTGTTGCCGGCAATACGGCTGCGAATGGATGGTGGCCGATTCGGTGGGTCTCGACCACTACCTTTGACCTGATTGGTTCGACCGGTAATGGAACTTACTCGGCCGCTACCGATTTCTCAGATGACGGACCTCCTCTTGGTAGTTCGACCGACGCGGACCCAATCGTAGTAACTATGACTGCCCATGGTTATGGAGACGGCCGGCTAATCAACATCAGCGGTCATACGACTAATACCAATGCTAATGGAACCTGGATCACATCCGCTTCCTCCGCCAATGCTTTTACCTTGACCGGTTCTGAAGGAACGGCGGGTGACGGTTCATTACCCGGCGGTGCAGATGGCGATACCATACCGGCTGATGAAATTAGTCTCAATGCTCAGACGAACGTTACTTTGGACAGGCTCGTTGTATTGAGTTCCACTTCTTTTTCGATTAATGCATCCAACACTACCACGACATTGCTGGACGATTTATTGTTTCAGGTCCATGCTTACAGTAGAGGCGGAGTCAATTATCTAGCTATTTTACGTGATGCGAGCAGTCGTACTATTGGTGCAGTACAAGATTATCAGGCTTTAGAGTTTCCTACCGTGACATTGACGTCACCGAATGGTGCAGAAAAGTGGGCTGTCGGAAGTGTCCAGACTGTCACTTGGCGGTTTGCCGAAAGCGCCAGAGCTCATAATTGGCAGTTGCAATACGCTACGGACGGTAATCAGGCCAGCCCGACTTGGAATGATTTTGGTAGTTGGTGCACGAACGGAGCCAGTGTTTGCAGTGGGAGCGCCTTAGAGGATGGGAAAGACACGAGTATTTCCCAGAATAACGGAAAAATAAGCTGGACCATTCCTTCTTCTCCCAATCTAATCGGCGCCAATGTGAAAGTCCGTATCGTAGATACCGAAGATGCCATCCAGACCGAAAACGGTACGGTGCTTGCCCAAAAACGAACGCGGGATGCCTCAAACCAAGTTTTTACTATTAAAGGCGGCGTATCCAGCGTTTATCTAACGGATACTCAAGGAACCGTCGATAACGCCACAAATCCGGCAGGAATTTATTCGTCGGATGTTCGTGTTCATTGGTCCCATGCAGGAACCGTCGGAAACGTCAAGGTCGAATTGGACAGTGATGATAACGGCAGTTTTGACATCGTGCTTACGGCCAGCACTTCGGGAACTCAAGATTATTGGGATTGGCCGTCAACCAACAATGCGGGAACCAACCTTAAAGTTCGAGTCAAAGAACTTGCTGCGACCGACCCGACCGGTGAGGTAGAAGCAGCCTCCGGGTATTTTGAAGTTCGACCCACCATTCAAGTGTTTGGGCCGGCCTCCTCGGAAGTTTGGGTACGTGGTCAGGGACAAACACCGACCGCAACGAATGGCGTTGTTAAATGGTGCTCTAAAGGGACGATTGGAAATGTAGATATCCGGCTTTCCACCAATGGCGGTAGTTCTTATTCGGCCGATGCGGACAAAGTGGTGCTTAATAATGCCGGGATTTTGGTAGGTTCGGATACTGCAAATTGTCCGGCAATTTCAGGGGCTCCCGCAAGTTCACACAAAGAGTACAAATACAACTGGACCCTTCCGGGCGATGCCGGAGTGGGCACAAACGCGGTCATTAAAATCGTAAAAACGGGCGACACGCTTGAAAACGTAAAAGGTCTTTCCGCCCTCTTCCAAATCAAATCCACGGTTCAGGCCGATGGCCCGCCGACTTCTGATATCTTACGAGTGAAGGTTGCGGCCAACATTAGCTGGTCAAGCCCGGGAGGCGGTCTAGGAACGGTAAAACTTTTGTATTGCAATAGCTATACCACAAACGGTTCTGACGGTACGACCTGCCAAAACAATCCCGCTGACGCAGACTGGATACAAATAACCGATCCCGCGAGCGCGACGAATTTGGCGACTAGTGCATCGCCCTGGGGTTGGAATGTTCAGGCAAACGTTGGAAACGATCTTGGCATTGCCGTTCAGGACATGACCAATCCGACTCTTATTTTTGACAAAAAGGGCCCTTACAACGTTAAAGCGAGTATTACTGTTACCGCTCCTATTACAAACGACGTCCTTCGTGCCGGGGATAATAAAACGATTACATGGACGGAAGACGGAACCGTCGGAGACAAATACATATGCTTGGATTCTGATAATGACGGTGATTGTGATTATCATCTTGTGAATACAGCGGGTGTGGTAACAAATGCCATAAGGCAGTACGACGACTGGCAGCCGCCGGACGGAGGAGCGAAAACGATTCCGTATCAGCCTTGCACCAACTGCCGCATCCGTGTCTACAAACCCGGCGACGACCCCATTGATCAGACCGGAACTTTTGGGAAGTCGGGTCTCATTACTATCAAGGGAAATATCACAAACACAAATATTACCGAGGCTGCTCCGTACAAAGTTGGAGATGTAATCACGGTCAACTGGACATCCGCACCGAATTCGAACTGGACGACCGTGCGGCTTAGGTATTCAAATAACGGAACAAGCTGGACTGATTTTCCATCTGGCGCAGGGTGCACAACCACTATGGCCGCGAATGCAAGCCCCTGCACATGGACCATTCCTACCAATGATCCGAACATTGTTTCGCAGACCATGAGAATTAAAGTACAGGATGATGCGGACGCAGCCAATACTTCCGCGACTACGAATCTATTTGCTGTCGGCGCCAACCTTACGTTAACCGAGCCTACCGGGCCCTGGTTAATCGGTACGGCTTACAATATTTCTTGGACGGTCCAGCCGGCGGGTGGTATTGCCAATGTGAATATCAAATACTCCCTGAATGGCGGGGCAAGTTATGACTATCTGATCAAGAATACAGGTGGCGGGACAAGTCCTTATGCCTGGTGCGTCGGAAAAAATGACGGATGTTCCGGAACCACGCCGGGCAATACGGCTCACGATCCCCTCCTTGTCGTTGGCTCAAATGATAAAAATGTGCAGGTAAAAATTCGTGTGGAAGATGTCTTGGATACGGTAAATACATTCAAAAATTCGACGAGCGCTATCACGATCAAGAAAGCGTACACGAGCGTATCGGTACCGTCGCCAACCCTATATGTTGGCGATCAAAACCCTGCTGATGCGTCCGGACCGAACAGCATTACATGGTCGACGATAGGAAGCACTTCTATGAATGTCTTATTGGCTTATGAAACGAGCGGCTACACGTTTCCTGCAAATAACATTAAGGATACGCCCGGCGCAAGCGATGTCGGCGCTTATCACCTCTGGCAAGTTCCGGATGCTATCTCGAGCGCGGTAAAAATACGGGTGAAATCAAAAGACTATCCGACTGAAATCTTCGGCGATTCCGGAACGTTTACCATCAAAGGAAAAGTTGTTCCGAGTTTTCCGATAGGTGCCACTACGTTGGTGGTGGGAACGGCTGTGCCCAGCGGTATTCAATATACAAAGTACGGAAGCATCGGCAATTTAAAAATCGAATATATTCACAGCGGAAATTCCACAATTATTAGTCCGGATCCGGCCGGCGCAACGGAAGCGTCTTCGTTTGCCTGGAACGTTGTTGCCACGGACTCCGTAGCGGGCAGTGTGATCGATGATGGTGTGGCCGGAACCAAGAGCAGTAAATTTAAATTTACGGGTTTAACACACATTGGCAACGGCACACTTGAAGTTACGGCAGAGACGCCAACTTTTCAAGTGCGCGGCGACCTTTATAATATGAAACCGGATAACGGTACCGGTTTTGACGGTGCGGTATTCACCTACGGAACCGGAACGCGCTACATTATGTGGCAAAACCGCGGACAAATCGGCAACGTAAAAATCCGCTTGGATAAATATTCAGGAAACGGCGCGGACGGCACGCCCAGCAACGGCGATGAATTTGCTCAGCAAGTTACCGGGCCCGACGGAACGTACGGCACGGGAGAAGCAGTGCCTTATAATTTCGACGGGGACGGAGCGGGAAGTACGTGCGATGCGAACAATCCCTGCTGGCCATGGACCGTTCCGGATGATGTCGGAACCACCTACCGGATTCGCATCGAAAGCATTAACAATCCTTCAACGCTTACCAACGGCATGGCGACCTATGTCACGCATGCGTTAAATTTTAGAATTCGCGGCGCTCTCACCGTTACGACGCCTAACGGTGTGCAGACGCCTCATTGGAAGACCGCAGAAACCGGAAAGTTAATTGATTGGACGCAATCGGGGACGATAGGCGATGTCAGCATTACGTTACTTTACGATCTCGATACCGATACGCCCGGCGCTCCGTATGCTCAGTCTCTTTCTATAACCAGCGACAGTAACGGTACAAAACCTTTTCCGTGGAATATTCCAAATACCCTCAGCACAAACTATGCAATTATTAGAATCACAGCGCTTGGCGATTCAACCGTGACCGACGATTCGAACGCTGAATTTAAAATTAAGCCGATACTGACTTTATCGACTCCTAACAGCAATGCTCAGCAATGGGTTGTTGGTACAAGCTATAACGTGGTTTGGACCGCGCCCGTGGGCGATTCTCCCAGTTTAAAAATTAATTTCTCCACCAACGGCGGTAAGGGAGCAGACAACGCTATAGGGGGCGGAGACGATTGGCCGGACACGGATTGCGTGGCAGATCTAGCCGGATGTCAGACCGGCAAAGGTGGCCTTATCACTGCTTCGGTGGCCGCAACGGCTCTATCCAAATCATGGACCATTCCCGATATTATGACCAACGAAGGCGTGGTTCGTATCTCAAAAGTGGGCGATGCCGAAACCTACGATGATTCCAACGCCTATTTCTACATCAAAGGCGCAGTTACTAACGTTCAAATTAAGGATGCCGTACTCGATTCCGATCCCGTCACTCCCATCGATCTTCCTATTGATAATGATAAATACATCACATGGAGTTATACGGGCAGTCTCGGAACCGTTAATATTTACTATGCGACGGACGGAAACGTGGGTAGCCCAACTTGGATTCTTATACCCGATCCCGACGGCGGCGGAGCACGTACGAGCGGCGCGGGCGTTTCAGCCGGAAGCGGAGGCAACGGTTCTTATCAATGGAAGATTCCGAACGCTCCTTCGCCTAACGTTAAAGTAAAAGTGGAAAACGTGAGTAACCCTGGTTGGCAGGATGTAAACAACACTTCTCCAAATCTTAATAGCATCATAGGAAGCATTACCGAAGTCACCGTATTAGCCGATGGTAATCCGGCATCTACGGATATGGAAGTAACCGGAAGCAAAACGATTCGTTGGAAACCAAACGGAAGTATCAATACGTTTAAAGTAGAGTACAGAGCGGATGCCGGCGCGCTCATAGATTGGACCGAAATTACTCCGGGCGGCGGTTGCGCCGGTGCCTGTTTCAGCGTATCGGGCGATTATCGTCAGTGGAGCTGGACTAATATACCGGATAAAATTTCAAACGACGTTGATTTCCGAGTCTCCGATTACAACGATCCTACAAAAGTTAAATGTTTAAGCTATGACGCATCCTGCACACCCAGCCCGACGGCGGGATATATTCTCAAAGGGAAACTTAGTGTTGTTTCGCCTATTTCCACCGATACATGGACGATCGGCTCTACACCCGCTACTTCCATCCGTTGGAATAGACAGGGTACCATCGGTGACATCAAGATCGAGTATTCAACGAGTGGTACCTTTGCGGCAGGCGATTACTCTTCGGGTTACGTCTTTACGATCGTTAATAATTATGCCTCTGGGGTAAATGGCAACAACGACTATGCCTGGCAGGCCGGTGTCATAGGTGCCAACAGGAAGATTTCAGATGCCGGTAAGATCAGAATCATCAACACCACCGATACCACACCTCCGGCCGGTACCGAGCTTACCGCTACC
>OBEQ010706613.1_pt1 | contig 19807 bp, 4 predicted proteins | sample 1670901 | NCBI WGS metagenome assembly OBEQ01 (sample SAMEA104232315, study PRJEB22302) | groundwater metagenome | biome: forest; feature: aquifer; material: groundwater | place: USA | collected 2011-08-07 | depth 5.4 m
CCGAGAGCGAATTTGCATCTTCATACACATTACCCGTTGACGCAAAAGTGGTTGTCGTCTTGTGCGCACCAGGGAGTGATGAATTTCCTGTTGGAATTTTCGACCCGCAAGGTGCGCTTGTGACAAGGACGACATGTGCAGCGCGCGGAAGCCGTCCGGGAAAAGCATTCCTTTCAAATAGCGAACCTTTTGTGTTGGGCTCAGAACTCCGTTCGCTTGATGCGTCATCGACAACCTTCATGGCGGCGATTGAGGGTGCAGGAAATGCAGAGTCGGGGAACATTGCCGCGCTTACGACACTCAGTGGCGCTCCGCTTTTACGTTCATCTGCTCCGAACCATCCGACCATGCTCTTTGGTGGCGAAGAGTTTGTTGTTCCGGGTGAGCATCGCAAACTTGATCTGGAGGATAACGGAACAGAAAAAAAGCATGTTGACCGATTGCTTTCTAAAGACCGTGAGTTTTCCGTACACCAGCTTCCCGGTTTCATTTTTCAATATACACCGCAATCAAATTCTCTCGTGCAAGGAGTGCGTGCCGCATTCGGAGTACAGCCCTTTACAGTGAGCCGAGTGTCGCTCAAACACCCGGTCTTTGGTGAAGTCGATGCACAGTATGATATCGGCTATGGCGACAACGACCAGTGGACGCTGACCTTGAAAAATACGAAAGAACATTTTCATCCCGGTAAATATACGCTTCACGTAGAGATCGAAGAAGGCGGCACCACGTACACAGACGAATATGATTTTTATTGGGGTGTCCTTGCGATCAATGAGAACAAATCCGTGTTTACTCCCGGCGAGAAGGCTGATATTTCAATCGGAGCATTGTCCAATAACGGTAATACACTTTGCAATGCGCACTTGAAGTTGTGGATCACACCCCAATCGCAGCCGGAAGAGGAGGTTCCTGTGCAGAGTTCGGGGGAGTGTGTCGGAAACAACGTTGTCAGCGTCCCGGATTATACTGCATCGTACGTGATACCAAGAGAAGGTATGGCGACGGGTACATACAAAGTGAAACTCGTACGCTTCGACGAAGATGATAATGTTGCAAGCCAGGTGACCGATACGATCTTGGTAGAAACATCGGTTCCCTATGAAGTAGAACGAGTTGGACCAACACGCATCTATCCAGTCGCGCATTATCCGATGAAGATCCGTGTGCATGCGAACGAAGCATTTGAGGGTAGTGTGGTTGAGCGCGTACCGGGAGATTTTGTCTTCATTGATCGTGGTAATGCAAATCTCGAGTGGGGAGACAGTGATCACTCGTTCATCACCGCAACATGGCCGGTGAAACTTGCTGCTGGCTCGACCGTAGACCTGGAATATACTTTTGATGCACCAGATAAATCTCCTTACTTGTATTTGATGGGACCACTCATGATGAAGAGCACTAGCGATGCAAAAGATTTTTCTGAAATGCGAGAATGGCAGATCGCTTCCGATGCGGCGGGCAAAATGATGATCTTCTGGGATGGCACAACGACGCCCGCAGGATGGACATGCGTGTCGTGCACAGGAGGGGTATTTGCTCAGAAATTTATTATGGGTAGCTCGACATACAGCAGTACGGGAGGCGGATTTGCAACGCACACGCCGACTGCCTCTGCTACGGTATATGCTGCGACCACTACCGGTATCGGCTTGAACACAGTCGTCAACCCTATCAATACGCCGATTGGACACAGTCACACGCTGACGCCGCAAATTTCACCCGCATCCAATTTACCGAGTTACCGCCAGCTTGTGGTGATGCAGTCAACATCGGCAGGTGAACCCGCAACACTTCCCACGGGTGCGATCGTCGCCTTCGATATCGCGTCATCTTCTCTTCCGGCAGGATGGAATCGTTACGCGCTCGAAGATGGGTATCATATTCGTGCGAACGGTACTACAACAGTCGGTACCACTGGTGGATCAAATACGCATAACCACATTGCCACGGGAACTCTTGCGGTTCCTCCTGAAGGAGGACTACGCTCGAATGGTGCAGCGGGGAACTCTGCGGCGATCGATCATTTTCATTTTCTTTCTACGACAACTTCAGATACGCTCAATAACGAACCTCCCTATGTACAAGTATTGTTTGCAAAACTTACTGCGACAGCAACGCCACCAAACTATGCGATCACTATGTGGGACGATACTCCTGCGGTCGGCTGGAATTCAATATCGGACGAGGGTGGAGCATTGAATGGAAAATTCTTAAAAGCCTCAACGACATATGGCACCACAGGCGGAGCTTCGACACACACCCATGCAGATATCATTGGCATTGCGACGACAACAGTCTCCATAGGGGTCCACCCCAATAACGGAAATGCAGCGAATGCGCAGGCGGAAAGTTTTCATGCCCACAATGTGGACATCACCGGTTTTTCGACAGACAGTAATGTGCCGCCCTATGTTGAGGTGATCTTTGCGAAACGATTGAACGGTGTTGTCTTGTGGACCCAGGATTCATTTTGGATATACGACAACAAGAACGCGGTTGACCCGACCGACCCCTGGCCTTCCGGCGGTGTGGATATCGGCGAAAACGATCCCATTGATTCTTCAAGTGAACTGGTAAAGCCAACTGACAAAGTGCGCGTGCGCATGAATTTGGATATTGCGAATGCGACATCGACGGTGGGGGGCCAGAAGTTCAAGCTGCAATATGTTGCTGGCACCGATTGCGCGAACGCGCTCAACTGGTCCGATGTGGCAGCGATCGGTTCTTCAACTGCTCTTTGGCGTGGATATGACAATGCGGGAGTCGTAAATGACGCGACAATCGGCACGCTGCTCCTGTCGAGCTCGACAGTTTTGGAAAGTTATTCCGAACAAAACAATTCGACGGGCACAGCAACACAAATCCCATATCAACCTCCTCCTCCCGGAGTAGGTGAGTGGGATTGGGTTGTGCAAGACAATAACGCAACTCCAAACACCACGTATTGTTTCCGCATGGTGAAGTCGGACGGGACTCCGCTTGATACGTACGTGAATTATCCTCAAATGCAGACGAATAGCACGCCCGATCAGGCAACGCTTTCATCGCCGTTCGACAACGAAAAAGTTGGCACCACTACTCCGGATTTCAAGTTTAGCGGCACTGACGCAGAAGCGGATGATTTGGACTATGAGATCCAAGTTGATACGTCAACGGGCTTTGGTGGTCCCGTCATCGATAGTGACTCAACGGTAAATCCTGAACTTTTTGATAACCTTGACGAACCCACTAACAAGGCACCCTTCACTCAAAGTGATACGATCCACTTCAAACCTACGTCTGCCTTAACAAACGGCACGACATACTGGTGGCGTGTCCGAGCGAAAGATACGAATAACTCGAATACCTGGGGGGCGTGGTCCACGGCTTATAGTTTCACGATTGATACGACGGTGACCTATACGACGTGGCACCAGACGATGAGTGCGCAATTTCAAGAGGGTGTATTTGATGGAGCGAATTCATCCACATCGGACTCAGTGATGCTTACGACGGGCTCTTCGACTGGTACTATCTGGGGCCCATCATTTGCATTCAGTCAGATCGCAACGGGGACTGCGTGGGGAAATTTCCAAGTAGCATCAAGCACGACGAATGGCACCGTGCGCGCTCAGCTTGAATATTTCACCTCGACCTCATCTTGGGCACTCATTCCCAACAGTGCGCTTCCCGGAAATTCAGCCGGATTTAATACGAGCTCTACGTCATTGCTCAGTGTTGATCCGACCGTCTATACGATCATTCGAGCGCGAGCGAATTTAACGAATGTGACCGGCACACCCAAAGTACTTGATTGGACGATTAGGTCCGGGAACGCGGTCACACCGCCGACGTTGTATGTACCATTCGACAACCAAGAAGTAGCGACGCGCACACCCGCCTTCGAGTTCTTGGCGACGTCACCCGTGGGAGCTGATCTCATATATGAAGTGTCGTGGTCGACATCAACAAGTTTTGTTGCATCAACGACGGCAAATTCCGCCACAACATCAGCGGGATTCTTAAATACGGCATCAACGACTGACACTAATCCATTTAAGTCAGGTGACCGTATTCGTTACACAGTACAACCTGCGTATCAGTTTGCTTCTTCAACAGTCTACTATTGGCGGGTGCGTGCGATAGACCCGACCGGTACGAATAATTACTCACTTTGGTCAGCGGTACACAGTGTCACTGTAGACCAGACGGTCGTCGCGTCGACATGGTTTCAGACCGACGTCCCACAGTTCACGACAGATTCGCTTACGGGTATCAATAGTACGGTCAGTACCACTTCGGTAACGGTTTCAACAACGACCAGCGAGGCGCTCATTGTGTATGGTGAAGGCGTGAGTCAGACGCCGAAATATCGTATTTGGGACGGGAGTGCCTGGGGAGCCCAGGCAAGTGCGCTTTCTGTCGGGGCACAGATCAACTGGATCACCACCACTGCGTCACCGCTTACCGGAGAATACATGATGGGTGCGCTTGGAACGAACCACAAAGTAAATTTCCAGGTATATAAAAATGGCGCCTGGGGGAATTTGCAGCAGATGACTTCCGGGCTTTCAAACTTTAAAGCACGCGGCATGGATGCGGCATATGAATCACTTTCGGGCCGCGCAATGGTGGTTTCCTGTAATGGGGCAATTAATCCGGTCTATCGTATCTGGTCGAGCACTTCTTCATCGTGGAGTGCTCAGCAAACGATCACGATGGGGAGCAGCACCAACTGCGAATGGATCCGTCTCGCCTCAAACCCCATCTCGAACGAGATCGTTATGCTCGAGCGCAATACGGGAAGCCGCTATGAAGCGATTGTGTGGAACGGGTCTTCATGGCTTTCAGCGGCAAGCACAACGCTTGGTTCGATCACGACAACGGCAAACGAAGGAATGGCTGTAGCATACAATGCAAGTGGATCGCGGGCGTATATCGCGACAAGCAACGGCGCGAATGCAAACTTTGCGTGGAGGTTTTGGACGAGTACTTCGTCGAGTTGGTCTACGCTCGCGACAAATGCCACGACGCGTCGCCAGGAATGGATTGAGCTTGCCGCAAACCCGACCAACAACACTCAAATGGTCGCATGTTATAGCTCGCTCGCAGCGAACAATATCGGAGTTTCTCGCTATACCGCCGGAGCATGGACAGCAAACGTGAACCTTTCTGCGCTTGGCAACAACCAAAACGGTAAAGATATGACGTGTGTTTTTGAAAATACCTCGGGCAGACAAAACGACATTATGGTTCCATACAGTACGACAACAGGAGCAGAGTATCGTGCATGGACAGGTGCGGCGTGGTCAGCAATCGCGCCGGTTTCACAAAATATCACTAATGCCTGGACTGTTGACGCAAAGCGCGCCGCGGATGGCAAGATACTCACGATGTTTTTTGAACACGTACGGCAAAAGTTAACATTCAGTTATTGGAACGGTGCTTCGTGGTCCGCATCGACAACGCTTGAGTCATCTCCTTCTGTCACCACCTCACCTTATTTGCAGCCCTTCATGATTGCTCCTGCAAACCCGGGTACACAAGGAACGATATTTTCGAGTGCCGTCACCTTCAGTGATGGTAACGCACCTGCATGGGACAAAGTGCAGTGGAGTTCGACAATTGTCGGATCGAGCACACTCACTGTGCAAGTACAGTACTACAACAGTGCGTCGAGTTCGTGGGTGCTCATTCCAGACACTGACCTTGCGGGGAATTCTTCCGGCACATCAACGTCTCCGATCAATATCAAACCTCTTGACACGAGTGTCTACACTCAACTTCGGCTCGTCGGCAACCTTACGTGTGTACTCGGCAATTGTCCGAAATTAAATGATTGGACACTTAAGTGGGCTCAAGGACTGACTATTTCCGGAGTTATAAAGCAGCATGATCTGGTGACAAATGTCACTTCAGGAACCGTCGCAGTAGCAATAAATGGTACTCTCCAAACAGGAAAAACAGGTGTGATCACTGCGGGCGGTACGTGGTCGATCTCGAATGTGAACTTCTTCCCAGGCAATGTCATTGAAGTATTTGTTCAGGGTGCCGCAGATGCGAATCGTGCAGTTGCGATCGCGAAACAAGACAGCAACTCGGGAGATATTGGTGGGATCACGCTCAACGAGCGTTGGCTCACACTTGGCTCGGCATCGACCACGGGGCAGACGCTTACGCTCACCGATCTCGGTCGCTACGACAATTCTGTTTCCGGGTCGAACGATCTGTTCTTTGATGTGACGGCGGGAGGGGATTACAGTAATTGCGTCGTCGGGGTCTGCTACGATTCAAGTATTTTAGTCAAGAATAATATCTTCCAACCGGCAACATCGACGGCAAAGACGGTGAACACCTATGATATGCGCATCGAGGGGGAAATGTATGCTGACGCGAATACGATCAAGGTGGGGAATAACTGGAGAAATCTTGGTGGCTTTACCGCGAATTCCTCGACGGTGGTGTTCAACGCAACGAGTTCGGCGCGCACGATCGACTCAACGAGTGCGGCAACATCAACGTTTGCGAACGTGACATTTGGTGAGTCGGGAAATACGGCGATTTGGAGTTTGCTCTCGCCATTTACGGCAACCGCAACGGTCGCGATCAACTTCGGTACGACATCACCCGGCGCGCAGACGATGACATTCCAAGGAGATCTTACGATCGGTGCATCCGGGGGATTCTTGAAGGGAAGTGCGACAACAACGTTCTCCGGTACGTCAACACAAACATGGACGGATAGTACTACAAATAAACAAGATCTCGGCAATGTGTTGTTTAGCGGGAATACGAAGACCACAAAGCTCGGTTCCGATGTGCGTGCAACAAACATCAATATCAGTGCAGGTAACACACTTGATGCAAATGGCGCGAACACCTTTACTGTACTTGGCTTCTGGGACAACAACGGAACCTTTGCCGCATCAACGGGAACGACGACGTTTGCCGCGACGACAAGCGGAAAGACGATCAATCAGGGTGCCTCTTCGTTTTATAATACGTATTTCAATGGGGTGGGTGGTACATGGCGCTGGTTGAACACAAATGCAACAACATCCAACGACCTCACTATTGCGACGGGGACGGTGACCCTGCCAGGGGGAACGCTTACGGTTGGCGCATCGTGTAATAACACTGGCGGAACTTTAACGCATAATTCCGGTGTCGTGAAAATGACTGCGACGGCGAGCGGAAAGAATGTGCGCGCAAATGGATCGTCATTCTTCGATCTTATCTTTGCGGGCTCAGGTGGTGGGTGGAATTTCCTCGATACGAATGCGACGACATCAAATACTCTTACAATCACCGCGGGTACACCCATATTCCCCTCGGGCATATTTGAGGTCGGAAACAATTTCAACAATTCCGGCGGGTCATTCACTGCAAATGGAGGGACACTGAAGATGACCTCGACGTTAACGTCACGTACGATCACGCTGAACGGTTCATCCTTGGCAAATCTTACTATTCAGAATACGGGAATATTTAGCATTACTGATACCAATGCAACGACAACCGGAGATGTAACGTTCAATGCCGGAACGACGACGCTGCCCACCGGAATATTTGTCATCGGTGGATCGCTCGCGAATTCCGGTATATTCACTGCGGGTGGCGACACCGTAAAGTTCAATGCTGCTTCGGGAGCGAAGACCATCAACACAGGAAGCTCATCGTTCGCGTATGCCATCATCGACGGAGTGGGGGGCGGGTTCACTATCTCCGGGAATGCAACGTCGACGAACGATTTTACGCTCGCGAATGCGAATAGCTTCACTCTCTCAAGCGCCAAAACACTGGCAGTGGGGGGCGCATTCTCGAATCTTGTGGGGGGTGCATCGACAACGTGGACCGGATCAACACTCGCGCTCAACTCAGCGACGAATTACACGATTAATACCAAGTCATTGGGTGGTGATCTCTATGGCACATTCCGTGTTGCCGCCAACACGCAGATCCGTTCGTGGAATTCATCTTCGACGGTGTATGTGATGGGCGCCTCCGCGAGTCTTTACTCGCAGAACCATAATAGTGTAAGCGGCGAAGTTGATGTGTTTGGTGCATATGCACGATCTGCGGGGACAGACTATTGGGACTATGCGACCGACTTTGACGGTGCAGTGCTCTCAGGGGGAGCGAGGCGTGCGGCGACTGTTAAGTTTGCCTCCGGCGCGAGTGCTGCGTTTACCGTAGGAACGACGCTCGAGATTGTCGGGACAACAACTGCAACCACTTCGGTTGACCGTCAGTCAAGTGGAAATTACGCGCTTTCGCTCAACGCTGCAACGCTCAACGCCTCGTACTATCAGTTCCGCAATTTGAATGCGGCAGGCTTGAGCCTTCAGGGCTCGACCACTATTACATCGCTTGCGAATGGTGATTTCAGTCTTGATGTGAACGGTGGAACGTCAATAACCGTCGCATCAACAACGATTGATACGAACCCGGGTCTACAGATATTTACCGTAAAATTTGCGACTTCTTCCGGTGTCGCTGGTGGATTTAATGTCACTGAAACGGGAGTACCGACATCATATTGGCGTTTCAAGCAGCATTACGGAGGTTATTCGGGAGAGCTCTATGATAGTGACCCCGGGCCAAGCGGTGGAAATCCCGGATATATTCGTTGGGACGACAGTAACTTCGTCATTGCTATCTCGGGGACGGTGTATTCCGACGCGGGCGTGACACCTATTGGTGCTCCAACATGTAACGGCGTAACCCAGAATGTTCGCGTAAAGGTGGCGGGACAAGGGAACTTCGCAGCATCGTGCTCGGCTGCCTCAAGCACATTCACTGTCTCAGGCGTGACGTTCTCAGGTGATACGGTGATGACGGTCTATCTCGACACAAACGGGGGAGCGCAGGCGGTACTTGTGACAAAATCTGCATCTGCAGATCTCACGGGGATCGACCTTTACCAGCATCGCGTGATTGTACGCCACGAAGACGTTACACCGATATCGATCGCGGATATGAATTATTATGACAGCGGAGACGACTCGGACATCCCGTACCTCGCAGCAACCTCCTCTGTGCCGAATACACTTTCGGTGAATGCAGAAAATGAATTTTGGATCTGGAATAGTAAAACATTTGTTCCGAATGGAAACGTCACGGTGAACTCAGGCGGCTCGGGGGCGACGTATGACGGATCCTTCCATGTTGATAACAGCGCGACATTTACCGCGGCGGGGACTGAAACACACTCGGTCGGTGGACGCTTTGCGGCGGACAATAGTGCGACATTCACGGCCGCAAGTTCGACCTTTAACTTCACTGCCACGACATCAGGGAAACTCATTGTTGGTATAGCACCCTTAACATTTTGGAAGATGAATTTTAACGGCATCGGCGGCAACTGGAGCATTAATCAAACCATCATTTCCGGGGAAAACTTTACGGTAAACGGTGGGACCGTTTCTGGTGCAAGCAATGTCACTGTGAATGGCACAAGTACAATAGGTGCTGGGACAATCGCGATGACGGGAGGTACGTTCACACTTGCGAACGGAGGCACCTTCGGTGGTAACACGGACTGGTCCTTCAGTAACCTCACCTTTGGGAACGGTACTCTTGCAACGACGACAAAAACGGGGTCCTCGACAGTGAGCGTTTCGGGCATACTTACGGATTCAACCAATCAGATCTTCCTTGCAGGCACCTCGACGACATGGTTGTTGAGCGGAGGTGGAGTACCTCTGACACTTTCAGGAACGTTTACCGCGCAAAATTCCGTCGTACGCTATGCGGGGATTGCGAATGCCACCGCAACCGCGGCAACTTACTGGCAGCTTGACTTCGGGGCAGTGGGGACAAATTCGCCGACATATTATTTGAACTCCGGAACATTCAACACCACGAGTTTCTTGAATATCGGGATGGGCTCAAGTTCGATCATCGTCAATGCGAATGTCAACGACCCGACAGTCACCGCTTCGGGGAATGTAAATATTCGTGCAAGTTCCACCCTCGTGCTTTCCGACACGGGTGCGTTTACCGCGCGACGCAACTGGAGCAACCAAGGCACCACGACTGCATCAGGAGGCACGCTTACCTTTGATGCGACGACAACCGGGTTTACGGTCACAACAGGAAGTTCCTCACTCACAAATGTCGTTTTCAATAACAGCTCAGGAGGATGGACCATTGCCGGAAATGCAACGGCAACCGGGGCGTTTTCACTAACTGCTGCGAATAATTTCACTATGGCTTCCGGGACAACGCTTGAGGTCGACGGTGTGTTTACAAATTCTGTAGGAGGTGCGGCGACAACGTGGGCGAGTTCAACGCTGTATTTGAATTCCGGTGCAGGGGAGACCATCAATACAAAATCTCTTGGTGGTGATGTATATAACGCGCTTGCAATCGGAGCAAACACTGCCGTGCGGATGTGGAACTCTTCCATGAGTACGTCCTCTCTTAATGCGACAGCAAGCTTATATTCTCAAAATCATGCAAATGTTTCGGGTGCACTCAATGTCTACGGCGCGTATGCGCACTCCTCGGGAACCGACTACTGGAGCTATGCAACTGACTTTGATGGAACGGCCCTCGGCGGATTGTCACGTCAGGTGAGTGTACTTATCGCCACAAGCTCGACGCTGACGTTCTCGGGAGGAGGGCTTGAAGTAGTAGGTATTGGGACAGCTTCAACGACAATCGATGTTTTGGCGAGCGGAGCATATGCGTGGAGTATTTCAGGAGGATCAACAACAATGCAGTATTTCAAAGTGCGTAACGCCGATGCGAATGGTCTAAATATTTCGGGCGCAACAGTGGTCAATGCGCTTGCTGATGGTGATTTCCAGCTTGCTGTAGCAAGTGGCACGATGATCAAAGTTGCAGGTGCGACGATCGATGCGAATCCGCTGAAGACATTTGTTCGCGACAACTTCAGCACATCGTCCGCAATAACCGGATATAACGTGACGGCGACCGGTGTGACGGGGTCCGCCTGGCGCTTCAACCCTGCATACGGGAATCTTGCAGGAGAAGCATTTGATAATGATCCTGGTGGTGACCCGGGATACATCACGTGGAGCGACTCCGCTTCGCAATTGACGATCTCGGGGAATGTTTATAGTGATGAAGGATTTACCCCGATCGGGGCGCCAGTGTGTAACGGCGTTACGCAGAATGTTATTCTTAAAGTGCAAGGTGCAGGAGCGTTCACTTCAGCTTGCAACGCGGGCACGGGAGCATACTCGATCTCGAACGTCACTTACAACCCCGGTGACACACTCACGGTCTATCTCGCATCCGGATCCGGCGCAAAGGCGGTTAATGTTGCTTATGACCCTGCGACAAACATAAACACGATGCATTTGTATAAAAATCGCGTTATTGTTCGCCATGAACAAGGCACGGCGATCGGCATTGCGCAGATGGCGCAATGGGATTTTACAAAGGACAGCAATATTCCCTTCACTGCTTCGACGAGTCCTTCAACGACGCTTTCCGTTGCTTCGAGTACCGGACTTATCGTTTGGAATTCCAAAGTTTTTGCTCCGGGTGGGAATGTTACCGTCCATGCAAATGCCTCGGCAAATAGTTGGGATGGAACAGTGCACCTGTATTCCACCTCGACATGGAGTGCGTCAGGGGCCCAGTCACACACGATCGGCGGTCAATTCTTGGCTGACTCGGGAGCATCAATCGCTCCTGCGAATTCAACATTTACCTTTACCGCCACTACCTCTGGGAAGACGATCGCTGCGTCAAGTTCGCTCACATTTTATAACCTTACATTCAATGGAATAAGCGGCGCATGGGACATCTCCGGAGTGGCGACAACATCAAATGATCTTACGATCGCAACGGGAACGGTGACACTGCCAAGCGGGACATTGTTCGTCGGGAGCTCACTCCAAAACACCGGTGGAGCGTTCGTACATAATGGGGGGACGATCCAATTTTACTCCGGCACGACAGGGAAAACGGTTCGCGCAAATGGTTCGACATTCAATAACCTCCTTTTTGCGGGGACCGGCGGCGGGTGGAGTTTCTTTGATACAAACGCAACCACGAGCGGTTCTGTAACAATCACCGCGGGTACCACCACGCTGCCAACAGGAGTCTTTGCGGTGGGGAATAATTTTGATAATCAGTCGGGTGGAATCTCTGCGCCAAGTGGGAGTACTCTAAAGATGCCCCCCCCCTCCACGAGCCGTACGCTGCGTTTCTCGGGTTCATGGTTTGCAAATCTCAATATTGCCGCAACAGGAACCTTCGCCTTCCTTGATGCCAACGCGACCACAAGCGGAAATATCACTTTCGCCTATGGAACCACGACACTTCCGGCGGGCACTCTTGCTATTGCGGGGTCGCTCACAAATAGCAGTGTGTTTACTCCTGGTACTGGTGTTGTGGCGTTCATCGCAACCTCAAGCGGTCGCACCATTAATACAGGAAGTTCATCGCTCAACATCGCACAGATAAACGGAGCGGGAGGCGGTTTCACTATGCTCACGAATGCCACAACGACGAGTGATTTCAGCATTCTTGCCGCAAGTACATTTGCGGAAACGGGCAGCTCAACTCTTGCAGTCGGAGGAACATTCACCAACCTTGTGGGGGGTGCCTCGACAAATTGGGCGAGCTCAACTTTGGCGCTGAATTCTGGGACAAGTTATACACTGAATACCAAAACACTTGGGGGAGACCAATATAGCGTTATCCGGCTTGCATCGGGCACCAACATCCGCATGTGGGGCTCTGCTGCAACATCGACTTCTCTTGGTGTAAGTACGAGCATTTATTCGCAAGATCACGCCGCTGTTTCTGGTTCACTCTATATATATGGTGACTATGCACGCACATCGGGCACGGATTATTGGAGTTACGCGACCGACTTCGATGGTACAGCCCTCGGCGGGTCATCGCGCCAGGTGAATGTGCGATTTGCAGCAAATGCAACCGCAACGATCTCAAATAACGCAACGCTGCAAATGATCGGTTCCGCAGCGGCATCCACAACTGTCGACAGGCAATCTGCGGGCAACTATGCGTTATCGATAACCAACGCAACACTTAATGCGTCGTATTACCAATTCCGCAACATGAATGCGACAGGACTTGATCTTGAGGGAACAACAACGATCACTTCGCTCAACAACGGAGATTTCTCACTTGATGTGACGGGAGGGTCCTCGATCACGATCGCATCGACGACCGTTGATCAGAATGCATCGGGACAGATATTTACGGTAAAATTCGCGACCTCATCCGGCATCAGTTCGGGTTACGATGTGAGCCTATTGGGAACGACAGCGAATGCAATTACTTTTGGAAGCGAATATGGCAACTATGCAGGTGAAGCGTTTGATAACGATGGGGGGACCGGCTGCGGTTCGATCCGCTGGACGGACAGTACCTGTCTTATATCAGATCAACGCACGTACCGGTGGCGAAACGATGACGGTGCAGAAGGCGCACCTTCGTCCGAGTGGTACGACCAAAATTGGACGAAACGTAAGCGGGTACGTATTACGAACAACTCGACAACTACACTCACCAATACACAGGTAAAAATGACAGTGGCATACGATTCAGACATGAAGAGCAAATTCGAGGACTTGCGCTTCACAGACTCGGGGGGAACAACATCGATCCCGTATTGGGTGGAAGCATCGACGACATCAACACAGGCAACGGTGTGGGTAAAAGTCCCGACACTCGCTGCTTCTGCGGTCACCGATATATTTATGTACTTCGGCAACGCGGCCGGCACAAGTGCCTCTGACGGTATTTCAACGTTCAAGTTCTTTGACGATTTTGAGGACAATAACCTTACGGAATATTCAGGAGATACTTCGCTTTTCACCAACAACACTGGATTCAACTACGAGCGTAGCTACGGCCTTTCCGCTTCGGCTGGAAATACCGGCGCGCAGACGACGAGCGGTATCGGACAGGCTTCCGCCGGGGTAGGGCGTGACACCTCATTTCGCTTCTTCCAGTATGTCGACATGTCCTCGGGTGGTGGCGACGAACCCTGCTTCCTTTTGGGCATTCAATCCCCGATCACTCTGCACCAGAATTATGGTGTCTGCCTCTCGCCGTTCGGTGCTGATCATCTCGTAATCGCAAAAAACGTTGCGTACAACGGCCGCAGTGATGGCTCGACACAGCTTGTCTCGAAGGCGGTGACATATTCTACTGGGTGGTATGAAGTTGTTGTCGACTGGATTGCAACGAACAACCAGATCAAGGTGAATGTCTATGACAATACGGGAACATTCTTTGCGTCCACCACCGCATCAGATTCCTCATATACATCTGGTGGTGTCGGCTTCTCGTTCTGGGGTCAACACGGCGGTTGGGATATACCTCACGCTTATGTTTACGACTTCGTCACTCCGACGGTAGCGTTTGGTACCAAACAAGCGGACTCGGGTGCGACATGGAGAGCAGTCGAGAATACTTATCTTCCGAACGCACCACAGAATCAAAATCTTCGTTTGCGTATCTCGGTACGTAATTCAAGTCTCGCCACCCTTAATGACAATTTCCGTCTGCAATATGCGGCAAAACTGGCTGCGGCAAATTGTGAATCTGTCGCGACGGGGAATTATGTTGACGTACCAGTCGCGGGGAGCTGTGGTGCGAATGCCGCGTGTATGAGCAGTAGTGCACAATTTACAAATAAGGCATCGACGACACAGCTACTCTCTATCCCGAGCGGCTATACATTCGCTCAGGCGCAAATCCTCGAAGATCCGTCAAATCAAACTGATGTCGTTGCTGTTGCTGCGAGCCAATTCACTGAAATCGAATACAACTTCCAGATGAATGCAAACGCGGCGCAGGATCGTTATTGTTTCCGCACGACTAATGCGGGAGTTGCACTCGATAACTATACGCGCGTTCCGGAGCTTCAAGTGGTGCACCCGCCGGTGATCTCGGGGCTTTCGTTCAATAGCAATAGTAATATTGCACTTACTGAAGGTGCAACAACAACAATCTTCGCAACAGGGACAGTGTCAGATTTAAACGGCTACACCGATCTTGTGAACGCTTCGTCTACCTACTATCGTTCATCCATCTCGGGAGGCAGTGCGTGTTCCTCCGATAACAGCAATTGTTACCAGATTGCTACAACTTCCTGCAGTTTCTCAAATTGCTCCGGAAATTCGTGCACATTCTCATGCTCTGCCCCGATATACTACTTCGCCGATCCGACCGATGTGGGAAGTATTTTTGCTGCTGATAACTGGCTCGCACTCCTTGATATATGGGACACGTCGAGTTCTCATGCAACGAGCTCTGCGAACGAAGAGCTCTATACGCTCTCGGCACTCAGGTCGACCTCGACCATTCCTTATGGAACGCTCCAGATCGGGTCAGATACGGGGGCTGCGGATGCGACAACATCGATCAGTAATACGGGAAACAGTACGCTTAACCTGAATCTTGGTGGTGACCATCTTCGCTCAGGCGCAAGTATCATTTCCTATGATAAACAGAAATATGCAACGACAACATTCACGTATTCCGCTTGTCCGATCTGTAATATTCTCGCGGCATCTTCGAGCCCGGCATATGTTCCACTCGGAGTTTCCAAGGCGACGACCACGATTTGGACCCCGTACAAGGATATCTATTGGGGATTAAGCATTCCGAACGGCACTGCAGCGACAACGTTCTCGGGATATAACGTCTTTGGTGCGACACAGTGATGTTTATGTGGCTATTTGAAATATCATATATAATAGAGTAAGCATGGAGCATTTTCGTAAATACGCGTTATATTTGTTGATTGTTATGATCGCGAGCGTGAGCGGTCTTTCACTCTTCGGTCCCGGCTCATTGTTTGCCCAAACAGGAACTCCGCCAAAGATCACCGCTATTGCGATCACTCAACCCACTGCCACGTCGACGCTTGTCACGTGGGATACGGACATCAGTGCCGACTCCGAGGTGAATTATGCTCTCGATAAAAATTACGGTATAGCGCGTGACCCCTTTCCCGATAAAACACACCATTCCGTCATGCTGAACGATCTTGAGCCATCGATGGTTTACCATTTGCGCATTGGGTCAAAAGACGTCCTTGGCAACCAGGCCCTTACGGGGGATTATGTGGTGACAACAAAAGGAACCATGAACAAGAAAGAACTCGACAAAATACCCGTCGAAGATCGTGTGTACGTAGAGCATGCGATCGAATCGATCCAAAAGATCAAATCATCCCAAGGGTTAAAAGCAGTCTCAGAGGCAGTAACAGAACAAGCACAGAAAGTACTTGAAAAACCAAAAATCTTGGGGAGCGTCGGGCCGCCTTCTGACATCGGCAGCGACTATGCGGTGATAACTTGGACGACAGATCAGGTGGCTGGTGGCATTGTCAATTATGCGCGTGACACCGAGTATGATCCTAGCCGTGAGAACCCGTACACCACGCAAGCGGGGGATAGCACTGAGCGAACCGAAGAGCACAATGTGCGTCTTGAAGGGCTCGCTCCTGGAACGCAATATCACTTTAATGTCGTATCTGAAAGCGACCTTGGACTCTCGGGTCAGTCGCGTGACGGAATATTTGTGACGAAAGCAGTGCTTCCAACGGTAAGTAATTTCCGCGTGATGAAGATCGAAGCCGATTCCGCAACGCTCGCATGGCGCACCACCATCCCGGCGTCGGGGATCGTTGAGTATACCGACACAAAGACCAAGTTCGTGCAGTCTGCAGGTTCCCCAGTCTTTGCGACATCACACAATGTGAAGATCGCCGGGCTTCGACTCGGTGCGCGTTACAGTGCGATCGTTAAAGCGGAAAATGCGGTGGGCGACAAAGTGAGCTCGAACACGCTCTTCTTTACAACTGTCCGCGACACTGCGCCGCCGGTTATATCGAAAGTCAGCAGTGACTCAACACTGTATCCGTCTGCTGATGCGAAGGTACAAACGATCGCTGCATGGAATACTGACGAGCCGTCTTTTTGCCAGTTCTTCTATCGCGCTGGACTTAATCCCGCGATTGCACCATCCGGACTAGGGGAGGACAAAGAAGCGCGTACTGATCATGTGCAGGTCGTTGTCGAGTTCCTCCCTTCAACGGTGTATCAGTTTTGGATCGAATGTCGCGATGCGGCAAACAACAAGTCACAGTCTGAGAATTTCGTACTCTTCACTCCGGATAAAGAGAAGTCAATTATTGATATTATTATGGAGAATTTCTCGGGGACATTCGGTTGGGTCAAGAACATCGGAAAGTAAAACTTCCAAATTTGGCGCCCTTCAATTTTTTCATCGCCGAAAGGTTTGGAAGCAGTACCAGAACGTACAGCTTCTCCAACACCTCCGACGCGAAAAAACTGAATTGCATCCAAATTATGAAAGTTTTATGTCCTCGCTTCGAGGATCGGCGTTGGTGACTATCGGCTATACCAAACTCGTTGTCGTACGACAACGAGGTGGGGATATTTGTTGTATGACCAAATCAGGAATTAGAAGATGGTCTGTAGGGGGTGAACAAAAACTTAGCAGACTTTTATCGGTATACTTTAAAAGAAATGCCGAGCTACTTCCAGATGTTCGGAAGTGAGAGCACAAATTCGGTCTTGCCTTCTGCTGAACTAAAGCGCACATCTCCGCGGAGCATGTGGGCGAGCTGTTTTACGGTGTAGAGTCCGAAGCCGGTGCCCTCAATGTGCTTGCCCTCTTTGTCGCGCCACAGTTTCTCAAAGATATGTGCGCGTGTTTCCGCCTCGATCTCCGGTCCGTCATTTTCAATAGTTATTTCTGTTGTTTTCTCTGTGTTCAGTAATTTCACGGAAACTTTTCCGTCTTTGGTATCGGTATGATATATCGCATTAGTAAGAAGTATGCGGAGTATCTCACCGAGGTGGTCCGAGTCGGTGTTAAGTGATACTTCTGTTTGTGGGTACTCGGTAGTGATACGCACTCCTTTTTCTTCTGCACTGCGACGTTGTTCGGTGATGCATTGATCGAGCACTTCTTTTACATCACTTGCTTTTGGTTCAATGGTAAGATGCCCCGATTCAATGCGCGTGATAAGGAGAATTTGCCTCACCAGTTCGATCAGTCGTTCATTGCGTGAGCGAATGCTTGCAAAGGTCTCGCTTTCGGCAGGGGAGAATGAAGTGATCTTTGGCTCGATGGTGCGTAGTCCCCACTTGATTGCTGTTGCCGCTGCGGAGAGGTCGTGTACCGCAATATAGACGAATTGATCTTTGAGCTCAAGGAGTTCTTTTGATTGCTGTGATTCGCGCTGCCTACTATAGACGACGCGTTCAAATGCACTCACAAGCACTTGGGTGATTACGAGGAGGAATACGGTAAGCAGCGTGACAATCCCGATGAGGTATTCCGGCTCGGTATAGCGCTGCGCAATATAGTACGTTGCCAAAACCGAAGGGATGATCACAATACCCATGACCAAAAAAATGAAACTTGGGCATGACCAGAGTCCGACATTCAGGGCTCTGCAGTGGGCGAAAATATTTATTCCGTCTTTGATTTTTTTGAGCATGTTTCTTGTTCTTATGCACCTTTACCCAATTTTTGCTCAACTTTTTGCACGATTTCGTCGATCTCCCAATCAGATTTTACGAGGTATTCAGTGACTCCGAGTTCTGCGGCATCCGCGATTAGGTTGGGGTTGTTGAGATTCGTGAGCATCATGACGGAGATCTTTTTTCCTCCCTCATGCAGGCGTTTCAACATAGTGATACCGTCCATCTTGGGCATGTCAACATCAAGCAAAATAAGGTCCGGCGTTTTTTCATTGATTACCTCAATTCCCTCTATGCCATTTTTTGCTTCAAGTACAGCAAAATGATGCTGCGTTAACATATTTGCAAGCATGCGTAGTAGCACTTGGTCATCCTCGACGATAAGTATTGTTTTTGATGTGGGATCCATATGCATCAATGGTAGCGTAGGGACCGTTCAAAAACAACCTCCTTGTTGTTTTTGTTACGGACCCTTGTGTCATGTTCATATTATAGTGGGACTTATTTATGAACGGGGCCAAGTTTCGTTGGTATGAGAAAGCGATTTGTGCAAGTTTGTGGGATTCCTTATATAATAGAATGAGTGACGCGTTACGGGTTATTGCGAACGCTTGAATTTGAGGGGAGTTCGAGACGGAGCCGAGGAGTGTCGAGTGGGCTGTAGTAGTCTACTGCCCCTCGACCACCACAGGCGACAACGAAGAAATCGCCCAAATTCAAGTGTTCTAAAGAGTGGGCGCACGTAAATTTAAAATGGCAAAACCGATAATATTTGGAGATACAATAGAGATCACCTACAATCCGGGCAAGGAGAACGAATTCAAGGCGAACAAGGGGGCGACGATCGAAATTTTCGATTCAGAATACATCATTCTTTTTGGGCCTTCAGGTTGTGGAAAATCAACACTGCTCTACTGCATGTTCGGCGTGCTCGCTCCGTCTTCGGGAAAGATGTATGTGAACGGTGAAAGTATCTACGATTTTGACGCAATGCAGATGGTGTACTTCCAGCGCAAGACCATGGGTATCATGTATCAGTCATTCAACCTTATCAATTCGATCACGGTATTGGATAATGTCGCGTTGCCCCTTATTTTCGCAGGTGTCGGTCCGGCGGAGCGCCTCGCGCGCGGCATGGACCTTTGTCGTCGCTTCATGATCGATCATGTTGCGAACAAACGCCCGACGCTTCTTTCTGGTGGACAGCAGCAACGTGTGTCGGTGGCACGCTCACTGGTGAACGATCCACAGATCCTCATCGCAGATGAGCCGGTTGGTAACCTCGACTCGATCACTGCAGCACAAGTTATGGATACACTGGCGGAGATCAACGACAAAGACAAAAA
>OBEQ011308343.1_pt1 | contig 19804 bp, 20 predicted proteins | sample 1670901 | NCBI WGS metagenome assembly OBEQ01 (sample SAMEA104232315, study PRJEB22302) | groundwater metagenome | biome: forest; feature: aquifer; material: groundwater | place: USA | collected 2011-08-07 | depth 5.4 m
CGCCGGTGCCGATGAGCCCGGCGATGAATCCCGACACCGCACCGCCTCCCAGCAGCAGCAGCGGACTCTGAGGCAGCCGCAGCGACTTGGGGGCGGCGGCCGAGGCGGCCACGTAGGCCACGAGAAACACGCCCAGGCACAATTTCATGACGGAGGCCGGCAGCGTCGTCGTGACACTGGCGCCCAGCAGGCTGAAGAGCACGCCCGTCACCCCGAAGAGCCGCCACGTCGGCCAGTGGATCTGCCGGCCGAAAAAATACAACCGCGAGGCGTTGCCGAAGAGATGGAAGACGGCCACCGTCGCGATCGCCGTTTTCACGTCGAGAAACAGCACGGCCACCGGGGTCAGGATGGTGGCGGCCCCGAAGCCGGCGACGGTGCCGATGACTTCGGCGCCGAAGGCAAAGAGCAGAAAGAGCGACCAGGAGGCCGCGTCGGGCAGGCCCATTAGGCGAAGAGATCGTCGGGGATCGCGACGGGTGCCTTGGGTACAACACGGGTCGTTGAGACCGGGTGCGCGGCTCTCGCCTGCTCCCAGCGGCAAAACGCGCACTCCGGACCCGGCGGCGGCAGCGGCCCGGCCAGACAACGGCAGCCGGCGGTGAAGATCTGATACGCCCGGTCCGGATCGGTGGGCACGATATGCACGGTCACATCGAACGGAAATCCGTTATGGAGCGTGCCCTCGACGGGAAAATAGTAGACCACGTAGGCGGTCCGGCTGGTCCGGTGGCCGTTGCGCTCCAGCAGCAGCGTGTAGACGTCCATTTGGAACTGATAGTACTTCGTCGTATAGCTGACATCCGACGGAGACGAGGCGCGGGTCTTATGATCCAGCGGCGCCAGCCGGCCGTCCGGCAGGATGACTGAATCATCCAGCTTGCCCCACAGCCGCGCCTCGCACTGTTCGTCGGTAAAGCCCAGCGTCATCGGGTGGGTGGCCAACGTGCCCTGCAGATGGCGCTGAATCAGCGGCGGCAGGGTGCCCGCGGTCCGGTAGCCGTCGAAGTAGGCCTTCAAGACGCGGTCGATGCCCGAGGGCAGCGACGGAAACGGCCCGCGGGGCCGTTCCAGTTTTTTATTGATGTGCAGCCAGAAACAGCGGGGGCATTCCTGGAAAATCTTCAGCGTCGAGGCGGACAGCTGCATCAGCCGGCCACCTGCGCCTCGAGGCAGACAACGCCCTCAGCCCCCACGACCGCGCTGTGCGGCGTGCGAGGCGGCAGATCGAGCCGGTCCCCGGATTCCATCGGCACCACGCGCGATCCGGCGCCCTGCACCGTGAACGTAATGCTGCCGGAGACAACCATCAGCACTTTCGCGTAGGGGTGGTCATGGAGGGCATAGACGGCGTGCGGGCCGTTCGACCATCGGGACGGGGAGAGGCCTTCGCGGGCGAGGCGCTCGCGCAGGAGGGGCTCGGTCACCGGAGGGCGGACCATGCCACGATTATACCAGCCGGCTCAAAAACACGCGACACGGCGTAAGAGATGCGCCGTGTCGAATGAAAAATGATGGGTCGATTTTGTATAAAGCCGGGAGCACGATAAGGCGACCAAAGCGCCCTCAGAAGCTTCGGCAGCTAAGCAACCATATCGCGGAACGCAGACCGTGAGGCGCCTCTATGGAGCGACCCGCCCCATACGCTTCTCCAGCGTTCGCCCGCTGCCTACCGTGACGTAGGTCTTGAGCTTTGCGGCCCCGTCTTTCGACGCTCCGCGAACCACATGAAACCGACCACGGAGTCCACCCGCAAGGAGTGGCGGTGTGCCTTTATCGGCTCCCAGGAAAACTTACCATATTTCTTGTTTCTTCGGCAAGGGTCAGCGAAGAAATTTTTGGCGCAGGCGCTCGAGGCGGTTCACGCTCAGCTGCAGCTCATCCGTCGAGAGCCGGCCGGACTGATAGGCGCCTCGAAGCGAAGAAAGCGCTTCCCCGGCGGCGCGAAGATCGGAACAGATCAGCAGCAGATCATGCCCGGCCTCGGTCGCCCGGATCGCACCCTCCGCCACGCTGCCGAAGGCGCGCAGCGCTCCCATTTCCAGATCGTCGGTGGCGATCACGCCGTCATAGCGGAAGCGGTCCCGCAACAGCCCGCGGATCAGGTGAGGGGAAAAGGTAGCCGGCAAATCGGCGGGCTCTCCGAGCCCCGGATAACAGACATGCGAGGACATCACCATCGCCACGCCGGCGGCGATGGCCTCCTGAAACGGCGGCAGGTGCACTTCCTCCATTTCATCCCAGGAGAGCGCGATGGTGGGCAGCATCCGGTGCGGATCGCGCGGGACAGCTCCCAGCCCGGGAAAATGCTTGGCGCACGCCGCGACCCCGGCCTGCTGCAGCCCGCGGATCCGGGCGGCTCCGCACGAGCCCACATGCACCGGATCCTCGCCATACGCCCGGTCGCCGATGATTGGATCCGAACCGGCCAGCAGCACATCGACGCAGGGGGCTAAATTACCGTGCACCTTCAGCCGCCTCAACTCCTCCGCCTCGATGCGCCCTTGCTGTTCGATGGCCGGCGCCCCGGCGCGGCCCGCGGTCAGCGCATCCGGAAACCGCGTCACCCCTGACGCAAACCGGATGATGCGGCCGCCTTCGTGGTCGACGAGGATCAGCAGGCGGCGCCCGACTGCCTCATCGAGCGCCCGCAACAAGCCGATGAACTGCTCCGGGCCGGTGAAATTGCGCGAGAAGACCACCAGGCTCTGCGCCTTGGTGCGGCGCAGCTGCTCGATGACCTCATCCGTCGCTGCGGGACCGGGAACGCCGACGGCCAGCCGCGCGCCGATGGCCTCATTGAAGTCCATGCGAGCACTCTACCATAATTTTCATTTTGTGCTATCCTGCTGGCGATGCCTCGCGCGATGAATTACGGCCGTCTGCCCACCGAGCGCGCGAATCCCCGCACCCGCCGCCTGGATCAGCTGCCGCTGCCGCGCCTGCTGCAGCTCATGACGGATGAAGATGCGCGCATGCTGCGCGCCGTCCGGTCGCAGCATGCCTCCATCGCGCGCGCCATCCAGTTGATTACCAGTTCGCTGCGCTCCGGCGGGCGGCTCTTTTTTGCCGGAGCCGGCACCAGCGGACGGCTGGGAATCCTCGAAGCCGCCGAATGCCCGCCCACCTTCCACACGCCGCCTTCCACCGTGCAAGCCCTCATCGCCGGCGGTCCGCGCGCCGTCTTCCGCTCCCGCGAAGGCGCCGAAGACCGCCGCACCGAAGCCCGCCGCGCGATCAGGCGCCGGGTGCGTGCCGGTGATGTCGTCGTCGGCATCGCAGCCAGCGGCGTCACCCCATTCGTTGAGGAGGCGCTGCGCGAGGCGGGCCGGCGGAACGCGAAGACGGTGCTGGTCACCTGCGCGGCCAACTCGCCGCTGCGCTCGACGGTGCGCATCGCGGCAAACGTGGGGCCGGAGGTGCTCACCGGCTCCACCCGGCTGAAAGCCGGCACCGCCACCAAATTGATTCTCAACATGCTCACGCTCGGGACGATGGTGCGCCTTGGAAAAACCTACGGCAACCTGATGGTCGATGTGCGGCCCACGTCGAGAAAATTGCGCGCCCGCGCCCGGCGGATCGTTCAATCGCTGGCCGGCGGCTCGGACCGGGCCGCTGAGGCCCAACTGCGCGCCGCGCGCGACCGGGTAAAAACCGCCGTCGTCATGGCCGCATGCGGCCTTGGCTATTCCGCGGCCACGAGGCGTCTTGGACGATTCGGCGGCTCGCTGCGCGAAGCGCTGGAACACGATGCGCCTCGCGGGAGGCGCCGCTGAGCGCAGGCCGGCTGGCGCTAGGGCTGATGTCCGGCACCTCGTGTGACGGCATCTCCGCGGCCCTCGTGCGCATCCAGGGCCGCCGCGTGCGCGTCCTGGCCGAACGGACCACTCCGTATCCCCGCCGTCTTTCCAAAACACTGGCGCGCGCGCATGCCCTTTCCGCCGCCGAGCTCTCCGCCCTGCATGCGCAGCTGGGCGAACAGTTCGCCCGTGCCGCCCGCAGCCTGCTGCGCAGCGCCCGGCTGATGCCGCACCGCGTGGCCGTCATCGGATCGCACGGCCATACCATCTATCATGGTCCGGACGATGCGATCCCCTCGACGCTGCAGCTGGGCCAGCCGTCGGTGATCGCGGAGCGCACCGGCATTCCGGTCGTCGCCGATTTCCGCCCCCGCGACATGGCGGCCGGCGGCCAGGGCGCGCCGCTGGTGCCCTATTTCGATGAGGTCTGTTTCGGAGGCGGGCCGGCGCGGGCGCTGCAGAATCTCGGCGGCATCGCGAATGTCACCGTCGTCGGCGCCGGCATTCAGACGCTGGCCTTCGACACCGGGCCGGGCAACTGCCTGATCGATCTGGCCGTCTCGCTCTCGAGCCGGGGCCGGCTGCGCTACGACCGCTCCGGCCACCTGGCGCTGCGGGGCCGCATCGATCAGCGGACCGTGGCACGGCTCTGGCGCCTGCCCTACTTCCGCCGCCCGCCGCCAAAATCCACCGGGCGCGAGCTGTTCAATGCGGCGCTGCTGCGGCAGACCTTCGGCTCGCGCCTGCGCCAAACGCCTCACCACGTGATCGCCACCGTCACTTACTTTACGGCCTACAGCATCGCGGAAAGCTACCGGCGATTTGTGCCGCGCAAACTGTCCGAAGTCATTGTCAGCGGCGGCGGCCTTCGCAACCGCACGCTGATGGGACATCTGGCGAAGCTGCTGGCCCCGGTGCCGGTGCGCTCTATTGAGCGCTACGGCATTCCGGCGCAGGCGAAGGAGCCGGCCGCTTTTGCCCTGCTCGCCTTGCGGGCCTTGGAAGGACGGCCCAACCATGTGCCGCACGCCACCGGCGCTCGCCAGGCGCGCATTCTCGGGACACTGACTCGCTGATGCATTGGATCGACTGGGCGATCGTCTGGGTCTTCTGCGCGCTCAGCCTGCTGCTGGGCGTTGTGCTCAAGCGCGCGGCCGGCCAAAGCCTCGAAGCCTACTTCGCTTCCAACCGCGCGCTGGGCTGGTGGCTGGCCGGCACCTCGATCGTCGCGACCGCCTTCTCGTCGGACACGCCGCTGCTGATCACCGGGATGGTCCGCCGGAAAGGCATTTGGGGCGTGTGGGAGGTGTGGGCGCTGGGCATCAGCACGATGCTGACGGTCTTCGTGTTCGCCAAACTCTGGAAGCGGGCCAACGTGCTGACCGAAGTCGAGCTGGTGGAACTGCGCTACAGCGGGCGCGCCGCCGCAGCACTCCGTGGCTTCAAGGCGATCTACTGGGGGCTGCTCTACAATTGCTTCATCATGGGGGTCTGGCCGATCACCGGCATGGCCAAGGTGCTGCAGGAAACGACCGGCTTTACGCGGGAAGGCGCCATCATCGGCTCGGTGATCTTCGGCGCCGCCTACACCTCGCTCTCAGGATTGTGGGGGGTGGTGCTGACCGACGCGTTTCAATTCATATGGGCGATGATCGGTGCGGTCATCCTGGCCATCTACGCCGTGCACGCGGTGGGCGGGCTCTCGGCGCTGGCCGAGCGGCTGCAGGGCACCCCGTTTCTCCATGTCATGCCGCCGATGCCCGAGGCGGGCGGCTCGCTGCTGAGCTCGCCGTTTGGATGGTTCCTCGGGCTGATGCTAGTGCAGTGGTGGGCGTGGAAAAACACCGACGGCGGCGGGGTCGTGGTGCAGCGGTTGGTCTCCTGCAAAAACGAACGGCATGCGATGCTCTCGGTCCTGTGGTTCAACATCGCGCACTACTGCCTGCGCTCCTGGCCGTGGGTCGTTACCGCGCTGGCTTCGATCGTGCTGATTCCGGATGCCGCGCTGCGCGAGGGAGCGTTCGTGGATCATGAGCGGGCGTATCCCCGGCTCATCACGATGCTGCTGCCCGTCGGCATGCGCGGTGTGTTGGTCGCCTCATTTTTTGCCGCATTTCTCTCCACGCTGAGCACCCAGCTCAATTGGGGCGCCTCCTATCTGGTCAGCGACGGCTACAAGCGGTTCATCAACCGGCGCGCGCCGGAGCGCCACTATCTCCTCATTGCGCGGATCCTGCCCTTTCTCCTGGCGCTGGGTGCTATGGGGGTCGCGTGGACCAATCAGAGCATCGGCGCCTCGTTTACCTGGGTGCTGAACCTGACCGCGGGCATCGGGCCGGTCTATCTGCTGCGCTGGTTCTGGTGGCGGGCCAATCCGTGGAGTGAAATTGCCGCGATGGTCGCGAGCCTGCCGGTGCTGCTGCTGCGGCCGCACGTGTGGGCATGGTTCGGCTGGCCCTCGGGGCTGCTGCCCGAGCTGCTCTTCATGGTGGCGGGAACAGCACTGGTGTGGCTGCCCGTGACTCTGCTGACACCGGCGGTCGACCGCCGAACGCTGGCGGCATTTTATGCGCGTGTCCATCCGCCCGGATGGTGGAGTCCGATCGGATCCGCTGCTGCGGCCTCCGGAGAGTGGCGGGGCAGCGTAGGCCGGTGGCTGATCGCTACCTTCGCGCTGCTGGCGACGACGATCGGGCCGATTCAGGTGATGGTGGGCCCGAGGATGCTGGGCTGGACGTGGTGCGGACTAGCGGCGGTAGCGTGGGCGGTGGTCGTGCGGCGGCTTACGGTCTCCGGCGGATCGCCACCCGTGTTAGCAGAATCGACAACTCGTACAGCGCCCACATCGGAGCCGACGTCAGCAACAGGCTAATCGGGTCGGTGGTGGGTGTCAGCAGCGCGGCGGCGATCACGAGGACGAGGATGGCGTAGGAACGCTGCTGCCGCAGCCATTCCGAGGTGACGATGTTCATCCGCGCCAGCAGATAGAGCACCACCGGCAACTCGAAGCTCACCCCGCACCACCCCAGCAGGCCCAGCGCGAAGGACAGATACCGGTCGATCGAGATGACCGGCTCCAGAAACGACGACCCGATTCCCAGCAGCATCCGCAGCGCCAGCGGCAGGACGAGAAAATAAGCGAACGCGGCGCCGGCGGCAAACTGCGCGCTGCCCCATCCGATGAACCATCCCCCGAGACGGCGCTCCGACGGCGTCAACCCGGGCCGCACGAACCCCCAGACCTGCGCAAGAAACACCGGCATCGCCAGGATCAGGCCGGCCAGCAGCGACACTTTCAGATAGGCCAGCAGCGGCTCGGTGGGCGTGAAGTATGCGAAGTGAAACAGGTAGGGCTCGGCCGGCTTTGAGATCCATTGGATGAGCCGCTCGACCTGTGTGGCGCTGATGGCGACCGCCGCCACGAGGGCGAGCAGGCAGATGCCCAGCCGACGCCGCAGCTCCTCGAGATGCTCCGCCAATGTCAGCTTCCGCTCAGTGGGGGCTTCAGACAGCTGCTGCTCAGTCATGACGAGGCGCTCTGTGCTGCGGGCGCGTCCAAGAGCTTGAAAAATTCCTGCACGGTCATGTACGCATCAGTGACGATGCGCTGGCGGTCGGCGGCGAGAAACGGGCCGGTCAAAAACGCGGCCACCCACGCCGGGCCGTTGGCGTCCCGGCTGCCAAAGGCGGCGTGGAGATTGCGCAGTCCTTCCGCGACCCGCGGATCCTGCCGGTGCGGCCGGAGTGCTTCGGCCACGCTCGAGGGTCCATCGCCATAATGGGCGATGAGCGCGTAGACATCGTAGGCGTCCTTTTCCCGGTACCGCTCGCCCAGCACGATGCCCTTCATCGCCAGCGAGGCCGTAATGTCCGCCATGCGGATCGGCACGGTGAGCTGGCCGCCTTCGGGCAGGGTTCCCGTCAGCTCCAGAATCGTCTGATGGCGGAAGGCCACATCGCAGCCTTTCATTTTCCGCGCCAGCAGCCCGTCCTGCACCGGCGCCTGCCGTCCTTTCGCCGCGTCCATCGGCGTCAGGAAATCAACCCGGATGGTGTAGGGCTTCTGCGTCAAGGGGGAAGGCACGAGCCGCTCAAGGCTGGTGGGCAGCTCAGTCCCCCGTCGCGTGACGGCCGGGCGGTAGCCGCGCTCGGTCAGCAGATCGACGATCGTGGCGTATTGCGGCTCCTGCACGGCGATTGGATCCACCGCCAGATCGATGTCGATGGAGCCGGCATGGCTGAAGGCATCGCCGGCGCGCCGGTGCTGCTGCAGCAAAAAATACGGCGCCCATCCGCCCACCAGCACCAGCGCATCGCGATACGAGCGCAGCACCGTCATGAGCTCCAGCAGGACGGATTGCGAGGCACCCGTGACGCCGGGACCGTAGGAGTGGGCGCTGCGCTCAACCGGCAGCATCGAGTTCTTTCAGGCGCTGCTGGCGGAGAAACTCCGCCTGCTCCCGGCCGCGCCCCGGGTCGGCGGACAGATCCAGATACAGCTGCACGTCGCCCACCAGCGTAACACCGCTGACCGTCCGGCTGCGGTAGAAAACACCGGCATCCTGCGGCACCAGCAGCGCGACGTTGGCGCCTTCTTCCACCGGCCGCAAATCCAAGGCCCGCACCCACAGCTCCAGCGCCGCAGGCTCGATATACCACACCAGCGTGCCGATGCCGTGCACGAAGGGCGCGATCAGCGAGGCCGCCCCAAAAGAGGTGACGGCATAGGAGAGCTGATGGGCGGCCGACGCGTCGGCCACCTTGAGCAGGCGCTGCTGCGGATCGCGCTCTAAACTGTAGTAGCCGTGGGAGACGGGGGCGGGGCGGGCGGCATCCCGCCACGCGTCGAGCAATCGCGCGCCATGCCGCAGCTGCAGGTGGCGGCCGGCCTTGCGGGCAAACTCTTCCTCCAGCAGCCGGCGCGCCACATTAGAGGCCTGGCCCAGGCTCATGCCGGTGGCCTGCGCCAGCGCGCTAACCGTCCATTCGCGCTGCGGCTCTTCGAGCAGCGCCCGCGACATCCGGCTGGAGACCGGCGAAAACATCGAGGAAGGCCGGCCGCGCGCCGGAAACGGGTTGCGTTCCACGATCCGCTCCACATACAGGCCGTCGAGCTGCAAAAAACAGTTGCCGGCCAGATCCACATAGCCCACCCCTTCCTCGCGGCACATATCCCGCACGCGCGGGCTCACAAACCGGCAGGCCAGCATCGGATAGCCGGCGCGCAACCCGGCGGCTTTGAACCGCCGCAGCGGCTCACGGATGCGGCCCGGAGTCGGCGAAGGCTGCAGCTCGAATCGCAGCCGCCGGCGGTTGCCGGAAGGCAGCAGCACCTCGGCGCTCAGCCCAGAAAGTCCTCCGCGGCGGGCCAGCGCGTGCACGACCTTTAATGACGGCAGCAGCCCGGGCAGCGCTTTGGCGATCTCCTGCTGCAATTCGAGGGTGCCAGCTTGATTATTCATTAAATTAGTATATTTCATTATACAGTGAAAGTATATATTAAGATGAAACTACTGTCAAGGGTTACTCTTTCGAGCAACCCTGGGAGATTATTTTGGCTTGGCGAGAGACTCGATACTGGCAAAAATACCGACGATGGTCAACCCGGCGCCGATACAGAAGACGAGATAGTCCGGCCGTTCCAGCACCTTGACGATCGGGGCGATGACAAACACCAGCCCCGTCATACTGACGAGGAATCCAAACCGTCGCTGCATGGTTCGCTCCTCCCTGCCCGTGTTGGGCGCTCAGACACAACGTGCACGGACGCATTGTAGCACAGAAGCCGAAATCGCATGACGTTTCTTAGGGAACGACGTAGGGCAGCGCCGTGCGGCTGCCGGTGGAAAGGATCAGCCCCAGTGCGACGGCGGCCAGGGCGGCGGTGCTGAAGATCACCATCAGCAGATCCGGCATCAGCCGGCGGCTGACATGCCAGGCGCCGGCAAAACGGCCGCCCAGCAGCAGGCAGACGATGATGCTAAAGATCGCCGCGCGCACGCTGCCGCCGGAAATACCCACCGCGCACCAGAACAACAGGAAGGCGCTCACCAGCCCGCTGACCAGCGAAATCCAGCTGCGGGCTTTCACGTACCCGATGATGCCGCCGACCAGCGTAAAGAGGCCGTAGGCCGCCACGGCTGCCGCTCCGATGCCCATGCGCGTATTCTCGCAGTCTCGCAGCGCGGCGTCAACTTGGGCGGGGTCCCGGCCTTAGAGGTGAATCACGTCGTCTTTGCCTTCGATGGCGACGGCGAGCAGCAGATGCTCTTTGAGCTGCCGGGTCAGCAGGAAATTCTGCCGCACATGCTCCCGCCCGTTCTCGCCGAGTTTCCGGGCGAAGGCGGGATTGTTCAGGCACTGCTTGATCGCAAACGCGCAGCCCTCAATGCTGCGGCAGAGCAGCCCGCTGTACTTGTGCTGAATTTGCAGCGGAATCCCGCCCACCGCCGAGGCCACCACCGGCTTGGCTTTCCAGAGCGCCTCGCTGACCGTCAGTCCGAACCCTTCCCGGATCGATTTTTGCACCACCACGGCGGAGGCGCGCTGCAGCGCATTGATCTCCACGTGGCTGTCCGGCGGCAGCTCGAGAATGAGAATATCCGGATCTCCTTTGGCGCGCGCGCGCACCTCGGCGAGCACCTGGGCCCCTTCCGGATCGTCGGTGGCGCCGCCGCCGGCCAGCAGCAGCCGGCACGGCACCGATTTGCGGACGATCCTGAAGGCCTCGATCACGCCGACCGGGTCTTTCAACCGGTCGAACCGGGAGATCTGCGTCACCAGCGGCAGATCGGTCGGCACCTGAAGCCTCTGCACGACCTTGGTGACGGCTTCCTCCGGCAGATCCCGGTTTTTGTCGCTGAGGGGATCGATCGAAGGGGCGATGAGAAACTGCCGGATGGAGAGCCGCTGCGCAAAGGGCGCAGCGGAAAAAATGGCCGAGTCATACTCTTCGACGAACCGCCGCAAAAATGTCCACACGCCAAGATGCGGCGCCGAGACATCGATGTGGCAGCGCCAGATCCAGCGGCCCCCATGCTGCGGCTTGGCTTTCACCAGGCCGGCTGGCTGCGGGTCATGGATGAAGATCAGGTCGCCCTCGAGCCGGATGGTGCGCAGGTTCATAGCGTTGGCTTCGAGGAAGACGCGGTAATCGTGGGCCGTCAGCGAGACGCGCTGGCCGTGCAGGGCGTTGTGAAACTTCTTGGTCACCGCAAAAAAAGCCTCCCCGCCCTTAATCACGTCCCATTGCGCGTGCACGCCCAGCTCAAGCGTCAGGGGGATGAGCCGGCTGAGAATTTCAGCGACACCGCCGCCGACCGCCGTGGAGTTGATGTGCTGGATGCGGCGCCCTTTCAGCCGGCCGGCCAGAAACCGCAGCTCATCGATCCGCTGCCGGCCGATGATCGGCTCATAGGCGTCCAGCAATGCGGGCATGGCTCAGGCCACCGCAGCCGGGACGGAGGCGCGCTGCCGGTGCTCCAGTTCGCGGCGGATGAGCCGCAGCAGCGTCTGGCGCAGCTCTTCCATGGTGTGCGTGTAAGGATCCAGCGTGGCTACAGCGCTGGCCAGCTGCGGCTCGCCGAGTTGCTCCAGCCAGAGCGAAAAATCGTTCGGGCCCCGCCGCAGCCGCAGCCGGGCTTCGAAGATGTGGAAGTACAGGCTTTCGATGGTGATCGCTTCCAGGCAGGCGGCGAACTCTTCGAGTGTTTTCGCCTCATAGGGCGTCGTCAGCACAAGGTTGACAGCTTTTATGAAATAGAAGGCGTCCTCCATGCCCACCACCCGCCAGCGCAGCAGCGGATTCGCGCGCAGATACTGGCTCAAGACCTCCACCAGACGGTCCCGCAGCGCCGAGAGGCTGGTGAACTGGATGGTGTCGATGCTGGCCAGCTGTTCTCCCAGCCGCGCTTCGCCGAAGACGGCCGTCGCCCAGTAGGCGAAATCGTTCGGCGGCTCCGGGGTCAGATAATGATGCTCCAGCAGGTAATGATGCGTGTGGTAGTAGATGACCGATTCGGGCATGGTGCGCAGATGGCGCAGCAGCTGCGGCAGGGAGACCGCGCGCACGCCGGTGGATTCGCGCAGCGTCATCGTGCTGGAAAATCGAAACGGTTTAGCGGCGGGGGAGGCGGCGGACATGGTTTCTCCGGATCACGAGGACGCGTTCCAGCAGACGCCGGACGTCTTCCGGCGTGTCGACCCCGTACCGCGCCCGGGTGCCTGAGGCGGCGGGGGCCACGGCCACCGTCAGCCCCCGGGAGCGCAGCAGCTCAAAGGCATCTTCATCCGTCACGTCATCTCCGACATACAACGGCAGCGAGCGCCGTCCCGCGTCGTCCTGCTGCCGGGTCAGCAGCCAGTTGACCATCGTCGCCTTGCTCCACGAGACGGGAGGCCGCACTTCAAACACGCATCGGCCCGTCGTCACGCGGACATGCCGCTTGATCTGATAGGGCTGAACGACCGCGTAAAAGATCCGCTGCACATGCGGAAGATCGATGGGCCGGACCAGGCGGTAATGGACGCTGGCCGTCAGCCCTTTATCTTCCACCCAGGCGCCGCGAATCGGCCGCAGCTGCCGCCGCAGCTGCCGCACGATCGCCCGCAGATACGGCCGGCTTTTGGCCGCGGCCGCGTTCACATAGCGCTGCGTCCCATCGCGCAGTTCCAGCCCGTGATTGCCGACATAGCCCAGCCCGGGCAGCCGCACCTGGCGCCGCAGGTCGCGAAGCGAACGGCCGCTGACGAGTGCCACGCGCACGCCGGGCTGCCGGCTGAGCTGCTCGAGCAGCCGGCGCATGCGCTGCGGCAGCCGGGCATCGGCCGGATGGTCGGCCAGCGGCACCAGCGTGCCGTCATAATCCAGCAGCACCGTCACCTCGCGCGCCGCCGCCAGCCGGCGCTGCAGCGCGGGCCACTCAGGCCAGAGGGGACGCGGGCTCATGGCCTGTCAAGGACTGCAGGGAGGGCGCATCCGTACGCAGCTGCGCCAGCTCGGTGACGAGGTTGGCCGCCCACCGGTAGACGTTGTGCTCTTGCAGCAGCTCCCGCATGCGCGACATGCGGGCGCGCTGCTCTTCCGGATCCATCTGCAGCGCGTAGGCGATGGCTTCCGAGACCTGGTCGAGATCATAGGGGTTGACGAGCAGCGCGTCGCGCAGCTCCCGCGAGGCGCCGGCGAACTGGCTGAGGATCAGCACGCCGCGCTGATCGCTGCGGGCCGCCACGAACTCCTTGGCCACCAGATTCATGCCGTCGTGCAGCGCCGTGACCAGGCACACATCGGCCGCCCGGTAATAGGGGGTGATCTCCTCGTGGCTGTGCTGTTTGTTCAGCAGCACGATGGGCCGCCAGCTGCGCGTGTGGAAGCGCTGGTTGATCCGCTGCGCTTCCACTTCCAGCTCCGCGCCCAGATCCTGATACCGCTTGATCAGCGTGCGGCTCGGAGCGCCGATCTGCACGAAGGTGAACCGCTCCCGCCATTCCGGGTGCCGCTCGAAGAGCCGTTCCAGCGCGCGGAACCGCTCGAGGATGCCCTTGGTGTAGTCGATGCGGTCCACGCCGATGCCCAGGGTCTGGAGCCGCATCCCCAGCGATTTGGAAAGCCGCTCCTTCAGCGCGGCCGCGTCGGTGTCCGGCCGCAGCGGCTCTTCCGGAACCGCGATGCTGATCGGAAACGGCTTGATCCAGGTGGTGTGATCGCCGCGGTTGACCGCCAGCTGCTCCCAGTCGATGCGCGATTCCAGCGTCCGGTCCGCCGTGTCCAAAAAATTATTGCAGTGAAACTGAATGTGGAAACCCAGCAGATCCGCGCCCAACATGCCGTCGAGCAGCTCGCGCGCCCACGGGCAAATGCCGAAGGCTTCCGGGTTCGGCCACGGGATGTGCCAGAAGAGCGCGATGCGGGCATCCGGACGGGCTTCCTTGATCATCCGCGGCAGCAGCGCGAAGTGATAGTCCTGAATCAGCACGTAGGGCTGGCTCGTGCCCTCCAGCTCTTCGCAGATAGCCTGCGCAAAGGCCGCGTTGACGCGGCGATACTGCGTCCAGTCTTCCGCGCGGAAAATCGGCCGGGTGTGGGCGATGTGGCACAGCGGCCAGAGCCCTTCATTGGAAAATCCGTAATAGTAGCCGGCTTCCTCTTCCTTCGTCAGCCACACCCGCCGCAGCGTATACAGCGGCGCGTCCGGCGGCACGCGCAGCCGTCCCTGCAAATCCGCCGTCTGACGGTCCGCGTCGCCGGAGGCCTGCGCGATCCAAGTGCCGCCGCAGGCCCGCAGCACCGGCTCCATGGCGGTGACGAGGCCGCTGGGCGGCACGACGCAGCGGATTTTCTGATCCGGCCCGCGGACATGCATGTACGGCTCGCGGTTGGATACCACGACCAGCGAGCGGCCCTCGAGCACCGTGCGGGTGTGCTCTTTCAACCGGTCGGGCGTCCAGCGGGATTGTCCGGCCAGCCGCAGCCGGGCCTCCTCTTCCGCGGCTTCGCGCGCGGCGACCAGGCTCTTGGCCATATGACTGACCTCGCGGGCCAGCGGCGCGAACACGCCCTTGGGCACTTCGCGGTGGCTGGGGACCTCGCCCATGCGGACGCGCCGCATCCACTCCAACGTGCGGCTGATGGGGCCCACGACGCTCCACCGGATGATCACCAGCGTGAGCAGCACCAACAGCAGCGCATGCAAGGCCAGCCGGCCGGCTGCCTGCCAGCCCGCGCGCGAGGCCTCCGCCTCCAGCGGACGGGCATCGTGCACGAGAAGAAGCACCACCGTGCCCTGCTGCAGACGGATCGGCGCGGCATGCGCATACCATTTCCGCTCGTCCTGCTCAACAAACATGCCATGGTCGCGGCCGACGTCGAGCGCCTTGCGCGCGATGTCGGGCCGGCGGCGGAACAACTCGGGAAGATTCTTGCTGAGGACGAGCGGGCGGCCGTCCGGCGCATACACGGCGATGCCGGCCAGATTGTCCCGGTCGCCGAACTGGTAGGCCAGCCGCGGCAGCGCATCCAGCTGCTGCGAGCCGGGCAGCGGCTCCACGGCCCGCCGCAGGCTCTCCGCCAGCAGGCCGGACTGCTCCGCCAGATGCTGGCGCAGCTGAACCGAGGCCTGCCGTCCATAGATGGCGCTGAACGCCAGCACCACCACGGCCGCGGCGGCGGCCAGCGAGGCGATCAATCGCACGGTAATCCGCATGGGCACTCCTGTGTCTTCATCATATAAAAAGCGGGCGGCTCCCGCCACCCGCCAGCCATTTGCAGGAACCACCCACCCTACTGCCAATTCAGCGCGAGCTTATGCGAGCCGCTCCAAAATCACTTCGAAATCGCGCTGCCGGCCCTGCACACGCTGCTCGCGGATGAGCACGCCGGCCGCCATCACGATCACTCCCGATGGCCATTCGAGCGCCTGGACCAGACGATGGAGCGTCATGCGCCCCTGCCGCTCAAGAAGCTGCAGAATCTCCGTTTCCGCCATTCCGACCAGCGTAAACAGCGACGGGGCCTCCCCATCTTCCGGCAGAATATCGGTGGTATGCATCCCTCTCTCCCGGCCGGGTCATTCCTTAGCGCCAGTAGCTGGCTTCCGGCGATGCAAACGCCTGCGAGGCCGTCGGACCCGAGCGGATCCACGCCTCCGTGCCCAGCGGCATCACGGTGATGGCCCATGCGGTGGGCCGGCCGCCCCGGAGCGTATAATCCACCATCACGTCATCTCCGGGATGCACGTGCCGCAATTCCCAGGGGTCCCGCCCGCGCGCGATCACCGTCAAATCGTCAATGGCAAACCGCAGCGGCTCGCCCCCGGAAAGCAGCGTGCCGGGCCGGACCAGCAATTCGCGCGACTGCTGGTCCACCGCATCGACCTTGCCGGAGGCCCGGCGGATCGCGTTCGTTTCAAATCGGATCGCCCGCGCCACGCGGCGGTTGCCCTGCGTGTGATACTGCAGGGTCACCGGGTCGTCATTCGGCTCCAGGTCGACGGCGTGCAGGGGCTGTTCCGCTTTCGAGACGCGGGTGTCATTGTTAAACACAAATTCCATCCGGGGATCGGCCCCGCCGGCGGCCGGCCGCTCCAGCACCAGCACCCGGCGCGAGGGATCCACCCACGTAATCCGTCCCGTCACCTGCTGCAGATCCTGCAGGGCGTTTTCCTCCCGTGCCGCCAAGACGATGCCGCCTGCCGTGGTCGCCGCCGTCACGGCCAATACGAGATTCTCCCACCATAAGCCTCGCCGTCTCATGGGTTCTCTCTCCTCTTGCTGTCCGGCCGCACCAGCCCCCCTGCCCCGCGAGGGCTCAGCAAGAGCACACCAACGGTAAGCGCCCCGGCGCCTACTGCTCGCACGCTCCAACTTGCTAAAAAGCAGACTACTCTCGGCCCCATGACAGAATGGTGACTTTTTGATGACGAAACATTTATGAAGAATTTATGACGAGGCGGAGGACGGGAGAGAGACGGTAAACGTCGCGCCCTGGTCCGGGGCGCTGGCCACGTCGATGCGGCCGTGATGGGATTCGACGATCCACCGGCATAATCCCAATCCCACGCCGGTGGAGTCCGGGCTGTCGGAGCTGCGCGCCGGTCGGAAAAACCGCTCAAACAAATGCGGCATCTGCTCGGCGCCGATGCCGGGGCCGGTATCCTGCACGCTCAGGCATGCTGCCTCGCCGCGCCGCTCCAGCGACACGGCGACTTGGCTGTTCTCCGGCGTGTGTTTGATGGCATTATCGAGCAGATTGGAGATGACGCGCTCAAGCAGCCGCGCTTCGCCCTGCACCCAGAGCGGGCCGTTGCCGCGGCAGACGATCCGCACCCGTTTTTTCTCGGCCAGCGGCTGAAAGGCCGCGCAGAGGCGGCGGGCCAGCTCGTCGAGCTCCACCGGATGATGCTGCAACGTGTCGTAGGCCGCCTCCCATTGCGCCAGCCGCAGCAGCTGCTCCGTGGTGCCGATGATCTCGTTAACGGTCTTCAAGTGCCGCTCGAGAACCTCGCGGTATTCGTCGGCGCTGCGCGGTTTTCGCAAGGTCACGCCGATGTCACCCTTCATCACCGTCAGCGCGGTCCGCTGCTCATGCGCGGCGGCGGCGCTGAACTGCCGCAGCCGGCGGAAGGAGCGCTCCAGCTTGGTCAGCATTTCGCTGAGCGTGGCGGCCACCCGCTCGAACTCATCGCGCGTCTTGGGAATCTCCACCTGTTCATGCAAATGTTCGGCGATGAACTGCTGCGCCCGGGCCACCAGTTGGCTGATGGGCCCCAGCGCCGTCCGCGTGATCAGCCAGTTCCCCGTGCCGATCAGCAGCAGGGTCGAGGGAATCAGCACGAGCAGCCACAGGCGCAGCCGCAGCAGCGAAGCTTCGTTCTCCTCCAAACTCATCGCCGCCTGCACGGTGTAGAGCACGCGCCCGCCGTCGAGCACCGGCTGGGTCAGCAGCCGCACCGGCGGCGAGCGCCGAAACGTTTCGTAGAGATGGCGGCCGCGGCGGCTGTTCTCCAGCGCCGGCGAAGACACCGGCAGCTGCAGCGCCGCCAGAGGCGGCGATTCGGACAGCACCGCGCCGCCGCTGCTCAACAGCCGCAGCAGACGGCTGTCGAACTGGCCGGTTTTTTCCGCCCACTGGTCGACCAGGCCCGTCCCCTGGCCCAGCTCGGCGGCAAAAGTGTCGGCCGGCGCATCGGACCAGTTGCCGGGTCCGGAGCCGGCGTTGGTCCGTTGGGCCCGCCAGAAGGCAAACAGCGACTCGGCGGCGCTTTCAGCCTGCAGAGCGATCGTCGTATCCACATCCCGCGCGATGGAGGAGGCGATCGTCACATACAGCAGCAGGCTGAAGCAGCACAGCACCACCGCCAGAATGACGTTGTGCCAGAAGCTGGGAGAAAACCGCGTGCCGCGGCGGATCATCCCACCCCCTGGTACTCGGCCGGTTTTAGCGAATTGCGCGAGCGAACCGGCCGGGTTCGCCCGTGGATATTTAGAATTCCTTGCGAACCGTTGCGCCAATGGCGCAACGCGCCAGGGGGTGGGATCATGCGGCGGAGGAGGCGGGTTCTTCGGTGGGCGTCCGCAGCATGTAGCCTTGCCCGCGGATGGTATGCAGCAGCGGCGGGGAAAACTCCTTATCGAGGATCGTCCGCAGCCGCGTCATGTAGACGTTGATCACATTGGAGGATGGATCGTACTCCTGCGCCCAGATCTGCCGGGCCAATTGCTCCCGCGTCACCAGCTCATTCGGCCGGCGCAACAGCAGCTCCAGCAGGGCGTACTCCCGGTTGGTCAGCACCAGCGGGCGGCCGCTGCGGCTGACGCGATGGCGCCGCAGATTCATTTCCACATCGGCCAGCCGCAGCGTCTCGGGAAACAGTCCGCCGCGCCGGCGCAGCAGCGCGCGGACCCTGGCGAGCAGCTCCTCGAACTCAAAGGGCTTCGGCAGATAATCATCCGCCCCGGCCTCCAGCCCTTCGACGCGCTCGCGGGGCCGGCCGCGGGCGGTCAGCAGCAGCGCCGGGGTGGTGATGCCCTCGCCCCGCAGTGCCTGCAGGATGCCAAGCCCGGTGCGCGCCGGCAGCATAACGTCCAGGATCAGCAGGTCATAGCCAGGACTCCGGGCGGCGGAGAGCCCCTGCTCGCCGTCGGCGCGATGGTCGACGGTGAACTCCTCTTCCCGCAGCCCGCGGCAGACGAACTCGGCGATGCGAAGGTCATCTTCGACGAGCAGAATGCGCATGAGTCCTCATTATATCAAAAGGGCATCAGCCTCAGCCCGCAGGCCCGCTCCAGGAACCAGCCCAGGCCGCAGAGCAGGATGACGCCGGAGACGGCGGCCACGGCCGCGCGATGAAACCGCTGCCGGGCCACCCACTGCATCACCGGCCACAACAGCGCCACAATCGTCAGCTGCCCGAACTCAACACCGACATTGAAGGACAGCAGCGAGGCGATCAACCCGGTCGCCGGCAGCCCCAGCTCGCGCAGGACATTGGCGAAGCCGAATCCATGGACCAGCCCGAAGAGAAACGTGATCATCCAGCGGTGATCCGCTCTCGTCAGGAAAAAGTTCTCGGCCGCCACATAGATGATGCTCAGCGCGATCGCCGATTCGATGAGCCGCGGCGGCAGATGGACCACCTGCAGCGCCGCCAGAATCAGGGTGATGCTGTGGGCGATGGTGAAGGCCGAGACGATCTTCACCAGCGTCAGCAGCCGCCCGCCGAAGGCCAGCAGCGCGATGAGAAACATGATGTGATCGTAGCCCAGGAAAATATGCTGAATGCCCAGGCGCAAAAACCGGACGGCCGAAGCGGTGCGGGAGGCCGGGACACCCAGCGCAAAGGAGAGCGTGGGCTGCTGCAGCGACAGCGGCGCTTGCTGCACCTGGCCGTCGCTGCCGGTCAACACGACCAAGTTCGTGTACGTCTGCTGAAAGGTTTCAAAGAGGCCGACATCGGCTGTCACCGCCACCTCATGGGCAGGGGCGGAGAGCCGCGCGATAAACGGCACCTGGAAAAACTCCTGCCCCGAGGCATCGGCGGTCAATCGCACCGGCTGCGGCTCGAGCGCAATCGGCGCGCCGTTGACCGCGACGGTGAAGTGCGCGGCGGTAAATGCCGACAGATCCCGTCCGGCGGCCTCCAGCTCCTCCGACCCCAGGCGCTGATCCTGATCGCGGTCCATCGGCCGGTGCACGGCCAGATCGGCAAGATTAAACGCCACCGTCACGTCCAGGCGCCCGGGGGCCACCGTCACATACGTGTAGCCGGTCTCCACTCCGTGCGCGTGGCAAATGCCCGCCCCGACCAACATCCCTACCCACGCCGCAACCACAGCAAAACACTTCATGCTCTAATTTTATCCGCGCCCACTTCCAAATACCACCTCCAAGCTGGTCGGAGACCTTAGGGGGCGGGTGGCGAGCTGTTGCGGAGCGCACGGGTGAAGGGCCGAGCGGGCATGGTGCCCCCGCGGAAACGTCGAGAGCGAGCGAGGCCCTGAACCGAGCG
>OBEQ010577954.1_pt1 | contig 19803 bp, 27 predicted proteins | sample 1670901 | NCBI WGS metagenome assembly OBEQ01 (sample SAMEA104232315, study PRJEB22302) | groundwater metagenome | biome: forest; feature: aquifer; material: groundwater | place: USA | collected 2011-08-07 | depth 5.4 m
AATTAATAATTTTTTTAACATCATTAACGAATGTACTTCTCATGGAAGTACATTTCAAGAATATGGATATTATCATCATCAAGATAAAAACATAGGAATACTTGCTGCTAATATTTACAAACAAGGAAAATTTCAACACACTATTGGAAAAGGATTTCTTGCAAGGTGCAAGGACGAAAAAGAAAATAATCTCCTCTATGTTGACGGAGTCGTTATGTTACAAGACATTGCAGATTTATTAAAGAATGTTGAAAAGGAAGCACATTGGAAAACCATGATGACCAAAGCAATAATTGAGACTGCACAAGAATATAATATTAGAGAAATAGTATTTAATGCTTCACATAAACTTGCACAACGATCTGTATGGCGATATATTAAACACATTGCTGAGCTTATTGAATTAAAAGAAGGACAAGATTATAGCTACAAAGAAGGAAAAATAAATGCAAATGCAAATTTAAAAACAGTGAGTGAAGATGGTTTTGAATTATACGAAAAAGTAGCAAGCGAAAATTGTCATTATCTAGAAAAATTAACTGATGATTCTTTTAAAGGAGAACATTTGCTAGAAGGATTTTGGCTTAATCATTATGAGGCGAACAAAAGAGATCCTAAAGAAAAAGTTTTACACATACCAAAATATATTCTTCCTGAAGATAACAAAGAATTTCCACAAATTAACCAAGGAAAAGGATATATTATTGGTTTTAGAAAGAGCACAGAAGAAGTCATAAATTTATTCAATAAAAAATATGCTCAAGAGTATGGTGAAGTGAAGAATACTCTATAGAAAAGATCATTAAAAGTTCTACTCTTCAGAAACAGTTTTTGATTTAATATTTTCTCGTTTTATTAATCCAAGTTCTTCATCAAGTTCACAAGCAATTTCTTGTAAATCTTCAAATGTTCTGAGTAAATCTTTTTTTATTTCAGCAACAAGACTTTCTAAATTAGCAACTCTTAAAATATATTTATTATTTTGAGTAAGAATAAATCCTGATTCTTGAAGTTTATGTAAATGATGCACAACAGTTCCTCTACTTAAGTTAGATCGTAAGGCTAATTCATCACTGCTAATGGTTTTTCTTCTTCTTGAAGCCTTAATAAGTTCTAAAAAGACTCTAAAACAAGATTTTTCCTTATCCCTATCTCCAAACAGACCTAAACTTTCTGAAAACCATTGCAGATCATTATTCACATCTTTTTCAGCAGGTTTTCTAAGTTTTATAATGGTAATACGCATAATCTGTTCAGTCATAGAGTAAAGAGGAGAGAAAGCTTTATATAGATGTTGGGATTACTAGGTATAGGTTGACTTAAGATCAACAAAACGACAATGAAAAAAACAGAAGAAAAAGAACAAGGAACCAAAGTATCTGAGGAAACTCAAGTGCTTAAAGAAGTTGAAGAAACTCAGACACCTCAAATACAAGAGAAAATAGAGGAACAACAAAAGATTATCGACGATTATACAAATACTTTAAAACATTTACAAGCAGATTTTGAAAATTATGTAAAAAGAATAGAAAAAGAAAAACAACATTTAACAGAATATGCAAATCATAAAATCATTAGTAAACTCTTAAATGTCGCTGATGATTTTGAAAAAGCCTTAGAAGTCATGAAAGATAAAAATGATGAAATTACAAAAGGCATTGAAATGATGCATAAAAATTTTCATAAATTATTGCATGAAGAAGGAGTAAAACCAATACATGCAATGGGAAATAAATTAGACCCTTACAAACACGAAGTAATAGATATTGTTGAAGGAAAAGAAGATGATATCGTTGTAGGAGAACTACAAAAAGGGTATATGATTAAGGAAAAAGTGTTGAGACCAAGTAAAGTAAGAATAAGTAAAGCCGGAGGAAAATAAAAAATGGAAGAATATGGAGTAGAAGGTATTGGGTGTATTTACAATTTAGTAACGTATGCATTTCCGATTGCAGATAAATTAAAAGAAAAAGGAAGTTATGATCATAAACTTTTAGTGCATGAAATAATTAGACATACTCAAACATTAAGAGAGCATAGGCCAGAGTTAAACCCAGATCAAATTGGAGAAAAACTTAAAGAACATTATTTGGGAGAAAAGAAAGATGTGTCAAGCTGAATGTGGAACAAGTGCTAAAACAAATTATGTAATTAATAATTCAAGCATGTACAAAGCTAATGAGTATAAACCAAGTATGAATCTATCTTCAAATTATCAGAGGTATAAGTAAACATGAGTGTAACAATGATTGATGCAGCAACATTACAAAATCCCTATGAGTGTCCTTTATGTAGGAGATTTTTTTATTTTGAAGGTGATTATGTAAAGCACAAATGTAGTGCAGCAAAAGCGAGGAGGAAAATAAAAATGAGTAAAATGAATACATTACATTCAGAAAAAATTAAGGTGAGTAATAAAATAAATAAGAGTCATTTAGGAGGAATTTAACATGACAAAAATAATCGGAATAGATTTAGGAACATCTAATAGTGCAGCTTCAGTGTTACAAGCAGGAAGACCTATTATAATTCCAAGTGCAGAAGGAACAAGCTTATACGGAAAAGCATTTCCAAGTGTGGTTGCAATCACAAAAGATGGACAAATGTTAGTGGGAGAACCAGCAAGAAGACAAGCTGTTTCTAATCCTGAAGGAACAATAATTGCAGCAAAAAGAAAAATTGGAACTAATTTTAAATATAAAATTTATGGAAAAGAATATACTCCACAGCAAATTTCAGCGTTTATTTTACAAAAGATAAAAAAAGATGCTGAAGAATTCTTAGGAGAAAAAGTAGAAAAAGCAGTAATTACTGTTCCTGCTTATTTTGATGACAATCAAAGACAAGCTACAAAAGATGCTGGAGAAATTGCAGGTTTAGAAGTTATCAGAATTGTAAATGAACCAACTGCAGCAGCATTATCTTATGGCCTTGATAAAAAAGGCAAAGATGCGAAAGTTCTTGTATTTGATTTAGGAGGAGGAACCTTAGATGTAACAATTATGGAGTTCGGAAGTGGAATCTTCGAAGTAAAAGCAACAAGCGGAGATACACAATTAGGGGGAACAGATATGGATGTTATCCTCATGAATTTCGTAATTAAAGAATTTGAAAAACAGTATGGAATAGATCTTAATGAGGATAAAACTGCAGTACAAAGAATTAGAGAAGCTGCAGAAAGAGCAAAAATAGAATTAAGTACTGTTATGGAAACTGAAATTAACTTACCATTTATCAATGGAAGTACAAATTTTCAGATGAAATTTACAAGAGCAAAATTAGAAGAATTAATTGACCCAATAGTACAAAGGTGTAAAAAACCAGTACTCCAAGCAATGAAAGATGCAAAATTAACTCCTGTTGAAGTAGATAGTGTCATCCTTGTTGGTGGTCCAACCAGAATGCCCATTGTCAAAAATTTTGTAGATAGTATCCTTGGAAAAAAAGCAGAAAGAGGCTTAGATCCAATGGAATGTGTTGCAATGGGTGCTGCAGTACAGGCAGGAGTTTTAGCTGGTGAAGTAAAAGATATTTTACTTTTAGATGTAACCCCTCTAACATTAGGAATTGAAACACTTGGAGGAGTAAGAACTCCAGTTATTCCAAGAAATACAACAGTTCCTACAAAAAAGAGTCAAACATTTAGCACAGCTGAAGATAATCAAACAGCAGTAACAATCCATGTTCTCCAAGGAGAAAGAGAAATGGCTTCTGATAACAAAAGTTTAGGAAGATTTGATTTAATTGGAATACCTCCGTCACAAAGAGGAGTTCCACAAATAGAAGTAACCTTTGATATCGATGCAAATGGAATCCTACATGTAGGGGCTAAAGATATGGCAACTTCAAAAGAACAAAGCATCAGAATTAGCGGCGCACAAAAATTAGACAAAGACGAAATAGAAAGAATGAAAAAAGAAGCAGAGCAATTTGCAGAACAAGATAAAAAGAAAAAAGAAACTATTGAGGTAAAAAATCAAGCAGAAGCTTTAGTATACACAATAGATAAAACTATCAAAGACTTTGGAGAAAAATTAAACAAAGAAAAAATTGCTGAAATAGAAAAAGAAAAAAATGAACTAAAAGACTTAATTAAAGCAGAAGATACAGAGAACTTAAAGAAGAAAATGGATGACATCAACACAAAGATACATGAAATTTCAACAAAGATGTATGAAGAAGCAATGAAAAAAGAAAGTGCAGCTAAAGAAGGCGAAATTCCAAAGCAAGGAAAGAAAAAAGAAAAAGTTGTAGACGCCGAAGTAATTGATGACGAAGATGACAAATAAGTCATCTTTTATTTTTTATTTTTAAATTATGAATCTTCAAACGTGTTTAGAAAAAGTTGTTTTTTGTCAGGATGAAAAACTTGTAGATAGATTTGAAGATTATCTAGCTAAAACAAGAAAAGATATCTTAAATCCAAGAGTAAGAAAAGTAAAAGAAAAGTTTGAACATGCAGAAGTGAATCAAAAAGCAATGAGTAATCTTGCTTCATATATTGTGTTTGGAATAGAAATGCTAAAAGAAAAAGAATATGGTGAGGAAAGTTTAAAGAAAATGAAAAGAAAATTGTCTTCTATTGTCTGTACATATGTTGCAAACCCAAATGAAGAAAGTTTAAACATTGCAGGAGACTTCACAAGAACATTTTATGAACTTGCAATAGGAAGATATGATGAACGATCGGCATCTTCAAATAGAAGTTTTGATTACAAAAAACCTATGTTTATTGGGGTATTTTAAAAATGGCAAATGATGATTATTATAATGAACTAGGGGTAAGTAAAACTTCTTCTAAAGATGAAATTAAAAAAGCATATAGGGAATTAGCTAAAAAATACCACCCAGATATAAGTAAAGAACCAAATGCTACAGAGAAATTTAAAAAAGTTTCTGAAGCATATGCTGTGTTAAGCGATGATGCAAAAAAATCACAATATGATCAATTTGGAAAAGAAGGGTTCCAACAAAAATATAGTCAGGAAGATATTTTCAGAGGATTTGATGTAGGTGATATTTTTGGAGATATGTTTGGCGGGGGAGATGATGTCTTTAACATGTTTTTTGGAGGCGGAAGTAAAAAAAGACAGAAAAAAGGAAGAGATTTATTATACGAACTTGATTTAAAATTTGAAGAAGCAGTCTTTGGATGTACAAAAGAAATACAAATTGAGATATTAGATTCTTGTGAATCTTGCGATGGTTCAGGAAGTAAAGATGGGAAGTTTGATGTTTGTAAAGCCTGTAATGGTGTTGGTCAAGTAAGAGTAAATAGAAGAACTCCTTTTGGAACATTTTCTCAAATTAGTACCTGTGGAGATTGTCAAGGAGAAGGAAAGAGCATAAAAACAAAATGTAGCAATTGTAATGGTTCAGGAAGAGCAAGTAAAGTTAAAAAAATAAGCATTAAAGTTCCAGCTGGAGTTGAAAATTCTTCAAGATTAAGAGTTACTAGTGAAGGAGAAGCAGGAATAAGAGGAAGTCATCCTGGGGATCTATATGTAAATTTAAGAGTAAAACCTAGTGATATTTTTCAAAGAGAAGAAAATGATCTTTATTTACAAGTTCCATTAAGTTTTAGTCAGGCTGCATTAGGAGATGAAATAAATATTCCAACGTTAGAAAAAGAAGTAAATATAAATATTCCTTCAGGAACTCAAAGTAATACAAAGTTTAGATTAAAAGGCAAAGGTGTTCCTCATTTAGATGGATATGGAAGAGGAGATCTTTTTGTTATTGTAAATATTATTACTCCAAATAAAATAAGTAAAGAACAAAAGAAATTATTTGAACAATTAAAAAAGACTGAAGAGAAAAAAAGTTTACTTGATAAAATTAAAGAATTTGCTAAGGGAAAATAAAATTTAAGAAGCATATTTTTTTAATAAATTAGTTTGTTCTTTGGTTAAACCACCAATTCTAAAAATAACAACTTCTTTAACATTTAAGGATTTACAGATATTTAAATCTCGTTCTAATTGTTCTAAGGAAAGAAGAGCTTCATTTCCATTTATTCCCCAAGCAAGAAGTCCAAGTCCAACAGCAAATTTATCTTTATATTTTTCTTTATAATCTTTAATTTCATATCTCATCATTCCTTCAGTTAATCTCTTGTTTGTTGAAGAATACATCATTTTTATTTTTGTAATTGGATACTCATTTGGATCAAAAATTAAACAGACTGATTCTAAAAATTTTTTCATAAAGGTATTATCTGTAAAGTATTCAGCAGTATAAATTTTTCCTTGATATTTTTTAAAAAACGCTTTTATTAATTTTTTATTTGTAAAATACCAAAACATTTGAGTAAATAAGAGCATTCTTTTCTTAGGAAATTCAGCATCCCACATAATAGGAACCTTTTCATAAAGTAAATGATCAAATGTTCTTAAGAGTGCCTTTCTTTTTGACCAGGGACTAAACCAGTATCCTTCTTTCATGTTCAAAACAGGCCACCAGATAACTTCTTTTATATGTTTATATTTCTCTTGTAATTCTTTTTTATATTGTTTATACCCCTCAATACTATAATCTGCAAGATATAACTTTATTGGAAAAGAAATTAAATCTAATTTACTCAGATTTTCTGTATTTGGAAATTCTTCAAAAAATGATATTTGCATATTTCTAAAAAAATACCTTTATTTTTAAATCTTTTCTTCTAAGAAATGTAGTTCTTCTTTTGTTAAAGGAGTCATAAAATATTTTATATCTTGTTCATCTGAATAAAGAATTCGTTTATTTAAAATATCAATTTTATTTATCTTCTTTTCTGTAAGTTCTATTTTTACATCTTGTAGTGTAGTAAAAGAACGACTCATAGTTCGAGGTTCTAATAAGTTGAATAGTTCAAAATAACGTGAAGAGAAAAAATAAGAATTTTCATAACTTCTAGAAGTATCAATTTTAACTCCTTCTTCTTCAGCACAAATTAAAGATTTATACACATCAATACCACACAAGAAATAAGATGAACTCTTTTGAGAACGAATCTCTTTTATATTAGAATCCAAAATATTTTCAATTGTTATTTGCATTTTAAAGTCCGAGATAATATTGTTTTATTGATGTATTTTTTTGAGTTTTTATTTTTATTGCTTCTTTAATATCTTTATTTAAAATGATTCCTCTTAAAATTTTTGAAAATGTAGAATGAGTAACGAGAAGTATTGTTTTATTTTCATCTTTTTTAACTTTATTAAAAAATTTTTGTGCCCTCAAATAAACCTCAAATAAGTTCTCTCCTCCTTCAGGTTTATAAGCTAATTTATCCAAAAGATTTAAATCTTCTTTTGTTGGTTTTTTACCTTCTAAATTCCCAAAACACCTTTCTCTCAAGAGTTTCTCTTCAATTATTGGAACTTTATGATACTTTGAAATGATCTTTGTTGTTTCCAAACACCTCTGTAAATCACTAGTATAAATTTTATCAAGAGTTTTATTTTTTAATAGGGTTGCTAATGTTCTTGCTTGTTTTTTTCCTTCAAAGGATAATTTTCCAGGTAACCATCCTTTTAGAATTACATCTTTATCTTCTTCTGTTGTAGTATGTCTAACTATTATTAATCTCATGAGAACAAAGTATTTATATAATTAAAAAATGTTTGTATTTTATGGTCTTTCCAAAACCACAAGAAAAAGCAATAATCTACAGGGATGAAAAACTCTATGTGGTTTTAGCAAGTAATCCTCTTGTAAAAGGACATACAATTGTAGTCTGGAACAAAGATGTAAAAGATTTACATATCTTAGATAAAAAAGAATATGAATATTTAATGAATATCGTTGACAAAGTAAGAGATAGTTTAATGAGTGTATTAAATGTTAAAAAAGTTTATTTAATGTATATGGATGAAGCAAATCATGTTCATTGGCATTTAATCCCAAGGTACAATATAAAAGGATACGAACTCTTAAAACATAAACCTTCAAAATTAAAAGATTTTTCATTAGTTGAAAAAATAAAAAAGAACTTATTTATTCTACAATAGGTTTTATTTCTTGTCCAAAAATAGTGGAAGCTTTTTTTGTATAACTAACAAGATTCTCTTTAAAATAAGGAGGATGCTGAGCCTGAATTTTTCCTATAATATAATATCCTATTGAAAATAAAGCAGCATAATTTGCAGCTTTAGGCAAGGGAAGATTTAATCTTGATTCACCAAATAGAGTATTTTCATATCCAAAACTAATAAACAATTCTCTCTTATTTGGAATAAGGGTTTTAGAATGTTTTGTTTGTTCAAAAGTAAAACACCTACAAGAGACTAAAGAACCAAAAAGTTCATCAAACTTGTTCAAAAACATTTCAGAAATAAGTTTTAATTCTGAAGGTATAATAAAATAAAAGGAGTCATAAGAAGAAAGATTTTTAGGAATCAAAGGATCTATTTTTGTTGTTATAAATTCAAGAATCTCTTTAGGATGTTCTTTTGTTTTGCTTAAAATCATCCCCAAATATGTTGAAACATTATAGGTATAAGGTTCTCTATTTTTTGGAAAAAGAAAAAAATGGCCTTTATGGATGTATCTTTTAGCTGGAGCATGAAGAGTACAAGTGAGTAATTTCGTTTTTAATTTTTTTTCTTTAAGGGTTTTTGCTATTTCAAGTGCATGTTTTGTTCCTGAAGCTGAAATTAAAAATGCAGAATCTACAAATTTTAAAGTAGATTTATAATCACTTTCATCAGAAAATAAAGCAAGGGAATGTGCAAATAAAATTTTACCTATAACTAAGGCATTTCCAGAACCAATAATTAAAGGTCTCTTTAATCCTTCTAGATGTAATCGTGGTGGTTTTTTTATACAAAATAACTCTAAGGCTGCTAAAGTACAGACATCAAGATCTGGAAGATGTTCTAAAGTAAATTCCTGTATCTCTTGTAAATGTTTAAATTCCATATTCGCCTCTTATTTACTAAGAGGGAGGGTTTCTTTTAAATCTTGTGATACTTGCTTTAGAGTAACGATGTCTTTAAAAATAAAAATAAGTCTAAAAAAACTATGAAATTTTATGTTTCTGCAAAATGGCAATTAAAAGAAAGCGTTGATGAAGTTATTCAAACAATTCAGCAAAGAGGACATACTCTTTCTGAGGATTGGAGAAAACATCAAGCAGTAAAACCTTATGATGCAGATATAAAAGTTTCTCAAACTTATGCAAGCAAAGATGTTGAAGGGGTGCTCAATGCAGATGCATTAATCCACCTTTCAGATGTAAAAGGTGTTGGAATGTATGTCGAATTAGGTATAGCTTTAGCTTCTCGAAGATTAGGAGGAGATTATCCTTTAATTTATGTAGTAGGAAAAAATACAAATGAGTCTCAGTTTTATTTTGAGCAATCAGTAAAAAGAGTTTCTACTTTAGATAAATCTTTATCAGAAGTTACTAATCAAATCATTGATGAAGTAGAAGAAAAGAATCCAAGAGTGATGGATCTGACAAAATTCCTGATTTAAACAAAAGTTCTAGAATCATTTATTTAAATAAAAAGGCAGTCTAAAAAACAAGTGATGCAAGACATCAGATAAAATTAATCCTATACCTAAACTAATAAAAAAATAAGTATAATTTAAGAGATAATGAGTTATTCCAACACCAGAAAAAATAATTAATCCAAAATAAGCATGATGAAAATGGATTGCATGTGCCCTTAAATGACCAACCCTTCTTAACGCAAAACCAATTGCAAAAAAAAGAAGTGTAAATAATAAGGATAACAATAAATAAAAGAATAAAGTATTCATAACTTTTTTAGTAAGAACAGGTTTATAATATTTTCTGATTTTTTGGTTTTCTTTTAAAATTCTTTAAGAAGAGAGTGCTTAAAAAATCAAAGAATTAAATTTCACAAGATATATAAACCCCCTCCAATGTAAATAAAATATGATAACTACTTTATGGATTGTAATTGGAATTGTTGTGGTCATAGCTTTATGGTTCATCATAGCTTATAATTCTTTTATAAATTTAAGAAATAGAGTAGAGAATGCATGGTCTCAGATAGATGTACAATTAAAAAGAAGATTTGATTTAATTCCTAATTTAATGGAAGCTGTAAAAGGATATATGAAACATGAAAAAGGCACATTTAAAGAAATAACAGAAGCAAGAACTGCTTTTTTAAATGCAAAAGGGCCAAAAGAAATGGCTGCAGCTGAAGGAATGTTATCTGGTGCTTTAAAATCAATTTTTGCAGTTGCAGAAAATTATCCTAAATTGGAAGCAAGTACAAATTTTATGCAATTACAAGAAGAGTTAAGTGGAACAGAAAGTAAAATTGCTTATTCAAGACAGTTCTATAATGATAGTGTTCAAGAATGGAATGTTAAATTACAAAGTTTTCCAAGTAATCTTATTGCAGGTATATTCACTTTTACAACTAAAGAATTCTTTAAAACTGAAGGTGTAGAAAGAGAAAACATAAAGGTTAGTTTTTAATTTTACTCAATAAATTAAGAGAGAGTAAATAACCTAATTTTTTAAGATCATAAAACTATTAGCAGTTATAAGACAACAATTTATTTAAACATAAAAAATACAAAATAATTTATGGGTATAAAAGAGAAAGTTCATGCTAGTCTTGATAAAAGATTAGAGCGTTTAGTTTCAGAAACAGAGAAAATATTAGGAAATATGGATGCAGCAGTTTTACCTTCACAAATTATTCTTAATTTAATAGATCAAATAAAGGAATCTTATTTTTTAGGTTTAGAAGTTTCTGGAGAATCTGGAAGGGTTGCAGGATATCAAGCACACAGAGTTACAACAAGATTAGAGGAACTAAAAGAAAGGTATATTCCTCAGGTAAAAAAAAATTATTGAGAAGAACGTAGATTTTCAGGGGGAGAATCAGATATTTCAACTTATTCATCCAAGTGAAAGCTTTATATGTCTTTATTCATCTTAAAATCTATGCAAAATAAAGTAAGTTTTTATGATCATATTGCTGCTAATAAAAGGAACTCTATTTTTTTAGTTTTAATTGTATTCGGAATCATTATCTTTTTAGGATACTTAATTGGTATGATTGTAGGAAATGTTTTTGCAGGAGTGGTCATTGGAATGAGTCTTGCTTTTTTTTTAATTTTAATTGGAATTTCAAGTGGAGATGATATTATTTTAAGTTCTAGTGGAGCAAGATTAGCAGATAAAAAAGAACATGCATTTTTAATAAACACTGTTGAAGGATTAAGTATTGCTGCAGGAATTCCTATACCTAAAATATATGTCATTGATGATCCAACAATAAATGCGTTTGCAATAGGAAGAAGTCCTCAAGTTGCGTCTGTTGCTGCAACAACTGGTGCTTTAGAAAAATTAAACAGAAGTGAATTAGAAGGAGTTCTTGCCCACGAATTAAGTCATGTTAAAAATTATGATGTAAGATTCATGATGTTAACAGTAGTATTGATTGGAGTTGTTACACTCTTAAGCGATTTCTTCTTAAGAACATTTCTGTTTTCTGGTAGTAATCGAGAAGAAAAGGGAGTACATCCTGCATTAATTATTATAGGAGTAGTTTTTGCAATCCTTGCGCCTATTGCAGGATATATGATTAAATTAGCAGTTTCAAGAAAAAGAGAATTTTTAGCAGATGCAAATGGTGCATTATTAACAAGACACCCAGAAGGATTAGCGAGCGCATTAAAGAAAATTAAAGAAGACACAACAAAACCAAAAGCAACAGCAAATAAAGCAGTGTCTCATTTATACTTTAGTAATCCATTTAAAGATGCAGCATGGTTTTCAACACATCCAAAAGTTGAAGAAAGAATTCAAAGACTAAAAAATATGTGACCATGAAATTAAAATCAATTCTTTTAATGATTATAATTCTCTTTATAATTGGATGCACAAAAAAAGAGACAAGTTGTAATCAATTAGAACAGAATTTAGACAATAATATTTATAATGCAAACGATGCAGAAGATTTTAGAATTGGATGGGATCATGAACTCATTGTTGGGGGAATTTTAATAAATAGCACAAACCAAAACTCCGAGGAAGGAAGTAAAAGATATAATTATGAATTAGAAATAAAGGGAAAGAAAAAACAAGGAACTCTTTTTTTAAGTACAACAAAAAATAATACAATTCCATATAAAATTGGAAATTTCTATAAATTTAATCTTAAACAATTAAAAGATCATGAAAAATCTCCTGTAACAAGCGGCGTATTCTTAGATGATGAACTTGATCAGTTAACACTCATGACTTGTTAAAAATTAAATTTTTTTCTAAATTCTTAAAAATTTTTCAATAATTTCTCAAAAGAGTTTATGAACTAATTTTAATAATATAATTCTATTGAATTGGAGGTGTTAAAATGTTAGAAAAAATAATTAAAAATACAAAAATAGGAATAGCTGTTGGTGCTCTAACTTTAGGGGTGTATGGGTGCAGCACAACAAAAAACAATAAAGTAAATTATCCAGTACAAGACCATATGAATAAGTTCAATCAAGAACTAGCGTGTTATGAATCTGGAAAAAAAAGTCAGTCTTGTGAAAATGAATCTCAAGAAATGATTATAGAATATAAGTAGTTAGTCTGAAGAAAAAAGAATCCGGAGGTAAATTATATAAAGAAGATTTTTATAGGAATTATACTTGTATAATTTAATGATCGAAATGGAAACACTAGTAAAAGAATGAGGGAATTCATTAGGAATTATTTTACCTAAAGAGATAACAACAAGAGAGAAAATTAAAGCAGGAGATAAAATAAAAGTAATAATTATAAGAGATAATCATGTACTGGCTGAGGTATTCACCTCTTTAAAAAATTTGAATATAGATGCACAGAAAGTAAAGGATGAACTAAGAAAAGAATGGAGTAAAAGATGAATATCTATTTCCTTGATACATATGCCCTTATAGAACTCATAAAAGGAAACAGAGATTATGCAAGATTTATTAATGAACAATTTAGAGTAACAATTTTTAATCTTTATGAACTCTATTATGTATTATTAAAAAATGAGGGGGAGAATACTGCTAAAGAATATTATTTTAAATTTTTACCATTTTCAATAGAAGTTAAAGATAAACCTATTTTTTACGCTTCAAAATTTAGATTAAAAAATAAAAAAAGAGATTTTTCTTATGTTGATGCATTAGGATACTCAATTGCTAAAATGGAAAATTTTAATTTTTTAACAGGAGACAGAGAGTTCGAACATTTTCAAAATGTTGAATTTGTTAAATGAAACACTACAGCAACAAACAATAAAAGATAATATTTAAATAGTTATACTGCTATCTAACTTTAGTGATACTATGACTGAAGAAATAATTGTAAAAAAATGGGGTAATTCCTTAGCAATAATTTTACCTCAAGATCTTGTTAAAGGAAAAAATATTAAGGAAAAAGATAAAATAATGATTGAAATAATTAAACCAACAGATTTGAGTGATGTTTTTGGCATATTAAAAGGTAAAAGAAAAATGACTGGACAGGAGTTTAAAGATTTTGCTAGAGAAGGATGGTAATAAAGAACTACTTTTTTGATACATATGTTTTTCATGAATTAGCATTAGGTAATCCAAATTATGCTAAGTTTAATTCTGTAGTTAATGTATTGACTTGTAAGCTTAATCTTATGGAATTATACTATACTTTTCTATGTAAATATGGGAAGGATATTGCAGAAGTACATTATGATAAATTCACGAAATGTTGTATTGATATCGATGATGAAATAATAAAGAAAGCTATGGATTTTAAACAAGAACATAAAAAAAGAAATCTTTCCTATGTTGACTGCATTGGGTATATTCTAGCAATTCATAAAGGGTTAATATTTGTTACAGGAGACAAAGAGTTCGAACATTTTCCAAATGTTGAATTTGTCAAGTAATTATCTTTTTTAAAGAAAGAAACAGGTATCCTCATATTTTAAATAGAAAGAACACTAAAAGAAAAGTAATGAAAAAGAGACTCTTTATCTTAACTATAACCCTTTGCAGTATCCTTCTTCTATTAGGAGGTTGTATAAAAAAAGAAAATCAAATTACTCAAGATTCTTGTAATGAAGATAAAGAATGTATTCCAGATGCTTGTTGTCATGCTTCAGGATGTATCTCTGAAAAATATGCCCCTGATTGTTCAAGAAAATATTGTACGATGAACTGTGCACCAGATACACTAGATTGCGGCCAAAAGAAATGCGGTTGTGTTAATAAAAAATGCAAGGTTATCTAAAAATGAAAAGATTGGGGATCCTTATTCCAATTTTGTTCTTACTAATAGTTCTTACTTGTTCTGCAGAAAGAGCAATTGTTTCTAAAGAAGTATATACTCAACTTGAAGAAAAAAACACAACAAGAGTTTTTATTACTCTAAAAAATGAGTCTATGCGTCAAAAAGGAGTATTCTCAAGACAGGTTGTAAATAAAGATATAACAACAATGGTAGATCGTAGAAAAATAAAATCTAGATTTAATAATTCTTTTTCCGCAATAGTAAACAAAGAAGAATTAAAACAATTAGAAGCAGAAGAAAGCATAGACCATATTGAAATTGTAGGAACAAGAAAACTTTTTCTTCAAAATACAATTCCAATTATCAATGCGTCTCTAGCTTACACTCTTCAAGTAAACACGTTAAATTTAACAGGTGCAGGTCAAACGATTTGTATTCTTGATACTGGTGTAAATTATTCACACTCAGATCTTGGAGGATGTTATGGAAATAATTCTATAACTTCAGGATGTAAAGTTATTGGTGGGTGGGATTATTGTGCAGATGATACGACTTGTACAACAGAAGATAATAATCCAATGGATGTTAATGGGCATGGAACTCATGTTTCTGGAATTGTAGCAGCAAATGGAACAATAAAAGGTGTTGCAAAAGATGCAAAAATAGTAATGATTAAAATTTTTAACACAGCTGGAGAAGCGTATGATGATGATATTATTTCAGGAATTAATTGGTGTGTAAATAATGCAAGTAGTTTTAATATTTCAGTAATAAGTATGAGTTTTGGTGGAGGATTATACACAAATAATTGCAATTCTGATGTTCTCACACCATATATACAAACAGCAATTGCAAGAAACATCAGTGTTGTTGCTGCTTCAGGAAATAGTGGTTCTGCAACAAGAATTTCTTCTCCTGCATGTATTGAAAATGTTTCTGCTATAGGAGCAACAACAAAAAGCGACGCTATTGCTTCGTATTCAAATAGAAATAATTTAGTATCTTTAGTAGCACCAGGAGGAGATTCAAGTGGAAATCCAGCTCTAGAAATAAATTCAACTTGGATTAATGGAGGGTATAGACAGAGCTCTGGAACTTCTATGGCAACACCCCATGTTGCAGGAGCAATAGCTCTTTTGAATCAAATGTTGAGAAATACAGCACAAACAAAAACACCGCAAGAATTAAAAAACATTCTTAATGCTACAGGGAAATTAGTGTATGATACTTCTTCAAATCTCAATTATTCAAGAATTAATATCTATAATGCTCTTTTATATTTAGATAATAGTGCTCCAGTAACAAATTTAATAACAACAAATTATACAAACATCACTGAAAATACAACACAATTCTTTTCTGCTAATTTTACAGATTGGCAACTTTCAAATGTAACGTTCTATCTTTGGAATACCTCAAATACAATAAATCAAACAACAATCTCTCTTTCAGGACAATTTAATAGTACAAATATTACTGTTTCAAATCTAAGAGCAGGAAATTACACCTGGAACTTTTTAGCAGTTGATGCAAGAAACAATCAGGCTTTCGCAACAAATAACATCAGTCTTGAAGTATATCCCTTAGAAGTACAATTAATATCGCCTTTAAATGCAACTACGACAAATTTAAATCAAACTTTTTTATGTAATCTAAGTTCAATTTCTAATTTAACAAATGTAACGTTCTATCTTTGGAATACAACAGGTTTAGAAATTACTCTTGTTTCTAATATTTCTGGATTCACAAATCAAACAACACAAATATACAACTTTACTCATGAAGGCACCTATCTTTGGAATTGTTTAGGAAGAGATAATAATAGTTCTAATTTTGCAAGTAATAATTTTTCAGTAACATATGATACTACTTCTCCAATAATTCAGATAAATTCACCATTAAATACTTCTTTTATAAATTCAGGAAGATTTAATCTCACGTTAAATGAACAGGGAAGTTGTAATTATTCTCTTACTCAAGGCAGTACAAATCACACAATGAATACAACAGATTCTTTAATTTTTTCTGCATCAAACACAACTCTTCAAGAGAGCGGCTATAATATAACTTACTTTTGTGCAGATTTTGCAGGAAACAAAAACTCTTCTTCTGTTTCTTTTACAGTAGATACTACTCTCCCTGTAATAAATGTGTTTGATCCAAGTGAAGGATATAGTTTTGAAGGAACACGAAGTGTTACATTTACGTACAACGTCTCAGATGCAAGTAATGTGAGCAATTGCAGTTTAATCTTAAATAATGTAATTGTAAGCACAAATACAAGCCTAAATACTTCAATAAATCAATCATTTTTAAGAAGTATCAGTCCAGGAACGTACACATGGGGTATTAATTGCACAGATCTTGCAGGTAATACAAGAAATGCAAGTTCTCGTTCATTAGTAAGTACTGCTGTAGTTTCTGCTACCGTCTCTTCTGGTGGGGGAGGAGGCGGAGGTGGCGGCGGAGGCAGTAGTCCAACTCCAGAACAGAGTAAAGTCCCTCTTAAAAAAGAAAATACACTTCAAAATAATCCTTCAGTTCCTAAAGAAATAAATTCAGAAGATAAAGAAAGAATTCAAGAAATAAAAGAAAAAGAAATATTTAATTTCTTACTTGAGGGAAAAAGTCATTCTTTAAAAATTGAAAGAATATTTCCTAATGAAGTAGAAATTCTGCTCCAAAGTGATCCAATTTTTTTAAAATTAAAACTTGGAGAAGAAAAGAAAGTAAAGCTCAGTAATGGAACATATTATGATTTATTATTAAAACTTGAAAGCATAAAGAATCAAACTGCAAATATTACCCTTAAAAAAATACATGAAGAAATAGTATTTCAAGAGCAAACAATAAAAAATAATCTAACAAGCCCCATAAGTAAAGAAACAATTTTTAAAAAAAACAGTAACGCAGTAAAACTCCTAATATATTATTTTGCAATCTTGGGCATAGGAATCTTATTTTTTAAAATAAGTATAAAACAAAAGAAGAAAGAATAAATTAAACTTAAATTAATTATAATGCCTATGAATAAAAAAACACAAAAAGAATAAGTTCATAATTTTCCTATGAAAGAATAAAGTTCCTTAATTTGTTCTTGAGTATACCCTACTAAAGGCCTAAGAATAAATTTAGTCTCTTCTTCATTTTTTAAAGTTTCAAAAGTTTCATCAGTTGCAAGAATATCTTCTGATCTTTCATTTCCAATTTTCAAATTAAACCCTTGTTCAAATTTAGCAAGCAAAGGTAATTCTTTAGATAAAGAAAGAACACATCCTCTTTTCATAAGTAAAAATCCTGCAACAGTAGAAGGAAGGTGATCTTTAACTTTTAAATGCACAAAACCGCTAGATCCAACAGGTAAACCCCCAAGTCCTTTTTTCATGTCTGAAGCCTTATACAAATAAACCTTATTTCTTAATTCTTCAATTCTAATGTCTAGTTCTGGATGATCTAAATTAACTTTAAGTTCTGGTTTTTTAGTTAAGATATAATCTCCAATATCTTCATTAATTTCTGTAGAAGTTTTTCCAAAAGTTAGAGATTTTTTTGCAGTAATTCTAAACGTTTTTTCTTCTCTAACTAAAGAAAAAGCAGCTTGTTGAACTTCAGCAAGAGGAGCTTCTAATACTTTTACATAAAAACTCATTCCAAAAATCCTATTTAATTTAGTTTCATCAATATCCTTAGGAATGAGATATCTATTTCTTAATTTTATTAAGTCATTATTACCTAAGGATAAATAAGAACGGATGTTCTTCATTAATCTCCTTTCAAAAGTAATCCTATTCTTTCCTTTAAGAAAGATTTCTCCTATTGCAAGTAAGTACATAAGACAAAGAGAAAACAAATGTTAATAAAATTAACTAGTCAAAAAGCTAAATCTATTTAAACAGATTTTATCCTTAAGAGATATGCAACAAGAGGCTTATTCTGAGAATAATGGGAATGAAAATCTTCAGATAAAACCTTTAACACCAAAAGAAGAAATCCTTAAGAAATTAACACAAGAAGATCTTTCTGAAGAAAATAAAAATATCTTACTTCATGTCTTAAATATTCTTGGTGGAGAGCCTCCTTTTACAAGAGGTCAAATGCCTTGTGCCTATTATGGGAGATTTAAAGATCAATATGGAATAAACTATGATTCTTCTTCAACGAATAATTTAGAAAGATGTCTTGCTTTAGAACTTAATGAAAGAAAGGAAAATACTTGTCCTTTTTATAAAAAAGAAAAAGAAGGACAATGTAGTTACATAGGAAATAAAAGATTACTTTAAAGAAAAAGTAGTTTTAAGATAATATTCTAAATCTTCTTTTGAATGCGGTCTTCCTTCTTTAAGAGAAATAACTTTCCCCTTAGTAACTAAGAGTAAAGTTGGATATCCACGTACTTCAACAGGAGTATAACGTCGTACTGTTTCTCTTGCTCCAGGAGATTCATAATCTATTCTTGTAAATTTAATCTTGTTTGCATAAGAAGGTAATAATTCTTTCACCTGTTGTTCTAGTTCTTTACAATTATGACACCAAGAAGTATAAATATCTACAACAACAGGAAGGTTTGATTCTAAAACTTCTTTCTGGTAATTTGTTGGAGTTAAGGTTAGAAGGGAATCTAAACTTTTTTCCCGAGATTCTTTTAAAAGTCTTCCAGTTATTGTTGCATCATAAACTTCAGCAGTAGTAATCAAACGTGGAGAAAGATTAGCTATTAGTTCATTAAAAGCGCCTCGTTCTACAAGTCTTTCTTTAAATTCTTTTAAGGTTTCTAAAGATATCTTTTTTCCTAAATCAGTTGAAGCAACATAAGCAGCTAATCCTAAAACTGTTGCTTCTCTAAGGGAAGTGAGCTTATCCCCATTAAGATCTAAACCATTGGTTCTTAAAGCATCCCAAAAATAAGGAGTGAAAAATTGACAACTTGTTGGTGAAGTTGAAGTAGTAGGAGACAACGCAATGGTTTTAAGACTGCTTTTTCCAAATTCTTCTACAAGTCCTCCACCATAACATTGATCTGAAAGTGCAATAATCAGTTTTGGATGGAGTGCTTCTACTTGATGTCGTAATGTTGAATATTCAAGAGAATTTCCCTCCTCACTTAAAGCTAATGTTCCTTCAGCTCCATGTCCAGTAATATAAAGAAAAAAGGTATCTTTGGGTGTAACTCTTTTTCTAAGTGCATAAAGTGCAGAAAGAACATCTCCTGGAGTAGCATGATAATTAAGTTGCAATGAAGAATCTTCACAATTTTCATTTCTATTACCTTCAGATGAAACATAAATAGTACAAGCATCTACTCCTTTTGAGCGTAATGTTTTATATCCTTCTTTTAAATTATTAAGATGTCTCTCTTCGTTTGAATCATTATTTATTAAAAGAGCATAAGTTATTGCACGCGATTCTTGTAGTTGAGCTGGTTTTTCCTTAGTAGGAATGTTTTGAAGATTTTTTTGTTCTCTTTTTTGAGGTTCTTTTAGTTTATGTTTTGCTCTGATATAAACTTCTTGACCTATTTTAAGTTCAGGAAGTGGTTTTCCTTTTGAAGTAACAATTGACGGAGCATCAATTTCTTGATAAAAATCTCCAGCAAC
>OBEQ012391927.1_pt1 | contig 19802 bp, 17 predicted proteins | sample 1670901 | NCBI WGS metagenome assembly OBEQ01 (sample SAMEA104232315, study PRJEB22302) | groundwater metagenome | biome: forest; feature: aquifer; material: groundwater | place: USA | collected 2011-08-07 | depth 5.4 m
TGCTATATTGAGCATAATAAATCATACGGGGAGACATGGGCTCGCAACGCATTTTCAATCCTAAAGCCTATGCCGCGCTTTATCGTGAGTTGCGGAAATCCCTTCCCGCTTCCCGGTTGCTACGCGATGCGGTCTCCACCTTGGCGTACGGCAGCGACGCCGGTTTTTACCGGCTCATTCCCAAGGTGGTGGTCAAAATCCTGTCGGAAGCGGAGGCCGCCCTTGCGCTGGCCGCCTGCCATCGTCTGCGTTTGCCGGTGACGTTCCGCGCCGCGGGCACCAGCCTGTCCGGCCAGGCGCAGTCCGATTCCGTATTGATGCAGATCGGCAGGGGCTTCGGAACCGCGCGGGTACTGGACGGAGGCGCGCGCATCCGCATGCGGCCCGCGGTGATCGGCGCCGCGGCCAACCGCATGTTGGCGCCATACGGCCGCAAACTGGGGCCGGATCCCGCGTCCATCGACTCGGCCATGATCGGCGGCATCGCGGCCAACAATGCCAGCGGCATGTGCTGCGGCACCGCGCAAAACTGCTACCGCACCTTGGTCTCCATGCGCATCGTCTTTGCGGACGGGAGCCTTTTGGACACGGGCGATGCGGAGAGCCGCCGGGCCTTTTCCGGAACCCATGGCGGAATGCTGGACGGCCTGTCCCGGCTGGCCGCCGAAGTCCGGGAGGACGCGGAACTTTCGGCGTTGATCCGGCGCAAATACGCAATGAAGAACACCACGGGCTATAGCCTGAATGCCCTGGCGGATTTCCGGGATCCCATCGAGATCCTGCAACACCTGCTGATCGGATCCGAAGGCACGCTGGGCTTCATTTCCGAAATCACCCTGGACACGGTTCCGGATCCCCGGCATAAGACGGCCATCCTCGCCTGCTTCGGGGACACGGAGAGCCTGGGACGCGCGGTCATGGCGCTGGCCGCGACCGGGGAGTCGACGGGCGCCAGGACCGAATCCGGGCAACTGCTTTCCGTTGCCGGGACCGGAGTGCAAGCGGTGGAATACATGGATGCGGCCTCGTTGCTATCCGTGGCGGGACATCCGGAAATCGCGGCGGCGGGAGCCCTGCCATCCGGGTGCGCGGCCTTGTTGATCGATGTGCGCGCCGAGGGTCCGGAGGCCTTGGAGCGCAACTGCCGCAGGGTTCTGGACCTGCTGGTGCGCTTTCCCATGGCGGGATCCCCCGTGGTCTCGATGCGGGAAAGCCAATACCAATCCTTATGGGGCATCCGCAAGGGGCTCTTCCCCGCCATCGGCGCCATGCGCCCTCCGGGCACGGCCGTGATCATCGAGGATGTGGCCTTTCCGGTCACCCGCCTCACCGAAGCCCTGGCGGATCTGCGCGCCCTGCTGGACGGAAACGGGTACGCAAAGGCCATCATTTATGGTCATGCCCTTTTCGGGAACCTGCACTTCGTGTTCTGGCAGGACTTCAGCAATCCGGCCGAAGTGGATCGCTACGCCGCCTTCATGGAACGCCTGACCGATCTGGTGGTCTATAAATACGGAGGATCCCTGAAGGCCGAGCATGGCACGGGACGCAACATGGCGCCCTTCGTGGAAAAGGAATGGGGGGCGCGCGACTATGCCATCATGCATAGTGTGAAAGCCCTGTTTGATCCCCGGGGCATCCTCAATCCGGATGTGATCTTGAGCGCGGACAAGCGCATCCATGTGAAGAACCTGAAGCCGCTTCCCCTGGCCGATCCCCTGGTGGACAAGTGCATCGAATGCGGGTTTTGCGAGAGCGTATGCCCGTCGCGGAACGCGACCCTGACGCCGCGCCAGCGAATCGTTACCTGGAGGGAGATCGAACGCCTGCGTGGCTTGCAAGCGCGAGGCCCGTACAAGCGTCCGGTGAATCGTCGGTTGAAAGCCTTGGAGCTGGGGTTCGCCTATCAGGGGGAAAAGACCTGCGCCACCGACGGACTGTGCGCGATGAATTGCCCCGTGGGGATCGACACCGGATCCCTCATCAAATCCATCCGCGCGGCCGCGAAGCCCTGGTGGCAGCGGGCGCTGGCGGACGCGATTGCGGGACATTTCGCTTTGTTCCTCTCCGGAACGCGCCTCGCGTTGGGCGTGTTGCACGCGGCCCGCAAGGTCTTTGGCGCGGAATGGGTCTCCATGGCTTTGCGAACGGCGTCGCGGATCGCCGCGCGCGTTTCGCCGGGATTGATCCCCGCGGGACTGGAATTTCTGCCGCGGCCGGGGCGCGCCATCACCACTTCCGCGCCCGCCAGATCCGCGCCCGCTTCTTTTAGCCTTCCATCTTCCGAACCTCCACCTTCCGTTTTTTCCATTCTCCCCGACTCCTCCCGCCCCAGCCGAGCGGAACGGGTGCTGTATCTTCCAAGCTGCATCAACCGGGCTTTCGGTCCCCACCTGCCGCAGGATCCTTCCCTGCCGGAGATCACGATTTCCCTGCTCCGCCGCGCCGGGTACGAGGTGATCCTTCCGGAAGGCATCGATGGACTTTGCTGCGGCCTCGCTTTCGCGTCCAAGGGATTCCCGGCGGCCGGGGACGCGAAGCTGCGGGAAGTCCGCGCGGCGCTCTCGGCCCGGGCGGAAACCTGCATAGCCGTCGTATGCGATGCCACTCCCTGCACCCAGCGCCTGGCCGCGACCTGCGCAGGCCCTATTCCGATCCAGGATGCCGCCGTCTTTTTGCAACGGCATGCCCTGCCGCGCCTGAACGTGACCCGCCGCAAAACCGCCGTCGCCTTCCACCCCGTCTGCAGCGCGGTGAAAATGGGAACCGCCGCGAGCCTGGAAGCCCTGGCCGCCGCCTGCGCGGAAACGGTCGCGATACCGGAAGGAGTCCCTTGCTGCGGCGTCGCCGGGGATCGGATCTTCCTCCATCCCGAGCTTTCCCAATCCGCCTGCGCCGGCCTCTGCAAGGGCCTGCCGGAAGGCTGCCGCGAGGGCTACTCCACCAGCCGCACCTGCGAAATCGGCCTGGCCCGATCCGGCGGCATCCCGTACCGGTCCCTGTTGTATCTGCTGCACGAAGCGACGGCCCCGGAAACCGGAACGTTACCCCCGGCAGCGGCGCCTGTCGCCAGGCGCGGGGCGGAAGCCCTTTCGCCCCGCGAGGGGCAACGCATCCATAGATCCCATCCCGAAATAAAGGAATCCTTATGACTGAATTCTTTCCAGGCATCGGCAACATCCCCTACGAAGGTCCGGACTCGCGCAATCCCCTGGCCTTCAAGCATTACCAGGCCGATCGCAAGGTCCTGGGCAAGACCATGCGCGATCATCTGCGTTTCTCCGTGGCCTATTGGCACGCCTTCCGGGGCACGGGCGCGGATCCCTTCGGGCCGGGCACCATCACGCGGGCCTGGGAAAAGGGCGGCGATGCGGTGGAGACGGCCAAGGTGCGCGTGCGCGCGGCTTTCGAATTCATGCGCAAGCTGGGCGCGCCGTACTATTGCTTCCACGATCGCGACATCGCCCCGGAAGGCGCCACCCTGGCCGAATCCAACCGCAACCTGGACGCCGTAATCAAGGTGGTCAAGGAGATGCAGGCCGAGACCGGCATCAAACTGCTGTTCGGCACCGCCAACCTCTTTTCCCACCCCCGCTATATGAACGGCGCCTCCACCAATCCCGACGTAGTGGTCTTCGCGTTCGCCGCGGCGCAGGTGAAGAAGATGATGGAGGTGACGCTGGAATTGGGCGGCGAGAACTACACCTTCTGGGGCGGCCGCGAAGGCTACCAGACCTTGCTCAATACCGACATGCGGCGCGAGTTGGATCACATGGCCCAATTCCTGGGCATGGCGGCGGCCTATAAACGGGAGATCGGCTACCAGGGCACCTTGCTCATCGAGCCCAAGCCCAAGGAACCCACCAAGCATCAATACGATTTCGACGCGGCCACGGTGATCGGATTCCTCCGCCAGTCCGGTTTGGCCCGCGACTTCAAGCTCAATCTGGAATGCAACCACGCGACCCTGGCCGGGCATACCTTCCATCATGAGGTGGAACTGGCTTCGCGCTACGGCATGTTGGGTTCCGTGGACGCCAACAGCGGCGACACCTTGTTGGGCTGGGACACGGATCAATTTCCCATGGATGTGAAGGAAGCCGCCATGACCATGCGCGTGCTGCTCAACCAGGGCGGCCTGGGAACCGGCGGATTCAACTTCGACGCCAAGCTGCGGCGCGAATCCACGGACGTGGAGGATCTCTTCATTGCCCATATCGGCGGCATGGACACCCTCGCGAAAGGGCTGCTGATCGCGGCCAAGATCCAGGAGGAAGGCATCCTGGACAAAATGCTCCAGGAGCGCTATCAGTCCTGGCAAAGCCCCATCGGGGCGAAAATCGAGGCCGGGAATGCGGACTTCCGCGAGTTGGAACAAAAGGCACTGGAATCGCTAGAGCCCGCCAAGCGCTCAGGCCGCCAGGAGGCATTCGAAAACCTTTTGAACACCTATGTGTAAGGCGGATACCATGATTATAATCAGGAACAACGCAATGCCCGGCTTGGGGAAAGCGGTTTTCATGTGCGTCTCCATGAAATCCGGAAAAGATCCGGAATAAAAATCGGGATGATATCCGGCATGCGTTGCCGTAGGCGTTCCGGTGTTCGCGCCATGGTCTGCTCGGCCATGATCCTCGGAAACGCCGCGGCTCAGATCAATCTCAAGGGCCGGGTACTCGAGAAGGCCAACCTGGAGCCCGTCCCCAACGCCCTGGTCGCCATCGAAGGCGGACCCCAATCCGTGCGGACCGATGCGAAAGGGGAGTTCACCCTCACGGGGAATTCCTCCGCGCTGCCTGGCGGCGATCACGGCGCCTTCGCCGCGCCGAACATCCGCGGCGGTTACCTGGAATGGCCTTCCCGCTGGAACGGTCTGCCGGTGCGCTTGGAGGTCTTCAACGCCCGGGGCGCGCGTCTGGCTTCGCGGTTCCTGGCGCCGGAGGCATCGGGCGGGGCGGTGGCGCCTTGGGTGCAACGCGCCGGACTGGATCCGGGCGCGGAATCCGGATCGGCGCGACCGTACTTACGTTACTTGCGCGTTACGGCGGGCGGCGAAGCCTGGCGCTTCCTGCTCTCCCCGGACGGGTCCGCGGCGCGGGCGGAAATCGCGGGCGCCGGGAGCGGAAACGCGGGTCGGGAATCCGATGCGGGTCAAGCCCGGGCCGGCAAGACCTCGGCCCAATCCCAAGCGGCCAACGTAACCCTGGGAGTCAGCGCGGACCTGCTCGCGAAGAAGACTCTGGACGTCAAATCCGATGCGGGCGATCTCGGGGATATCGTTCTGGATTATCCGCCCCGCAAGGTGGATACGGGCGCGCCCCCGATTTACGGGGCCGTACGGTTGTTCGACGGCAACCTGGATTCCGCCGCCTCGCGCGCGCAGTTGGAGGCGAACTGGATCATGTGGGTAGGCCCCTCGCGCAAGGCGCGCGGCCTGGGAGCCACGCCCGTGGTCTGGAAAATGCTTCCGGATCCGGAAGTCCCCGGCCGCTGGTCCTTTTCCGAATGCTGCGGCGTGCCCGCGGGCGGCCCGGAATGGGGCTACGATGATCTGGTGACCAAAGCCAAGTTCAACGACTACCAATTGCACATCGAGTTCAACCTGATGGGAACCCCCGGCGATGCCGACCCTTCCGGGTATTGCAATAGCGGGGTCTATCAGGAGAACCGTTATGAGCTCCAGATCGAAACCATTCCCACCCCTTGGGATCCCAAGAATACCCACGGCATGGGTTCCATCATCAACGAGTACGCGCCGCCGGTGAACCTCTCCCGGCCCCAGGGCAAATGGCAGGCCTACGACATCACCTTCCGGAACGACCGCTACGTGGCGGGCAAGCGCACGGAGTTCGCGCGCACCACCATCCTCTGGAACGGAAAGACCATCCACGACAACCGCAAGATCGCCGGGGCCATCGCCTGCTGCGACGGCGGCAACGTCCCCATGGACAGCACGGTGCAAGGCCTCAAGCTCCAGAACGAGAAGGGCGCGGACGTGCGTTTCCGCAACGTCTGGATCAAACCCCTTACCCTGAAGGATACCCTGACCTCCGTGGGATACTAGAAGAACGTCCCCTTGATACCCACGGTGCCCACGTAGTTCTGCGGATTCACCAACCGCCCCCGCGAGATGATGTCGTTCAAACGATAAGGAACGCCCACGGAAAGGAAGATGGGGAAATTGGGATTGGTGATCTCGATACCGGTGCTGAACTTCACCGTGTAGTCGTTGGTGCGGATGCGCGTGCTCACGCTGCTGTTGGTCGAGCCCGGCCCGTATTCCCAGTAGTAGCTGGGCGCCAACGGAACCGACAGGGTGAGGCCGACGTTCTGGGTCGAGGACTCTTCCTTGTGTCCCACATAGCCGTACACGCTCAGGCCGTCCGCGCCCGTGGCGCCGGTGCCCGGCGCGCCGTAGCTGGTGTTCCAATCCGGGTTCTCGCCTTCCCACCCGAAGGGCTGGTGGCGCAGTTCCCACAGCTTCCAGGTCAGGGGCGATGGCGCGGCATCCTGGCACCCCTCCACCTGGTGGTTGACGGTATTTGCTACGCCTTTCACTTCGCGGCAACCCTGGTTGTCCCAGGCCCAGGAGGAGGAATAGCTGCCGCCGAATACGAGCAGTCCCCAATCCTTGGTCTTGGTCCATTCATAGCTCAGCCCCAGGGAGTAGAGGCCCGAGCCGGGCTGCACGAAGGGATTCATCCAACGGATATCGTCCGCGACGCCGGGACCGCCCTTGAGGTGCAGACGTTTGATGTCGTGCTGGCCGGTGGGCAGGCCGATGGAGAGGCCCAGGGAATGCTCGTTCTCATTGCCGAAGATGCGGTTGAAGGAAAGCCCCAGATCGCTGAAGCCGCCGGTCGTGCGTTCCAGGCGCGGCGTGATGTCTTCGGCCACCTTGTAGCCTTCGTACTCGAAAGTGTTGGACTTCCAGGACAGGCTCATGCCGGCCGTGTAGTTGGGATGGGCGGGCCAATGGAAGGTGAAGCTACCGGCCGTGGCCGAATACAGGTAATCCCCGCCCAGGGTCTTGTTGGAAAGGATTTCCAAATCCACCAGGCCGCCGCTCACGCCGCGGCCAACCCACTTGCCGGCGCCCGCAGCCGCACCCCCACCGCTGCTGCCGCAGCCGCCGATGTTGTTCCAGGCCGCGGCTTCCGGAGCCGCCTCACGACGCAGGCCGACGGCCTCGCGGCCGACCAAGGCGATGCAAGCCAGGACCAGGGCGCCGGTCGCGGCTTTTCTGCACCATGTGCCCCATGCGGAAATGAAGGATGCTGTTCCCATTTTAAATGCTCCCTTTGATGACGCGAACACCCTCGCCCCGGGCGGCCTGCTTGGAAAAGATAGGATCTGAATTCGTTACGGTAAGATGCGGGTTACTGGCCCACCCAAAGATGGGAAAAAGACTCGCTGTTGAAATGGCCCTTGCCGATCCGGAGATAGCCCTGGGCCTGGTTCACTTTGCCTTCTTCGGCGTTCGCCAGATCGCCGATCTTCACGGCGAAAAGATCTCCGCCGCAAGTCTCGCACTGGAGAGCGATAGCAGTGGCGTAGTTGGGGTGGGTGGACCATTCCGGCTTGTCGTAGCGCGTGTACGCCTTCTCGTCCGGGCGCTTTCCCTGCCAGACGATCTTGTTGTCCTTGTTGTAGATCCACAGGTTCTCGTGCAGCCCTTCGAAGGCCTTGCTGCCGTCGATGGTGTGGTAGTCCACGCCGCCGAAGGCCAGGATCATCATGTAGTCCATATGCGCGCTGCCGATGGGATAGGGGTTCATGGACGGATTGCATTGCTGCTCATCGTCCCCGATGAGATGGATTTTGTCGTTGGCGCGATCGTAGATGGCGGACTGCGCGTAGGAGGTGCCGATCCAGTTCCCGTCCTTGGAAATCCCGCCCCGGTAGGATCCTGGAATGCCGGAGACTCCGATGGGGCCGACGGTCTTGTCATCCAGAACCGGGACCCGGTAGGTGGCGCCGGAGATCTGGTTGCAGTCCGCGCTGTAGTTCACCAATCCCGCGAGGGTGGAGAAATAGACGAAGGTGCTGTCGCCTTTTACGTACCAATGGGGATCCGCGGTAGGATGCGCTTTGGGATCGAGGACGACCCGCAAGGCCGGGCCTTCGCCTGCGACCGCTTGTTGAATGAAGGCAGGCTTCCCGAGACCGCCGCCGGCGTAGACGATTAATTTCCCGTCCGGGGAAAATAGCGGACTGTTGATCGCCCCTTGCATTCCGGCGGTGCTCTCGTCGCCATGTGAAATCAGGGTCAGGTGGGCTTCCCCGGTCTCGTAGGTGAGCAGGTACATATCGGGATGGATGGTGAACACGACCTTGATGTTCTTGGTGCCGAAGAATGCCTGCACTTCGGCTCCGGTGGCCCACTCGACGCCGTCCAGGGTGGTGGTTTTGCCGGCAAGGGTATCCGTACCGGTATGCACGTTACGGCTGAGTCGGGGCAAAGCCAGCTCGTTGGGATCGGCGCACGAAGGCGGAACCAGGGTAACCGGCCCGGTACCGGAGGCCTGGCAGGAAACCAGCCACAGGGCCGCCGCCGCCAGGGTTTTGGCTCTACGATTGATCATGGAATTTCCGCCTTTGCTCCGTTAAAGCTAATGCCGTCGCCCCCTTCGCGACGGTGCCCGGCCGGGCATGGGGACAATATCCGTTTCCAGTCGAAAAACAGCGTTGCGAAACCATCCTTCAGCACCAATAAAATCACAATTGTGGACCGCCCCCGCGCAAAGATAATTGTTTCGCCGTTTCTACGGAATCCTCGCCCCGAAAATCCCGTGCCGCGTGACGCTCCAAACTCGACCAACGCGACCCGCGACAATTTCCGTTTCCAATTGGGAAACGATTCATAGGCTTTGGAACACCATCCCCGGCCTTTTGAGGGATACCTTACCAACCCAAGACCGGCCCCCGGTTTTCCCCCAAAAAATCACACGCAGGCCGGGAAACACCACCATAGATTGCACATGCATGGAACGGTTCGATCCGGGGTAGGCCGGTGGAGGGGATTTTCCAGTCCCCATGCCGCGGCCGCGGGGTATCCGGGATTCGGACAACCAATTCAGGGGGGTTAACATGGCGTTGAAGCGGATGTGCCTGTGCATTTGTGTTTCGCTTTTCCTGGTGCTCATGCGCGCAACGCCGGTCGAAGGAGTCGTTTTGGGCGGGATCAATGTGCCGAAGGAGAAGATAGTGGTCTACATCCTCATCGGCCACTCCAACATGGCGGGCATCGATCTGCAGAAGGCGGACGACGTCAGCGATCCGCGTTGCTGGAACTATCCGATGAAGACAAAAGCCTGGGTGCCGGCAAAGGAACCCAAGGGCAGCAAGATCACCGGCCTTTCCGGAAACGGCGCCGCGGGCCCGGGCATGCCGTTCCTCAAGGGGATGGCCGCCGCCTATCCCGACTACTACTTCGGCGTGCTCACCAATGCGAGCCTTTCCGCCACTTGCCGCGGGGAGAATACCGGCAGCAACGGTTCGGGGTTGGATCCGGCGGACAATCGGTATTGGGATTCGACCTACCTGTACGATCAGATCATCACCGCGGCCAAGGCCGTGCAGAAAGACGTGACCCTGGGCGGCATCCTCTGCATGCTGGGTACCGTGGAGGCTACCCGCACCACCCTGGCAGTATGCAACAACTTCTCGGACGACATCGGCCAATTGGCCAAGGACTTCCGCCGCGATCTGGGCATGCCCAACCTGCCGTTCGTGATGGGGGAATACGAGGCCGGCGCCACCGCCGAATTCAGCCCCACCTTGCCCATGCCCGCCGCCATCCAGGCTCAGATCAAACTCATCCCCGGCAAACTCCCGTACTCGGCCACGGTGGATACCAAGGGCATCACCATGCTCGACAACCACCACTACACCGGGGATAAAGGGCAGCAGGAATTCGCCAAGCGCGCCGTCGCCGTGTTCCAGGCGAACAAGTTCTTCCCCGTCGCGGGCACCGGCATCGCCATGCCTTCGAAGCGCATTTCGTTGACGGCGGGATCGCGCGACGGCGCTTGGACCTTGTCGGCATCGGGCGCGGAATTCGTCGGGTTCGGGAAAGGGAGCTACCTGCTCAACGGCGCTGCGGGCCGCGGGCAGGCAATCCAGGCAGCGGGGACGGGAATCAGTGCGCGGTGATGGTGAGGTCCCCGGACACGGCGATTTTCTTCAGGTCCGGGGTGCTGTACTGCATCACCCGGATCCGCACCTGCGTTCCGACCACTGATACCAAAGACCCGGAAACATTGACCGAGTCGATTTTCCAGGCATAATTGCCCCAGAGAACGGAAGTATTGGGAATGGAACCTTTATGGATGAATCCCCAGGTCGCGCCGCCGTCCGGCGAGAGCTGGACGTCGACGGCATCCGGGGCGTCCGCATCCGCGGATACGGTCCACTTCACGCGCAGGGAATCGCCCATCTTGAAACTCGACCCGCAGGCGGGCGAGACGAGAGTGATCATCGCCCCGGTGTTTACCGGAGACGTGCACGCCGGTGAGGACGCGGGATCGTCGCAGGCGGTGAACGAGATCGCGGCCAGCCCGGCCAAGCCAATGAAGAGTGCCGCGGCGGCGAGCGAAGCGAATCTGGTTAATAGGTTTTTCTTGATGGAGTCGAGTTGCATAGGCCGTCCGGGGTTTGGTTTTCCATCCCAAGTTAACGCCGCGGTCGGACGATTGCAAGAGGAAATGATGTTACCGTAACACGCAAGTTTCTTACGCGCGAGATCGAATTTTCAGGGGGATAGATCGGGCCTGTAGGAGGCCGGTTGCAGGGCGGAGAGCCGCCGTGCAGGCGTCCGATTTTTGTACCTTATCATCCGTGTCTTCAGGAGGATTCCGAATGTCGCCCAGGTTTTTCCGCCCCGGTTCTTTCCGTCCCAGAAACATCTTCACTCTTCTCCCCACCCTGGCCGCGCTGCTGGCCTTTTCCGGCCCGCTCTCCCGAGCGAACGCCACGCCCCCCAAAGGCTCTCCCGTGCAACCCGAAGCCGCGGAAACCGCCGCCGTGCAGGCGCTCACCAAGGGTCTCAAGGGCCATATCATCTGGTCCACCTCCCGCGACGGAAATCACGACATCTACATCGCCAATATCGACGGCTCGGACGCCAAGCCCTTGACCAAAGGCCCCAAGACCGACTGGTTCTCCCACTTCTCCCATGACGGCAAACAGGTTCTGTTCACGCGCTCCAAGATCGATTGGACCATCGAGACGGACGCCAATTATCCCGAACGCTGGGACACCTGGATCATCAACACGGACGGCACGGGAGAAAAGCTGCTCATCCCCAACTCCACCTGGGCCAACTGGACCCGGGACGGCAAGTCCATTCTCTTTTCCCGCGGGTCCAAGGTGTTCAAGTGCCATACCGACGGCGCCGGCGAGGAGCTGGTGACCGATGTGGATCAACAGATGAAGGGCGCCCTGGCCCAGCATCCCTCCCTGTCCGATGACGGCAAGCTCTTGGCCGTGACCCTGCGCGGCAGCGGACGCGAGACCGGCATCTTCAACCTGGAAACCAAGAAGTACTTCACCTCCGGCGGAGGTTGCCAGTTCAGCTTCTTTCCCGGCGTCCACCGCTGCATCCGCGTCAACGAGACCGGCATCGGCGGCACCTCCATCTTCGCCTTCGAGCTGAAGCCGGACGGCACCCACGGCAAGATCGACGACGGCAAGATCGACGGCAAGAGCATCGTGTTCATGGACATGCCCGGCCGCCGCTCCCACGAATACTTCCCCCGCCTCTCTCCCAAGGGCGACTACCTCATCTGGGGCATCACCCAGAAAGGCCACGACCATGATCTCGCCGACTACGAGATCTACCTGTGGAAGATCGGCGACCCGCCCGAGAAGGCCGCCCGCCTCACCTACCATTCCGGAAACGACCGCTGGCCCGACATCTTCTTCGAATAAGCGGAGAGGACAAATAGGCCATGGTATTCACCGAAGACGTCTTCCTGTTCTATTTCCTGCCGTTGGTTCTGGCGGTCTATTACCTGCTTCCCTTTCAGCAGAACCCGCAAGGGGGCAAATCCCGCTATTGGATGCGCAACCTGTGGCTCACCTTCGTAGGCTATGTCTTCTACTCCTGGTTCGAACCCTGGTTCGTGCTGCCGATGATGTTCACCAACGTGGCGGATTACCTGTTCGGCATCTACCTGGGCCGGGACGACGTGGCCAAGGGCAAGCGCAAGACCGTGCTGGTGATCTCCATGGTCATGAACCTGGGGCTGCTGGGCATTTTCAAGTACGGCGTCTTCACCCAGGAGAACCTGAACCATCTCCTGGCCGCGGTGGGGCAGAACACCTTCAGCGTCCTGCAGATCGCCTTCCCCATCGGCATCTCGTTCTACACCTTCCATTCGATGAGCTACATCATCGACATCTACCGCGGGGAGCGGCCGGTGAAATCCTTCGCGGACTTCTCCTGCTTCGTGTCCCTGTTTCCGCAGTTGGTGGCCGGGCCCATCCTGCGCTACAACATCCTCTCCCAGCAGCTCCACTCCCGCACCCACACCCTGTCCCTGTTCGCGCGCGGCGTGATGCTGTTCTTCCTCGGCTTCGCCATGAAGATCCTGCTCGCCAATCCCGTGGGCCGCATCGCGGACGCAGCCTTCGCGGCCCAGCATCCGCACGCCCTGGACGCCTGGTGGGGCGTGCTCGCATACGCCTTCCAGATCTATTTCGACTTCAACGGCTATTCCGTCATGGCCCTGGGCCTGGGCATGATGTTCGGCTTCGAACTGCTGCGCAACTTCAACGCGCCCTACCATTCCGACAGCATCACGGATTTCTGGCGCCGCTGGCACATCTCCCTGTCCAGCTGGCTGCGCGAATACCTGTACATCTCCCTGGGCGGCAACCGCAAGGGCGAAGCCCGCACCTACATCAACCTGGCGCTGGTGATGCTGCTGGGCGGCTTCTGGCACGGCGCCCAATGGCAGTTCATCTTCTGGGGCGGAATCCACGGCACCATGCTCGGCATCGAACGCTGGAGCGGCAAGAAACCGTTCTACGCCAATTCACCCAGGTGGATGCGCGTTGGCGTCACCTTCTTCGTCGTGCTCATCACCTGGGTGTTTTTCCGCGCGGACGGCCTGCCCCATGCGTTCAGCTATCTGGGCAGCATGTTCGGCCTGGGCCAACCCGGTCCCTTCGCGGATCTGCTCAAGGCCGAGATCTACCATGCGGGCGACATCCTCAACATGATCATCTGCGCCGTGGCCATCATCCAGCCTGTGCAGAGCTACGAGTTCGGCCGCACCCTCACCTGGCCGCGCTTCGCGACCGGATTCGCCCTGTTCCTGGTCGCGGTGGTGATGATGTACACCCAGGCCTTCAACCCTTTCCTCTATTTCCAGTTTTAGGGGTGTTATGAGAAAACTGGAATGGACTTTGGTCATCGCCCTGCTCGCCATCGTGGCGGGCTTCCCGCTCTTCCAGGCCGCGCATGAAGCGGTGGTGGACAAGGAAGTGCCGCACGTGTTCGACGTGTTCCGCAAATCCCCCACCAAGGAGAACCTGCACCGCTGGGACGACAACTCCAAGGACCGCAGCGTCTTCGCCAAATGGCTGCGCCCGGTAACCTTGCAGTTCCGCTACAACGCCCTGGGCGAAATGGCCCCCAAGTCCCTCAAGGGCGAAGAGGATTGGCTCTTCTACAACCAGGACGTGGACTATCTGCTGCAACCGCCCTACACGGACGATCGCTTCTACAAGGGCACGTTCGATACCCTGATCGCAGGGAAACACGTGAACCTCCGCAATCCCCTGATCGCGATGGAGGATTTCCGCGCGCGCCTCAAGGAACGCGGCATCGAACTGCTGCTGGTGCCCATCCCCGGCAAGCCTTCCGTCTATCCGGAAAAGCTCTGGCGCGGCATCCACGGGCAACCGCCCTCCCCCACCCTGGCCCTGCTGGAAGACCTGCGCAAGCGCGGCTTCAAGGTGGTCGATCTCTTCACGCCCCTGCTCAAGGCCAAGGCCGACGGCGCGCCCCAGCTCTACCTGAAACGCGATACCCATTGGACGCCCCAGGGCATGGAAGTGGCCGCCGAAGCCCTGGCCGGGCGCATCCGCACCATGCTTCCGGACGCGGACACCGCCGCCGTACTGGGCCCGCAGGACTCCTCCGCCATCGTGCCGCGCTATATGCGCAAGGACACCACGGTCGATCGCTGGGGCGACATCGCCGAAATGACCAAGGTGCCGGACCGCAAAAAGATCTGGTCCGACGAATCCGTGCACGCGGACCGGATCACGGAAGCGGCCACCGGCAAACCCTACAAGGACGATCCGGCCTCGCCCATCCTCTGGCTCGGCGACAGCTTCTCCCGCATCTACCAGACCGACGCGCCCGGCAGCGCGGGCGTCATCGCCCACGTGGCCTATCATCTCAACCGACCCCTCGCCTCCATCGTCAACGACGGCGGCGCCTCCACCGTGGTGCGCCAGCAATTGGCCCGGCGCGGAGAATTGCTGCGAGGCAAGAAGCTGGTAGTGTGGACCTTCGTGGAACGGGATCTCCGTTTCGGATCGAAGGGCTGGCAGGTGCAAGAGCTGCCTTAATTTGGGGATGCGCGCCGGCCATTGAGTCGCGGCAAACCCCTCTCCTGATTGCCTTCTTGACCTTCGGTCCGAATTAAGACTAAATTTAGTCTTACCTTCTCACTGGACGGTGCGTAATGAAGCTCTCAACCCATATCAGGCCAATTAGCTACCTCAAGGCCCATGCCGCGGAAGTCATCCGGGAATTGGCCGAACAGGGGGAACCCATGGTCATTACCCAAAACGGGGAGGCCAAGGTCGTGATACAAGATGTCCGGAGCTATGAGGAGACACAGGAAGCCATCGCATTGCTGAAAATACTGGCCCTGGGAAACCAGCAGATCCAGCAAGGCAAGGTCGACACCGCCGGAGAGGCTCTCGCCCGGATCCGGAAAAAGCGTCCGTCATGAAAAAATTCAAGGTCGTACTTACCGACGATGCCGTCCATGACCTTGAGGAAATCCACGGATTCATCTTCAAGAACGATTCGCCAGCCGCGGCGGATCATGTTCTGAACACCATTGAAAAGGCCTTCAAGCATCTCGAAGAGTTCCCGCAGCGCGGGAGCTTTCCCAAAGAGTTCCTGGCTTTGGGAGTCAAGGACTACCGCGAATCGTTCTTCAAACCCTATCGGGTCATTTACCGGACATTGCAGGATACCGTGTACGCCTATCTGATAGGCGATGGAAGGCGGGAAATGCAGACCTTGCTGACGCGGAGACTTTTGCGCGGCAACTAGGTTGCCGGATTCCTCCGTATTGGTTCCTTTTGGAATAGCAAAGGAACATCATGCCATCCAAGCTCTTCATCAAAGCCGCCGTCGCCGAGGACGCCACTCTCATAGCCCCGCTTTTCGACGCTTACCGGGTGTTTTACCAGGCCTTGTCCGATCCCGATGCGGCCTTGCGCTTCGTCTCCGACCGCCTCAGCCGCGGAGAGTCCCGCATCTTTTTCGCCTGCCTGGAAGGCGAGACCGGTCCCATCGCCGTGGGCTTCACGCAGCTGTATCCTTCCTTCTCCTCCGTGTCCATGAAACGCCTGTGGATCCTCAATGATCTCTACGTAGCACCGGAGTTTCGTAAGGCCGGGGTGGGAGCAGCCCTGATGGAGCGGGCGCGCGCCTTCGCCAAGGAAGACGGCGCCAAGGGCCTGTCCCTTTCCACCCAAACCCGGAATCTGGCGGCCCAGGGCCTCTACGCGAAAATGGGCTACCGTAAAGAAACCGAGTTCTTCCAGTACCATTTTGTCTTTTAGGCCGCCGGTCGCGGCGCCCGGAAGCGCGCGGGCCCGATTCTCAGTTGTGAATAAGATTTTCCGGACCCCCGGGTTTCGCCGACCCAGCCCCACCACGTCGCCCTAGATTAACCTGCGCGGGGAGAACGGCGACGCCTGCGCCATTCGGCGTTTTTCGGCTTGTTCCGGCCTTCCCGCGACATTCCCATTCCGGGAACCCAGGAGGGCTTCATGTTCGCATCCCCCGATTCAAGCGCATCCCAACGTCCGGCCCAAAGCGCGAAAACCAGGATGGGATACGCCGTCCTGGCCTGTCTCGGCGCCGCCGCGTTCGCGCCATCCGCGCCGCGCGCCCAGGCCGACGTTTGGATGAAGCTCTTCGACGGCGCCGATCTGAACGGTTGGAAATGCCGCACCGCCAACTGGAAGGTCGATGCCGCCGCGGGCTCCGTGATCGGCTCCGGTGCCATCAGCTTCAACACCTTCCTGATCACGGACAGCAGCTACAACAACTTCCATCTCAAGGTGGACGCGCGCATTCCTGGAAGCGGAGGTTACCGTAACAGCGGCGTGGTCTACCGCGGGAAGATCACGAACGCCGCCAACTTCGAGGTGGGCGGATACCAGGCGGACATCTCGGACGGATACTGGGGCTCGTTCTACCACGAGCAAGGCAACGAATTGCCCTGGACGCCGATCTCGAACTGCTCGCCCGCGAAAAACACGGACTGGGCCACCCTGGAAATCATCGCCGACAAGGACAAGGTCACGCACATCGTGAACGGCAAGACGTGCTGGGAGCATTCCGGATTCAAGGTGCTGGACAAGGGCATCATCGCATTGCAATTGCACAATCCCGGCGACTTCAGCGTGGAGTTCAAGAACGTATTCATCCAGCCGCTGGAGGGCTCGTTCACCATCCCGCCGGATCGCGCGTATGACAAGGACGGGAAGCCGCTGTTCGTGGTGGGCATCAACCTGGCTCCCAGATCGGCGCGGGTGGCGAGGAGCCTGCCTGGAATGGAGATCCTTCAATCCGGGTTTTCCGCGGATGGACGGAGCCTTATCCTTGCCGCAGGACGCGCGGGCGAGATCCCGCGTAGTGGTACATCAGGGACTGCTTACGGAAAGTACTTCCAGGCCCGCTAGTCCTGATCAGGCTGCTACGCCGTTTTCAAATCGGGGGACGAATCAGCTTCGTCCCTTCCATAAACGCCTTGGCATGCGCGTTATCCTTCAAAAGGCTATCCTTGGCATCCCAAAGCATCGGGGTGACGTATTGGTTTTTACTGATGGATTCGCCTGCGCCACCGATCCGAACAGCAATCACATCTGAAGTTGCCCCAAGGCAAAGCCAAGGGGCTGGATCCAGGAACCGAGTTGTGGATATCAATGAGTCAAATTTTTGGCACATAATCCATAAAAGCGTCTTTTTTATGGTTTTTAATGGATATTTGTGGACAGTTTTCCCTATTTTTTTCCGGATTTGCCAGGCGCCAATGGCTATACTGGATGATATTGAAATAGTTGGAAAAGTTGGAATAAGTCCTGGACCGGGAAACCATGAAACCGATTTTCGACTATCTGGACTATCGCGCCTACCTCAAGGATTTCTACGAGGATAAGAAAAGCCGCCAATCCTTTTTCTCCTACCGACTCTTCGGAAAGAAGGTCGGCGTGGACGCCAGCTACCTGGCCAAGGTGCTGATGAACTCCCGCCATATCGCCGAGGATTCCATCGCCCCCATCGCCGCGTTTTGCGGGCTCAAGGAACGCGAGGCGGAATACTTCGAGTCCATGGTGCGTTTCGCCAAAGCCAAGTCCAACCATGAGGGCAAGGTCTATTTCGAAAAGCTTCTCTCCCTCAAGAGCACCAGCGCGCAGAGGCTCCTCGCCGACCAATACGAGTACTACCGCAAGTGGCACCACTCGGCGGTCCGCTCCGTGCTGGAATACCACGAGTTCCGCGGGGACTGCAAAGCCCTTGCGGCCGCCTTGAGCCCGCCCATCAGCCCCAAAGAGGCCAAGGAATCCATCTCCCTGCTCACGAACCTGGGCTTGATCAAGATGGATGAAGAGGGCCGACACCGCATCACGGAAAACGCCATCACCACCGGATCGCAATGGAAGTCCCTGGCCATCGAGGCCTTCCAGGAGGAGACCATCAGGCTTTCCGCGCAATCCCTCAAAGAGCATCCCAAGGAGCACCGCGACGTGTCGACCGTGACCATGAACATCAACGCCGCCGACTACGCCGAATTGCGCGAACGCATCCGCGAGTTCCGCGCCTCTCTGATCAACTACGTGAGCAAAGCCGCGAATCCCGATCGCACCTACCAGTTGAACCTGCAATTGTTCCCGCTGTCACGCATCGGAGGACGAACCGAATGAACCGCTACCCGCGATTGATCCGCCTCCCGACAACATCCGGTTTGCTGGCGGCCTTCCTGTTGCTGCTCGCGGCCTGTTCCCGCAACGACCGCATTGCCGGCGCCACCTCGGAAACCACCAACGGCGATCTCAAGGCCTCCATCAGCCATGCCGACGGCGCCCCCGCGGCCCGCGTGCGCGTGCTGCTGGTGGACGATGAGGATTGGCTGGGAAAGGTGGCTGAAGGCAAGTCCGTCGTCCTCGACTCCGGGTTCACAGGAACGGACGGATCCTTCAGCGTGCGCGTGCCCCTGGCGCACCGTTGCAATCTGCAGATCGACGACTCGGCCGAAGGCGCGTTCCTGCGCAACGTCAACGCCCTGTTCCCGGCGGGCAAGACGGCCGCGGCCGGGAAGATCAACCTGGGCGCGTATGGAAGCATTTCCGGCCGGGCCCGCTCCGAAATCGGCAGCGCCAAGGAATTGCGCCTATCCGGCACCACCTACACCGCCGCCATCAGAGGCGATAGCGGATATACCTTCGAGCGCGCGCCCGCGGGATCCTTCGCCATCGTCGCGCTCATCAACCGGGACGGGATCCTGCGCCCCTTCCTCACCCAATCCATCGACGTAAGCGCGGGAGCCCACATCGTCAATCAGGACGTGGGCGTGGCCGCCAACCGCATTCTGGTGGACGACTTCGCCCTGGGATGGAAACAGACGGCCCTGGGACGCATACTCGGGGACGGCCTTTGGTACACGGCCACGGACATCGGCGAAGCGGGCAACTCCTCCATCAAGGTGGACTACGTGACCGACAGCCTGTCATTCGACGGATCCTCCGTACGCGCGGAATACGTGCTGGGCTCCAAGCTACGCGACCCCTGGGCCATTATGGGGTTCAACATCGGCACCTCGCTCAAGGGAGACGTGTACGACTTCACCAACCTGACGGCGATCTCGTTCATGGCCAAGGGCTCGGGATGGGTGAACGTGATATTCCTCTCCAAGGCCATCTCCCGCGACTTCGCGGACTCGGTCCACTACTATTATCCGCTCAAGCTGCCCGCCACCTGGACGCGCATCACCATTCCCGTGGACTCGCTGGTACAGCCAGCCAATACGCCCGCGGGCGCCAAGGCCATCACCTGGGCGCAGGCTGCCAAGGAAATGGTCACCATCGATTTCACGGTGGAGGTTCCGGAATCCAACCACAAGGATACGACGGTATTCTGGGTGGACCAGATCCAGTTCGAGGGGTTATCGCTGCAGGACATCGCGCATTGACCGGGCGGCGCGCGACACTGACGGGGCGATGCTCCGGCCCGGGCTCGGGATTAGGCCAGGTAAGCCGCGACCTTTTCCCTATCGTCCGTGATTATGAACTTCATCGCGCCCCGGTTGAGGGACACATTCTCCAGGAAGCCGGTTATTTGCTCTTTGGGGATTAGCGTCGCCACGGTGAAGCGGGTTCCGAATACCTTCGCGAGGTGGGTGCCGAGGTTGTATTTGTCCGACATCGAGGATCCTTCCTGGGAATCGCGCATGTCGAACATGCAATATCCGTCACTTTATAATAAGTGTCATTTCGTGCCTGATTAACAGGGTGTTGAAAAAGTCGGTTTAGTTTCTAAA
>OBEQ011254505.1_pt1 | contig 19798 bp, 20 predicted proteins | sample 1670901 | NCBI WGS metagenome assembly OBEQ01 (sample SAMEA104232315, study PRJEB22302) | groundwater metagenome | biome: forest; feature: aquifer; material: groundwater | place: USA | collected 2011-08-07 | depth 5.4 m
CACCCCTGATAAGGGTGAGGTCCGTGGTTCGAGTCCACGAGGGCCCACCAGACCAATAGCAACCTTCAAGCATGTCAGTAGGCACACTGAAGTCTGATTGGGGACGGTCGAATGACGCCGGTAGGGGGAACGTCCAACCTTACACGTTTCGAATCACGTCTCTAATGAGTTTCCTCTCCTCGAATGTCCATGCGGCGGGACTTTCCTTGTGTGCATCTGCACCGTGGAGTTCGATGTGGTGCCATAGTTCCTGTTCGGTCTCCGCAACGAATGACGCAGGGCACGTCTCCATTCCTGGGTAGTCTCTACACCGATACGAGTAGGCCATTGCCATCCATCCCTCCCGAAAGCAGCCTGAAGCATTCGCAATCCGCACCGACGAGCCCTCCTAGCCTCGTTAGCATGAAGTCGAGACGAAATCGACCAGCAGCTGGTGCGTCAAGTGCGAAGTCCAAGGGAGCTCGATCGACCAACCGCGAGTCGGAGAGGCAGCGCAAGTGTGAGTCTTGGACCGCTTGCCCTATGGCGCAGACGTATTGCACTTGGAGACAATTCGTGAGATACTAAACATGCATCGCAGAATGAGTTAGGGTCTGTGGTAGCTTGTAGAAAAGGTGGTAAGAGCATGGCAACTGGTACCGTGAAGTGGTTCAACAATGAGAAGGGGTATGGTTTCATCACCCCGGAAGATGGCACGAAGGATCTATTTGTACACTTCAGTGGAATCGAAGGTGATGGGTACAAGTCACTCAACGAGGGTCAGAAGGTGGAGTACACCATGACCCAGGGGCAAAAGGGCCCCCAGGCCACTGCAGTTCGACCAGTTGGCTAACGCCTAACCAACAAATCCTGTCCGACGAGGCTTGTCCACGAGACAGAACATGGGCCTGGGCACTTGCTGCCCAGGCCCATGAAGTTTGTGGAGGACCTCGACCCTGACCCCGACGTCTACGCGGACGGCGGACCGACAGGCGTCCCCACGAGGTGCAAGCCGCCGTCCACAAAGATGATGTTGCCGGTCACCGCCCGAGAGAGGTCGCTTGATAGGAACACCGCAGCAGCGCTGACATCGTCTTGGGTGGCGTTTGTCCGCAGCGGACTGACAGTCTCCGCCACAGAGCGTAGTTTGGAGATTCCTCGAATGGCACGGCTTGAGCGGGTCCTAATCGGACCCGCGGAGATTGCATTGACGCGGATGTGCAGGGGGCCCAGTTCCGCCGCGAGGTAGCGCACTTCGGTTTCCAACGCCGCCTTCGCTACAGCCATAACGTTGTACCCCGGGACCACCTTTCGAACGGCGTCGTAGGTCATTGCGATGATACTCCCCCCTCCGGCCGCCTCGAGCATGGGCGTGGCCCGCCTGGTGACCGAGATGAGCGAGTAGGCGCTCGTGCCCAACGCGTGCCCAAACCCCGTACGAGAGATGCCGGTGAAGGAACCAGTCAAGTCTGACCGTTCGGCATTCGCAATGCTGTGAATGACGATATCTAGGCGGTCCCACTGGGCACCAAGGCCGGTGAAGGCTGCCTCCACTTGGGCGTCCTCACTGACATCGCAGGGGAAGGTGAGGAAGCGGCTAGCGCCACCGATCCGGTCGAGAAGTTTGAAGAGGTTCTCCTTGGATCGGTCCCGACGATAGGTGAACGCCAGTTCAGCGCCTTCACGGTGGAGGGCGGTGGCGACGCTCCACCCAATGCTGCGGTGGTTTGCCACGCCCATGACGAGAGCACGTTTTCCTCGAAGGAGCACTGGGTCACCTCTACGCATGAAGATCAGGTACCAGGACACATCGAAGCGCTTTTCTCGGGAGCGACAGGCGAGATGAGGGTGACGAGCTTAACCTCGAGTTGCTGAGAATCGGCGAGGTGCGCGAATGCAACAATTGCCGCGAGCACGCGGGCAACGATAGTCAAAGTTCTATGCGTGTTCCACCTCCCCTGACTGATTCTTGCTGCCGAGTTCCGTGGGTTCTGCACCCACGGGGGCCCTCCTGCCCTCCCGGGCAGGCTCATCTTGCCCTACGGCCTACCGGGATACCGGGCTTCTATTGGATTGACCGAACCACGGCGCGCGAAACCGCCGTACCCCACTTAAGCGGGTATATGCCAATAGTAGGGCCTTACTAGCCCTCAGGCTTCCCTGGAAAACGCCCCGGTTTAGCTGAGGGGACGACCCGGGGGAGTGGTTCTTCCAAGCCCTCGGGATGACCTCGGGCGTTATCCGGACACTTTTGGGGAAAAGTCCTAGAGGAAACCACCCCGCCGGCCGATAATGATATACGCGGGACCCGGGCGTTTCTCTCGGGGAGGCGCGTAGGACCAATCATTCGCGGTTGAAGGTGACCACGGCAAGGCGCGTGCTTCTCAGAACATCAGTTAGAACCTAGATCGTTCAAGCTGATGCCCTCTGGGCGGGAGTCATCAATCATGGCGAAGTCGAAGCTACACCACCGGGTGCTTGGACTCGTCATCTTTTTCGTCATCGCCGTCGCCCCCGGAGTTTCGTCTCAGACCTCGAGCACTGCACCTGAAGGATCGGTCTTGGCCGTTTTGGCTGTGGACCCCGGCGCCGGGAAATTCATCAAGCGCGCCACCGCGTTCCACATCGGCGACGGAGTCTTCTTCACGAACGCGCACGTGGTTCGGGGCGCGCCGTTGCCGGCCAACTTCACCGAGATGTACCTCGCGGGGACGACCGCAGCGCGTGTACGAGACGCGTGGATGGGGCCTATTAGTGTCAGTTGTGTAAACGCCAAATGGCACGGGGATGGTGATGGGGATCGGGCCTATCCGTTTGATGTCGCGAGGGTGACCGTACCTCAAGGGTCCTTGCTGCCACCCGGCTTGACAGTGAGCCCGAAGTGGCCTGAACTCGGCGCGCACGTGACCATCATGGGGTTTGCCGCTGCGTCCCACGCGTGGCCCCCGAAGCTCTACACCGCGACGGGGCACATCAGTAGTGTCAATGATAGCGCCCAGACTTTCGTGATCGATGTTGAAGCCGGATTCGCACTCGAGGGATCGAGCGGATCCCCCGTTCTCAACAGCTCAAACGAGGTGATCGGGATTCTCTATGCTCGGCAGGGAACCCGTGACCGTTCGGCTGCGGACAAGGTAGCCGCGGTCTGGGCGTCCGCGATGCTCGCGTCCTGCAAATAGCCCGTTCCGCCCAAGCCCCCTTCACTTCTGGTCGTTGAGAAGGACCCGCAGTGCCTCGAGCGCGTGCCGGTTGTTGTCGAATGCGAGTGGGTGAGGAAGCGCATCGAGGGCGAACCATGCCGCTGCACTCACGTCGCTTCCCGGCGTCGGCGTACCGGTCCGGATCACTCCCCGATAGTAGAGGTTGAGCGTCGATTCTCCACCCTCCCCATAGCGGTCCATATAGATCCCCACTAGCTCACCGATGGTCGCGTCGATTGAGAGTTCTTCGAGGAGTTCGCGCCGGAGAGCGTCCGTGGGGTGTTCTTCAGGGTCGATGAATCCCCCCGGACAATCCCACGGTCCTTCCCATGGGGGTCGCGCGCGCTGGACGAGGAGCACTTCCAGCACACCGTCCTGGTCGTGGTGTCGGAGTACGAGTGCGGAGACAGTTGGTTTCGGGTTCTGCCAGACGACGTGACCGCCCTGCGTGCAAACCGGTTGTGGGTATCGTTCGTCCTCAAGCTGACGGTACTGGAGGGGGCCTGCGCACAGAGGGCAGAACGTGAGGGTCATCCCTCTCCCGCCTCCCTGCATCCGCGAGGTCGCTGCAGGCCGCTGAGTCTGCCCACGCGTGGGGGTGTCAGTTCTTCGCGGGCGCGATGCCGTAGATCTCCCCGAACTTCGTTTGGAGATAGGTCAGATAGGGTTCAGGAGTCAGCGGGCTGCCGGTCACGCGGACCAAGATCTCCTTGGGAAGGAATTTCCGCCCATGCCGGTGGACGTGCTCGCGGAGCCATCCCAGGAGGGTCCCGAACTGGCCTCGTCGGAAGAGATCGGCTAAGTCCGGGTGCGCCCGCTGGGCCGCCGCAAAGAGCTGGACCGAGAGGATGTTCCCCAGCGTATAGCTGGGGAAATACCCGAGGGACCCTCCCGCCCAGTGAATATCTTGCATCCCCCCGTCTGCATCGGTGGGGGGGGTGAGCCCCAGGTAGGTCTGCATTTTCGCCTTCCAGGCTTCGGGAAGGTCCTTGACCTTCAACTCGCCCTCGATAAGCGATTTCTCGAGTTCGAACCGGAGCAAGGTGTGCAGATTGTAGGTCACTTCGTCCGCCTCGACCCGAATGAGGCTGGGGGAGACGCGATTCACGGCACGATAGAAGGTCTCGAGATCGACTGAGCGGAGCTGCGCGGGGAAGGTGTCCAGGAGTCGCGGATACGCGTACTGCCAGAACGCGCGGCTCCGCCCAACCAGGTTCTCCCACATCCGCGACTGAGATTCGTGCATCCCATGGCTCGCCCCACGCGCGAGCGGTGTGCGGGCGAGTGAAGGCGCGGTCCCTTGTTCGTAAAGGGCGTGGCCTGCCTCGTGGAAGATGCCGAAGATCCCCGCTGGCAGGAACCGACGGTCGTACCGGGTAGTGATGCGCACGTCATCCCGGTGAAACGCAGTCTCAAAAGGATGCGCCGATTCATCGAGCCGCCCGCGGGTGAGGTCGTAGCCGAAGGCCTCGGCCACACCGAGGGCAAACTGACGTTGTTTCGTTTCCTCGAACTCTTGCGTAAGAAAGCCTGCATCGACGACCTGCCCTCGGGCCGCGATGGCCCGCACAAGCGGGACTGTGACTTCTCGAAGCCGAGCAAACACTCGAGCCGTTTCGCCGCAGGTGAGGTCTGGTTCATAGAGGTCCAGCAACGCATCGTAAGGGTGCTCGTCATAGCCGAGATAGTCTGCGGTGCGGCGTGCAAAGTCGATCATCTGGTCTAGCGATGGCTGGAAGGCCGCGAAGTCATTCTGGCGGCGGGCCTCTCGCCACACCTGGACGCTGAGGGATCGTGCGCGGGCGCGCTCGGCGACAAACTCGGAGGGGAGCTTCGTCTCGCGCGTGTGGTCGCGCCGCGTCACCCGGGCGAGCGCAGCGTCGTCCGAGTCCGGGTCCAGGTGGCTTGCCGCGACTTCAGCAGCTGTCACCAACGCCTCGGTCGTCGGCGACACGAACAAGTCGTGGGCGACCCGCGTGAGCGTGGCTAGCTGATCCGCACGCCCCTTCGCGCCCCGCGGAGGCATGAGCGTCTCCTGATCCCAGCGGAGTACTGCCGCCGCAGAGTGGAGGTCTCCAATCGTGGCAAGGTGAGCCTTCAGCTTCTGGACCGCGTCGATTACCGTGGATTCAGGCATCCATGCTCCTTCAGCTGAGTTGCAGCGTTGGGGCTTCGGAAACTGGTGTGGGCTAGGGCAGACCTTGGACCAGCTTGACCATTTCGGCTGACGTGTAGCAGCGCATCGTGAGCGTACGCACCATCCCTTGACTGCCCATCCAGATGGCGAGCCGACTTGCGGCGGTGTCGTCGGGAGCTTCGACCAGCGCGAGCGCGTCGTAGGGGCCCACCGTCCATAACAACTCATGGATCTTGACCCCAAGTTTCTCGGCCTGAACTTTCAACGTGTCCGCCCGCTTGGTGGTGTCTTTGACCGTGCGTATTCCCTGTTCTGTCCAATTGAAGAGCAGCGCATAGGTCGCCATCGGAGGGCCTCCTCAAAGGGGGTAACGCATCACTATTCGGAATCGTCACCCCCTCTCCCTGCGACAGAGGTTAGTCGCTCCCCAACCGGTCGCGGGACTATAGTGGGAGGGCAGGCGCAAGCACGCGTCGGTGTCGGACGTCCCACACTCCGCGGCTGGTCAGGCGAATCCAAGGCAATGAATCGAAGGTCAGGAAGGTCAGGTACAACTCGGCGGCGGACATCGAGAACTTGACCTCAGCCGTGGCGCGGGTCCTAGAGCAGGAGCAGCGGCGGGCTACTCCTGGTGTTGTGCAGCACCGATCCTGATCCCATTGACGCCGCGCCGGTCGGGCAGGGACGGCAAACTGTCGCGCGAAAGGCAGTACAATGTGAAAGCGGGACTGCGCCCCGGCGCGGAAGCGACCGTTACCATCACTGTGACCCCAGAGATGCTGGCTACGTTCGAGGAGCTGGGTCCGGTCCACCCGTTGTACGCGACATGGTCAATGGTGCGCCATATGGAGCTCGCGTGCCGGAAGATCATCCTCCCGTACCTGGAAGCAGAGGAAGATGCCGTCGGGTATAGCATCAACGTGACGCACCAGGCCGCGACCGGGGTGGGCGAGCAGGTGATCACCCACGCGAAGCTAGTGGAGGTCGACGGTCGTCGGATCGTCTGTACAGTCGAGGCCCGCAATCCGCGCGAGAAGATTGGGGAGGGCACTCAGGTCCAGCTCTTAGTGCGGAAGGAGCGACTCCGTAATCGCATCCAGGAGCTGTCCGATCGTCCTGACGGGAGTGTGAGTGCGGGATGAAAGGGTCCTTGGTACCGCTGGTCACGCCGTTCTGCGAGGGCCGGGTCGACGAGAACCGGGTCCTTGAGCTGCTTGGCTGGCAACTTGAGAGCGGGAGTCACGGCGTGGTGGTCGCGGGCACCACCGGGGAACCTGATGCGCTGTCGCTCGAAGAGCGCGAAGGCCTCATCGAGCTGATCGTAAAGGCGGCTCGGCGGCGCGCCCCGGTGCTCGCGGGAACCGGGACCAACAACCTCTCTGAAACCCTCCGCCTGACCGAGTTCGCCAAACGCGTAGGGGCGGACGGGGCGCTCGTCGTCGTCCCCTACTACATTCGGCCAACGCAGGAAGGCCTGTACCGGTACTTCCGCACCATCGCCGACGCTGTGGACATTCCTATTGTGCTTTACAATATCCCTGGCCGCGCGGCGGCGAACCTTGAACCCCCCACGATTGCCCGCCTCGCCCGTGACTGCCGCAACATTGTAGGTGTCAAGGAGGCGAACAAAGACTTCGAACACGTCAACCGGGTCATCCATGCATGTGGGCCGAACTTCCACGTCTATTCGGGAATCGAGCTCCTATGCTTCCCGATGCTGGCGATTGGCGGTGCCGGCCACATCAGTGCAACGGCGAATGTCCTCCCCCGTGAGGTCGCGCGCCTCTACGACTTGGTCGCTGCTGGCAACTGGGACGCCGCCCGGGAACTCCACTACCATCTGCTTCCCCTCAACGACGTGTTGTTCGTGGAGACGAATCCGGTCCCAGTAAAGACGGCGCTGGGGTTGATGGGCAAGATCGACCCAGAAGTCCGGCTGCCCCTCGTGCCCATGACCCCCGACCATCTGGACCAGCTCAAACGCGTTCTTAGCCAATACGGGCTGCTCACCCAACCGGTCAAGGCTGCAAGGGGAGGGGGCGTTGGTGCGTAGGTGCGACGAGTCCGATTTCTCGTAGACGGACGGGTCCACGAGGGGCAGGCAGTTGACGACCGTGTGCTCGATGCGGCCGGCCGCCCGCATCTTCCGTCAGAGGTAACCTGGTTGCCCCCCGTGGTGCCTTCGAAGGTCATCGGGTTCGCCCTCACCTATGCAGACCACGCGCAAGAACTTGGGGTGCCCGCCCCCGAGCAGCTCGCGGTCTTTCTCAAACCCCTAAGCAGCTTGATCGGGCACCGGACGCCCGTCATCTATCCTCCTGGTGTCACCTACATGCACTATGAGGTCGAACTTGCGGTTGTCATTGGTCGCCGGTGCAGACGAGTGCGCGAAGCTGACGTACCTGATGTCGTCCGGGGGTACACGATCGCCAACGATGTCACGGCGCGTGACTTTATCGCCAACTTCTACCGCCCCCCCGTGAAGGCGAAGGGGTGGGACACGTTCGGGCCGCTTGGGCCCTACCTGGTAGAGGAAGAGATCGCCGATCCACACCATCTAGAACTCCGCGCCTACGTAAACGGTGAGCTCCGCCAACGCGGCACGACCGCCGACCTCGCGTACTCGATTCCCGAGCTGATTGTGTTTCTCTCGGAGTTCATGACCCTGGAATCTGGTGATGTCATCTTGACCGGGACCCCGAAGGGGATTTCTCCGGTCGGCCCAGGGGATACCATGCGCGTGGAAGTCGAGGGGCTGGGGGCGTTGGAGAATCCTGTGGTCGCCGACCCAGGCCAGCGGACATGAGCCATCCCACGGCGCCTAGCGTTGCCCATCAGGTGGGGCGGGTGCGCCACTTCATCGATGGGGCGTTCGTCGATGGGGTGCTTGGGGCGTCGTTTGACACGCTCAATCCATCAACCAATGAGCCGCTGACGCAGGTCGCGGCGGGTGATGGCGCGGATGTCGACCGTGCAGTCCGCGCCGCGCGACGGGCATTTGACGAGGGTCCCTGGCCGCGCCTGACGGCGGGCGAGCGGGCCCAAGCGCTCCGGCGGATCGCCGAGCTCATCGATCGACAGGTGGATGAGATCTCACGGCTCGAGTGCCTGGATACTGGCATCCCGATCAGTCAGGTGCGCCATGGGCAGATTCCACGTGCGGCGGACAACTTCCGCTTCTTCGCGGAGACGGCAACTCAGATCGTCGGAGAGAGCTACCCGGTAGGCCAGACCTTCCTCAACTACACCCTGCGCCAGCCAGTGGGAGTCGCCGGGCTGATCACACCGTGGAACACGCCGTTCATGTTGGAGACCTGGAAGGTGGCGCCGGCTCTCGCGGCGGGAAACACGTGCGTACTCAAACCAGCCGAGTGGGCTCCTGTCAGCGCCATGAAACTCGCGGAGCTGATCCAGGAGGCGGATCTGCCCCCCGGGGTCGTCAACGTCGTTCACGGGATCGGGGAGACCGCGGGCGCAGCTCTGGTGGCCCATCCGATGGTCCAGCTGATCTCGTTCACCGGCGAAACAACCACCGGTAGGGAGATCATGCGCAACGGCGCGGCTACCCTCAAGCGCTACTCGATGGAACTTGGCGGGAAGTCCCCCGTGATCGTCTTTGCGGACGCGGATTTGGACCGAGCCCTCGACGCCGCCATCTTCGGGATCTTCTCGTTGAACGGGGAACGGTGCACCGCGGGGTCGCGGTTGTTCGTTGAAGCGCCGATCTACTCGGCGTTCACCGAGTCGCTCCTCCAGCGTGTGCGCCAGATCAAGGTGGGGAATCCCCTCGAGCCGAGGACCGAACTCGGCCCGCTCATTCACCCGGAGCACTGGACGCGGGTGACCCGCTATCTCGCGGTTGCCGAACAGGAGGGCGCGCGCGTGGCAGTAGGGGGCCACCGCCCGTCTGGGTTTCCCGACGGCAACTATCTGGAGGCTACCGTGCTGGTCGATGTGCGCAACGACATGCGCGTGGCGCAAGAGGAGATCTTCGGTCCGGTGCTGACGGTACTCCCGTTCCAGGACGAGCGCGAGGTTCTCCGGCTCGCCAATGACAGTCGCTATGGCTTGGTGGCCTACCTTTGGACCGAGAACTCCGCACGCGCTCATCGGCTCGCAGCGGCACTGGAGGCCGGGATGGTCTGGGTCAATTCGCACAACGTCCGGGATCTGCGGACCCCTTTCGGGGGTATGAAGGACAGTGGAATTGGCCGCGAGGGTGGCCGCTACAGCTTCGACTTTTACAGTGAGCTCAAGACCGTGCACGTTGCGCTGGGGGCCCATCGGATTCCGAAGATGGGCTCATAGGCCCACAGGGTGAGCGGTGCGCTGCCGCCGTCGCCCTGCTCTTGCGCGGCGTACAGGATCGAGACGGCATTCTTCGGGATCTACACCCGATGAACCGGCGTCATCCTGCTTGGCGGCGAGACTCGCCCGGCACGATGACTGGGGATTGTCGCGAAGGGAGGCGCAGCGATGGCGGCGCGAACAGGGAAGCAGTACCTTGAGGGGCTAAGCACGCGTCCGCCGGAGATCTGGATCGGCGGAGAGCGTGTCCGCGACGTGTCCTCTCATCCCGCATTCCGAAACATTACGCGTAGCGTTGCCGCGCTCTACGATCTCCAACACGAGTCCGTCAGACGGGACGAGATGACTTACACGTCTCCGCTCAGTGGAGAGCGGGTAGGACTCTCCTTCCTGGTGCCGCGCACCCGAGAGGATCTCGTGCGCGTACGCCGGATGATGAAGATCTGGGCCGACTACTCGGGGGGGATGCTTGGCCGGTCCCCCGACTACCTCAACCGTGCGGTGACCGCCTTCGGCGCGGCGTCAGACTATTGTGGGGAGAACGATCCGCGGTTTGCGGTGAACATCCGTCGCTACTACGAACAGGTGCGCGAAGGCGACTGGTGCCTCACACACACGCTGATCAACCCGCAAGCGAATCGCTCCGCGGGGCCCTCCGGGCAAGTGGACCCGTACCTGGCCGCGGGCATCCTTCGTGAAACGGATGCCGGGATCGTCATTCGCGGCGCGCGGATGTTGGCCACCCTGCCCGTTGCTGATGAGATCATGGTCTTCCCGTCGACGTTGCTACGGGGGAAGGAGGAAGATCGCCCCTACGCGTTTGCGTTCGCGATCCCGACGGCGACTCCAGGATTGAAGTTCATCTGCCGTGAGACGTTTGATCAGGGCGGTGCCCCATTCGATCACCCCTTGGCCGCACGGTTTGAAGAAATGGATGCCGTCGTGATCTTCGATGATGTCCTCGTGCCTTGGGAGCGAGTGTTCCTGTTGCGTGACGTCGAGCGATGCAACAAGGCGTTCGCTGCTACCGGGGCGGTCGCGCACATGGCGCACCAAGTCGTGACCAAGAACATCGCCAAAACTGAGTTCATCTTGGGAATCGCTTCGCTCATCGTCGAGGCAATCGCGATCGACCAGTTTCAACACGTCCAAGGGAAGATTGCGGAGATCATCTACTACCTCGAAAGCATGCGCGCGTTCGCGCGGGCAAGCGAGGCTGATGCGGCCCTGGATCGCTGGGGCGTTATGACCCCGGCTTGGCCCCCGCTGGACGCGGCGCGGAACCTGTTCACGGGGATGTACCCGAAGATGATCGAGATCCTGCAGCTGCTCGGCGCGAGCGGGTTGATGGGCCGGCCGACGAAGGCTGACCTCGACAGCCCCTTGCGGCCGACCATCGAGAAGTACTATCAGGCCGCCGCGGCCACGGCGGTCGACCGGATCAAGCTCTTTCGATTGGCGTGGGACGTTGCGGTGAGTTCGTTCGGGTCCCGCCAGGTGCTTTACGAGCGGTTCTTCTTCGGCGACCCCGTGCGGATGCAGATGGCCACGTTCGGCTCCTACGACCGCAAGGCATGCATGGAACGGGTACGGGCGTTCCTCACCCGGGAGGACCCGGCCGAGGCCCCGCAGCCGGCGCCTACATCGCAATGAGGGCCGAGGGCGGCAAGAGCGGTTCCCTTGATCCGCAAGCGTTTCGACGGGTGATGGGGCGCTTTGCAACCGGCGTCACCGTCGTGGCGGCGGAAGCCGCGCAGGAAATCCACGCGATGACCGCCAACGCGGTCACCTCCGTGTCCCTCGATCCCTTGCTGGTGCTGGTGTGCGTCGACAAGCGGGCCCGCTTGAACCGATTCATCGAACGGGCCGGGGGGTTTTCGATCAATGTGCTCTCGGAGGATCAGGAGGCGCTCTCGCGCTTCTTTGCCGGCGCCTGGCGGCAACCCGGCACCCCCGAATTCCGCTTCGTCCCGTGGGTGGGGGGCCCGCGGCTCATCGGCGCGGTCGGCGCGATCGGGTGCCACGTGGCCCGGGCACTGGAGGCCGACGACCACTGGATTGTCCTTGGCCGCGTGCAAGCGCTCCACGAGGGGGACCCATCCGGGCGGCCGCTGATCTTCTTCGGGGGACACTACCGCAGGCTTAGTGAGACCGCGGGGCCGACGGCTCCCGAGGAATGGAGCGCCGACGCCGTGCGGATCTACTATGACGAGTGGTCGAGTGGCTCGCCCCGCCCATCCCAGGAGGACCCGCAATGAGTCGAGGGCAGGCCGGGGTGGAGATCCTTCGCTTGGGGCATGTTGAGTATCGCGTTACGGACCTTAGTCGGGCGCGGGCGTTCTATGTGGACCTGCTGGGGTTCGTCGAGACCGAACGTGATGCCGACCGCCTCTACTTGCGCGGCTTAGAGGAACGCGAACACCACGGGCTCATTTTGCGGAAGGCGCCCACTCCTGGCGTCTCGCACTTTGCCTTTCGTGTGGCCGCGGAAGATGATCTCGAGCGACTTGCGCGCCGATGCGCAGCTGTCAGTGTGCCATCTCGGTGGGTTGAGGCGGGGACCGAACGCGGGCAGGGGAGAGCGCTGCGGGTCCAGGATCCTGGTGGGCTGCCGGTCGAGTTCTACCACAGCATGGCCCAGGTTGAACGGCACCTCCAGCGGTATGACCTTTACCGCGGACCGCACATCATGCGCATCGATCATGTGAACTGCCAAGTGCCCGACGTCCAGAACGCGGCTGACTGGTATGAGCACGAATGGGGGTTCTGGCGGTCCGAGTACACGGAAACCGAGGACGTCCCGCCAAAGTTGTGGGCGGTGTGGTTGCACCGAAAGCAGAACGTGCATGACATTGCGTTGATGACCGGGATGGGTCCGCGGGTTCACCACGCGGGGTTCTGGGTCCCGGACGCGCTGAGTGTCCTCCGTGCCTGCGATATCCTTGCTGCCGCAGGGCACCAGGGGTCAATTGAACGCGGTCCGGGGCGACACGGGCTGTCGAACGCGCTGTTCGTGTACGTCCGGGATGCCGATGGGAACCGCATCGAGCTTTACGCCAGCGATTATCTCATCGCCGACCCGGACTGGCAGCCGATCCGCTGGGTCATCAACGATCCCCGCCGCGCGACGTTTTGGGGGCACGTCCCGCCGCAATCGTGGTTTGATGAGGCATCACAAGTCGAGTCCATCATCGACGGCAGCCTGATCGAACCTCGTCCCTCGGTCTTGCGGGACCGCCCCACCTTCGTCACCTAGGCGGAGGTTGGTCGCGCCACTTCTGGCGGGATCGACGCCCGCTCTGCGGCCACGGCATGAGGGCGCAGGGCCGCGTAGACGACCTGACAGATTGGGGTGGGCACAGTAAGACGTTCCCCTAGGCGCACCACGTTTCCAAGCAGGGCTTCGAGTTCCATGCGCCGCCCGGCGATGAGATCGGCATGCAGCGATGAGTAGACGCCCGCTTCCAGAGAGTCCGCTAGGCGCCGCACCCGTTCCCTCACTCCGGGGGGAATCGGCACCCCGAGAGCGCGACCAACCGTGGCGACCTCATCCGCGGTTGCTAGATAGACCTCATAGGTTTCGGTGGTCTCGCGAATCGCCCCAATCGGCAGGCGGGTCAGCGCCGTCATGCCCCCGTGCGCGACAATGAGGAGGTATTTCTCCCACATGTCGACCAGGATCTCCGCGGAGAGTTCAACGGGGACCCCCGTGCTCCGAAACGCCTGCAAGATCCCTAGCGCCCGCCCGGTTAGGCGCCCGTCGAGTTCTCCAAAGACGATCCGGCGCTGCCCGCCGGTGTGCCGGATCACACCGGGCGCAGCCAGCGCCGCAAAGATGTAGCAGACTCCCCCAAGCACATGGTCGCGGCCAATCACATCCGCGATCACATCGATGCTGTCGACGCCGTTCTGGAGCGTGAGGACAGCGGTTTCCTTGCCCAGGAGAGGGGGGAGAGCCCGCGCTGCCGTCGCCGAGTCGTAAGACTTGACCGTGAAGAGGACGAGGTCGACTGGCCCGATCTCCGCGGCATACTGGGTCGCCCGGACCGGAAGGGTGACAGGGTCGGTGATCACCGATTCGATCCGGAGCCCGTGCTCGCGCAGCGCGGCCAGATGCGGCCCCCGTGCCACAAAGGTCACTTCACAGCCAGCCATCTGGAGCAGCCCGCCGTAGTACCCTCCAATACCGCCAGCTCCAACGACCGCGACACGCATTGTCGTGTACTCGCTAACATCAAACGGGGTTGGTGCTGAGGGGTCTGGGCTATTGACATACAAGACACCCACAGGCACCAGGACGGATCTCTCGGGGGATGTCTTCTGGCGTGGGAGATGGAGTCCTCTTGCCCACGCATCTCACCGGCGAGAGTCCTGTCAAAGCGCCCAGCAGCGAGATGCCCGTGGACGTGAACACCCATCCTCAACAATCCTTGGCACTTGGGGGACGTAAGGGCTACGGCGAGACGAACCCGGCATGTTCCCCCGCAGGGGCCAGTTCAACAAGCCAGGAATGCATCGAGCTCCCTTCGGCAAGGAAATCAGCGCCTGTGGGCGCTCCGGGATGGTCTCCGATACCACATTCGACGCTGGCGGCACTGTTCTCCGTCGAGCATCTGTGGGTAGGTGTGCTCTTGGTCACAGATCCGCTGTACCCTGGATCATCGCGTGCCCTGCGGGTGGCCGCTATCGTAGAGGCAATAGAAGTTCCCACAGGGAGGAACCTCAGATGCCCAGGATCAGCGGAGCGATCATCGTTATCGGGTGGATGCTCTTGGCGGTAGTCTCAGTTCAAGCTCAAGAGGTCACCGTCCCAGAAGCCGCCCGTGCGCTGGCGGAAAACGTGCTGGGAGAGGGCCAGGTGAAGATGATTCGCGCGACGGATGGGGTTGCCACGATCCTGATCCGGTGGGAGTCTGCGACCTACAAAGCCGAGCACAGCCAGGCCGTGAGCCGTGAGCTCCTCTACTATGAAGCCCTCTTGACCTCCAACGCGATCATTGGGCAGCTCCCACAGGTCGTCCGCATCCGGTTCACGCTGCTCCAGGGAGAGCGCATGCTCGCCACCGGCGAAGCCTCGCGCACAAAAGGGGTTTCGGTCATGTTCAGCCCGTCGATGGGTGGGGGACTCTACGTGCCTCCACCACAGTCGCCCAACCCAATAATCCCAGCCAGCAGGGCCGAGCAAACGCAATGAAATGAGCAAGGCAGTCAACGGGAGGGGCAGACCTGGAGGAGCAGGACAGGATCCCTGGCGGCAGCCAGGAAGGAGGAGTTGCTTTAGGTTGCTTCAGGTCAGTCAAATAGGGGCGTTGCGTCGGGAATCTTGGTGATCTGCATCCTGCGGATGCTGCGGAGATGACCGGTATAGCCGGTCATCGGGGCGTTCATGGAAGACGTGATGCCCCGGGTACGTCGACTGGTGAGTTCAGTCCCCATGGATCGTCGGAAAGGCAAGCCCCACTAGGTGGAGTCGGTCGTGTGGTGCGTGACCCTTCCGACAGTCATCCTGGACCTGCCCCGTGTGGGGAGGAGGGAACGCCGACGATCAGCCTACCGTTCGCATGGCGGTAGTTCAATCGTGATTGGCGCGTCGAAGTCATAGAAATCCATCACTCCCTCGAGGCTGCCGCTCGCGTCGAAACGCTCGATGCGCCGGGGAAGCTGCCTGTCGGTAAGCACATAGAATCGCATCTTCGTTGTCACCGCGCGCCCGCCACGCTGCTCGGTGGACGTGACGTCGTAGCCTCGGACCTGAGTTCCCTCGATGGTCGTGTCGGTTGATCTGGCGACCTCCGAGAGAGATGGGGGCGTAAACGACTCCGCTTGAGGCGGCATGCACTCCCAGGTGCCTGGACGGAAAGATGCACCGAATCGGTCGGCTAGGTGGTTCATGATGGCCCCTTGCACGGCGGTGGCCACCACGCCGATCACGGCTTCCATCGGGTTGGCGATCGCGGAGATCAGACCGAGGATGCCCCCCATTTGGTCGAAGAAGTTCTGTGGCGAGTTCTGCGCAGCCAGTTGGGCATACTGTTGAGCCAATGCGCCCTTCAGCGTGATGCGCCGGCGGAATTCTTGTCCGACTTGGACGAATTCGACCGTAATCATGTTCTCCATGTCCAGGACCATCCGGGTGCGGTTGGGATTGACCGTTTCCGTGACGAGGCGCATCTTGTCGGCGCCTGCCATGCGAGGAGAGAGCCCCATCTTCCTGCGGTATGACTTGAGGGCCTCTAGTCGCCGCCACGCTGCCGCGAGCTCCTGCCGAGCTACCGCGTCACCCGCAGCCGGAGGTTGAGGTTGGGCGAGGACTACAGACGAGATCATGATCAGCGCCACTGTAACAGCCGCGAGCATCCTCATGCGGGATACCTCCAGTTGCTCGAATGAGAGGCCGCGAAAACAACTAACGCTTGGTACCCCAACCCTACCACTAGGGTCGATCACACACCATAGTGTGGAGGAAACCTGAGGGACTCCAATCACAAGGGTGTATGGGCGCGTGCCAGGAGGTGTATGAGTAAGGGGGGAGATGCTCATGCGCCCTGAGAGAGATGCACGCCGACGAGGTGGATACCGACGTATCGCTCGTGCGCCGGTTGCTCGCAGCGCAGTTTCCGCACTGGGCGGACCTTCCCATCGAGCCGGTCCCCTCCGCCGGGACGAAGCCTAGAAGGAGAGGGCAGCCATCTTTGCGGACCTGGCCAAGAAGGAGCACTGGAACAGATACGTCTACCTGACGGACGACGTGGGATCGGAGTCACCGCATCTGAAGCCATTCGATTCGGTCGCCGTCGAGACGGTGACCCCTCCCAGGGCTGGAGGCGGCGCGGGCCGATCGAGAGGAGGAGACTTGTCGTGATGGCAGAACCCTTCGTCTGACTCAATTCAGGGGAGGGAGACCATGCACAGAGATTTGTCCATACTCGCCATCGTGCTCGCCGTCATAGTAACAGTTACACCACTCGCCTTCGCTCAGCAGCTTCAGGTCAGACTCGTCAATGTCACCTCGCCTGTCGCCCCCGGGAAGGATGCCACGCTCGCTGTGCAGACAACACCCAAGGCCGCATGCAAGATCACGGTGCAGTACGCTTCGGGCCCGATCACCACCAAGGGGTTAGGCCCGAAGACCGCCGATGTGAAGGGCAACGTCCGGTGGACGTGGCGCGTGGGACCGAAAACCAAGACGGGAGTGTGGCCGGTTATCGTCAGTTGCTCCCTCAAGAAGCAGCTAGCGAAGCTCGAGACGTCGATTGCGGTCCAAAAGTAACGGGGGTCCTGGATCCCTTAGAGTAGCTTGAGTCGCTCGAGGCGGATCCGCATCGCGGTAGTCCGCAGGAACTCGTAAACCCCGCATCAGACTTGGTGGAGACGAGCGGAGTCGAACCGCCGACCTCCTCGTTGCGAACGAGTGGGCATGATGCCGCAACTGATCTTTAGAAGTCCCCTGAGTCTCAGGAACTGCGCCAAGACTGAGGACCTATGTCACAAATGTCTCAGTACGGAAAGGGATAGACTATAGTCCCGTAGTGCTGTGCTAACCGGGTGCTAACCATAAGTCTGTGTCAATTCTCCGGAAACACCAAGTTCTTGATCATGGCTTTACTACGGCGAGATCGAGTAGGATACAGGAGCCCAGGTATGACCCCCGTCTATCGTCTTCAGCAAGAACGGGAAGTCCTCTCTCACCGCCAATCCAACCTGAGGCGTGATGAACTGCAGCGCTCTCACATTGGCCAAGAGTGGGATGCGTACTTTCGTCCACTGACGCCCGCCGTCGCTGGTCATGTATAGCGCGCCTCCATCCGCAATCCATCCGTGATTCATATCGGCAAAGCTTGATGAACGGTAACGGCGGCAGGTATAGTGCTGGCAATCAAGGTAGCCCTGTGTGATGAATACGGGTGTGGCATATCTCCAGGTCGTTCCGCCGTCATGTGTCGCATAAAAGACCGCGACCGCCTTGGATGAAGTGGACTGGGCGTTGAGATAGAACACCGGCATGATGCCGTCCTGTGCCGTGAAAAACTTCGGTGGATCGTATTCACGCTCCCAAGACGATGTCACTACAGGTGGCAGGGGGAGCTTCTGCTCTCGCCACGTTCGCCCGGCATCGTGCGTCACGTAGAGGATTGTCCCCGTAACCCATCCAGTCGTGGTGTTCAAGAAGGTGATGTCCACCTTATGTCCATGAAGTGGGAGGCCACTATTCTCATTGGCGGGCGTGTTCTTGCAAATGGGAGTAGTCTGCTCACAGGCACTTGCTACCCTAGTCCAGTTCGCTCCGCCGTCTGTTGAGCGATAAATGTTTACCTCCATGCCTCCTCCCATGAACCCCACTGCATCGGCGATTGCCCAACCGTTCAGTGAATTAACGAAATAGATGGAGCTGACGCCGAACTTCGAAACCTTTGCACCGGTCCATGTCCGACCGCTATCCGCGGTGTGGAAGATCCTGGGGAGGTCCGGCGATGTCTGTATTGATACCCATGCAATGCGTGAAGTCAGCACAGCAACAGCCACGACCCGGATTTGTCTTCCGGGAGATCTGGTGGGTGTGACATCCCTCCAACGGGCCCCGCCATCGGTAGTTTGCAGCAATGCCCTCGTCAACTCGCCACTAGGACGTGCCCGCTCAGAGGTGACCGCCCAGCCGGTCATGGTATCGATCATGTAGACCGATTCTAAGGCAGGGATTTCTGGGCGGGCCTGCGATAGCTTTGGTTGAGAGGTCAACCCAAGCGTCAAGGTCGCTATGGTTATGGTTAGGGCTCCTCGCATGGAGATCACTCCTTTGTCCCTATCCTTGGAAGCAGGCAGTAGTCCCCTTGTCGATAACAAATGGGCTTCTCCAAATCATACGCAGATACCAGATGGCATAGCTTTTTCCGAAGCCCCAGTGGCGCGTTTACAGGATTTGATGCCCCCCGGGAGATTCTGGTCCATGGCTTTACACTTGGGCTCAAGGAATCACCAGTACGGGACAGATCGTTGGATATGTCAAGGAGTCCTCAGGGACTGCGCATATCTTTTTGTTTAGACGATGAGCGAATAACAGTTCTGGCAGGATCTTGTCGTTCTTGACCTAAGGTCAAGCAGTTTCATGATTCTATTCATCCCGAAGAACTTTTGATGCGGGTCATGCGTATCTAAATGCAAGTGTGGGGTAGGCACCGAAATCGTTTGTGGCGTGTCTATGCGTATTGACGACGGGCACATTATCGGATGACGGGACAGGAATAAGATTCTCGCGATTCACTGTAATGGTTGGAGCGATCATCTCCAGTCCGACGGAAAGAGATTATGATGCACAAGGGATTGATTTTATGTTTCACAGCCGCACTGCCATTGGAGTGGACCAGCATTGGGTTCGCTCAACAGACTACGTCACCTCAGCAGTGCAAGATTCCGGTGGAGGTGTGGCAGAAGGTACAGAAGGATGGCGTCGTCCGGATTATCGTGCAGCTTAACGTGCCGACGAAGCCAGAAGCGCTCTTGGACCAACAATCTGTCCTCGCGCAGCGACAGGCTATTGCTGCGGCACAAAACGAGTTGATCTCTAGCTTGAGCGGAACTAAGCATATGGTCATTCGGCGATTAGAGTCTATTCCTTTCGTCGGTTTGGAGGTAGGAGTTGACGCGTTAGTAGTGCTGATACTCTCACCGATTGTCCTGGGGGTCGAACTGAGCCGCACGTTTGCTCCGCAAGGGTAAAGCATCAACCAATCTGTAAAACCCGTAGTGCCCTCAGCATTTACCGTGGATCACCGTCAATTTGGTCGAGAACAATCATGTTTAGAACCATAGAACTCGGCATTCCTTGTAGCAGGACTGGCTCAGTAGTCGCGAGGTCGGACATAGCCGTGACAACGAGATCTGAGCCTTTCTGGTCTCCGTGTATCATGTGAAGGGGCCATTTCGACTGAAGAATTTGAGAAAGCTCGCCTCATGGTCATTCCTTACTTAGTGGTCTTACCTGCTACCTGTCTCTGTGTGGGATCGAAACGGACTGCTGTCTCCCCATTGGGGTGCTAACCTCGTGCTAACAAGTGTGGGACATTCGGGCTCGGGGGATCGACAAATCCTGTGTTAGATCTAGTGGAGACGAGCGGAGTCGAACCGCCGACCTCCTCGTTGCGAACGAGGCGCTCTCCCAGCTGAGCTACGTCCCCCC
>OBEQ011241322.1_pt1 | contig 19787 bp, 9 predicted proteins | sample 1670901 | NCBI WGS metagenome assembly OBEQ01 (sample SAMEA104232315, study PRJEB22302) | groundwater metagenome | biome: forest; feature: aquifer; material: groundwater | place: USA | collected 2011-08-07 | depth 5.4 m
CTCATCCACCAAAGTGCCCGCGGTGACGTTGCCGCCCGCGAGGATCTTGCCGACCTCTTTGGCGATGAGCGCATCGTGCTCGGAGGCGAAGCCGGCTTCCTTCAGCATGAATACGCCGGTTTCGAAGGCGGCGATGGCTTCGGCGCCCAGGACTTCTATCCTGCGGGCGGGCGCGGGTGGACGGTAACCGGCGCGTGACATGGCGATGGGTTCGGCCTTGGCCTGATCCAGGCGGGTGGACTCATTGGAGGCGATGACGCCGCGCTTGTCCAGGTAGCCCATATCGAAGGCTTCCTTGGCGCTGGATGAGACTTTACCCATGGCGATCAGTTCGAAAACCTTGATGAGTTGGTTGAGCGCCAGGGCCGGTTTGTGGTTCTGGTATGTGCGGACGGCCAGTTCCTTTGTGCCTCCGCCGGCCGGCAGCAGGCCCACGCCCACCTCGACCAGGCCCATGTAGGTTTCCGGGGAAAGCACGGGGCGATTGCTGTGCAGGACGAACTCGCAGCCGCCTCCCAGGGCCATCTGGTGGGGCGAGACCACCACGGGCACGCCGCTGTACTTGATCGCCATGCTGGCGCGCTGGAACATGCGGATGGCCTGATCCACGTTGTCGAACTCGCCGTTGGCCGCGTCGAGCAGCACCATGGCGATGTTGGCGCCGGCGCAGAAGTTGGATCCCTGGTTGCCGATGACGAGGCCGTCCCAGCCGTCGTTGGCCTTGTCCACGGATTTCAGGATCATGTCCAGGGAAACGGGGCCCATGGAATTCATCTTGGAATGGAATTCGAGCAGCAGGATCCTGTCGCCCATGTCCCACAGGGTAGCGTCCGTGGTGGCGATGACGGGCTTGCCGGCGGCGCGGATGGCCGCCAGAGTGATGCCGCGGGGCTTGAGTTCGTGGCGCGAGCCGGCGGAACCGGACTTCGGCACGTCCTTGATGGAGATCTTGGATCCTTCCGGCTTATAAACACGCGCGTCCCCGGCGGACTGCTGGAAGAGCCAGGCAGGGGCTTCAATCTTGTACTTTGCGCAGGCGGCCTGGAAGTTCTCGGGGCCGATGGCGTCGATGATCTTGAACGGGCCCATTTCCCAACCGAAGCCCAATTCCATGGCTTCGTCCACGTAGGACAGATCGTCGGTGACGGCGGGCGCGACCGTGGCGGCATAAGCCAAAGTGGTGCACAGAATGCGGCGGGTGGCTTCGGCGCCGCGGCCTTCGGCGGCGAACAACTTGCGGAATTTCTTTTCCGGGGTTTCTTCCTTTGAGACTTCCTTCAACTCTTCGAAGCGGGCCTTGGCCTCGGGCCGGTATTCGCCGGTTTTGAGGTCCACCACTGCCATGTCATCCTTGCCTTTGCCCTTTTTGTAGAAGCCGCCGTTGGTTTTGCGGCCCAGGAAGTTTTTGTCGAGCAGTCCCTGGATCAGGGGATCGACCGAGAAGCCCTCGGCTGGAAAGGCTTTCTGCAGGTTGACGATGATATGCCCTAAGGTATCGATGCCGACAAGGTCGGCCAGCTTAAAGGTGCCGGTCTTGGGCCGACCCATGATGGGTCCCGTGAGTGCGTCCACTTCTTCCACGGTAAGGCCGATTTCCTTGGCCAATTTAACCGTGGCCACCATGGCGTGCACGCCGATGCGGTTGGCGATGAAGGTTGGGGAATCCAGGGCGGGCACGGCCACCTTGTTGAGTACGGCGCTGAGCACATGGTTGACGCGATCGAAGGTGAGTTGCGAGGTTTTGGGGCCGCGGATGACTTCCACCAGGCGCAGGTAGCGCGGGGGATTGAAGAAATGCGTGCCGATGAAACGTTCCTGCACGGAGGCGGGAAGGTCCTTGCCCAATTCACTCAAGGGGATGCCGGAAGTGTTGGTGGCGAGAATTGTATGCGGGCCCATGTGGGACGCGAGTTTCTTGAACAGCTCCTGCTTGGGGCCGGCCTTCTCCACGATGGCCTCGATGATCCAGTCGGTCTTGCCGGCTTCGGCAAGATGGTCCGCGGTGTTGCCGGTGGTGATGAGATCCATGGCGTCGGAAGAATAGGTCGGCGAGGGTTTGACCTTCTTCAGGCCGTCGCGGCCCTTGTCGGCCACGAGGTTCCGGTTCTTGCCTTCGGTGGGCACGTCGAGAAGCAGGACGGGGATGCCGCAACCCGCGAGATGGGCTGCGATTTGGGAACCCATGATGCCGCTCCCGATGACGGTTGCGCTGCGAATCGGTTGCATAGGAGTCCCTCCGGAAGGTGGTTACTCCAATATTGTACTTATGGGCGGTACATGGAATCAATTTCCGCGCGGTATTTTTCCATCACGATGTGGCGGCGGATTTTCATGGTGGGGGTCAACTGTCCCGAATCGACCGTTATCGGGGTCTTGATGACGATGAATTTCTGTACCTGCTCCCAATGGTTGAGCTTGGCGTTGACTTCATCGATGGTTTTTTGGATGTAGGCTTTGGCTTCCGGGCTGTCCAGGAAGACATCGTTGCCGGCCTGATTGCCTATCTCCGCTTTCACCGCTTTGAGATTTTCGAAATCGGGGAAGATGAGGGCGGTCGTGAACGGTTTCCCTTCGGCCACCACCATCACCATATCGACGAGCTTGTTACCGGCGATGGCCTGTTCGATCGGGACCGGCGCCACGTACTTGCCGTTGGCGGTCTTGAACAATTCCTTTTTGCGGCCGGTAATCTTGATGTAATTCTCCGGATCCAGATGGCCCAGATCCCCGGTATGCAGCCATCCCAGCTTGTCGATCACTTCGGCGGTTTCGACCGGTTTGTGGTAATAGCCCTTCATGACGTGGGGCCCGCGGGTGAGGATTTCCCCATCGTCGCCGATCTTGACTTCCACCCCGGGAAACGCCAGGCCGACGGTACCCAGCTTGCGATGGCCGGGGAAATTGCAGGAGATGACCGGGGAAGCTTCCGTGAGACCGTAACCTTCATAGACCGGAATGCCGATGTTGAGGAAGAAGGCGGTCAATGCCGGATCGAGCGGGGCGCTGCCGGAAATGGTGATGCGCAGCTTGCCGCCCAGGCCCGCGCGCATCTTCTTGTACACCAGAGCGTCGAAGATTTTATCCGTCATGGTGTCTTTGCCGCCCGGAATCTTGCTGTGGGCCCGCGCCCAGGCGCGGCTGCCGAGGGCCTTCTTCAGTCCCTGGGCCATCTCCACGTTGGCCTGCATCTTGGCATGGACCTTTTCCAACAGACGCGGCACCATGGTGAGTACGGTGGGATGGAGCTCCCGCAGATTGTCCGCGACCTTTTTGATCTCTTCCGCGAAGTAAATGCTGGTGCCGGTGAAGAAATAGTAATAGGTGACCATGCGTTCGAACACGTGGGCGAGCGGGAGGCAGCTCAAGATGGAATCCGTCTTGGGATCGAGCGGAAACCGCTTGTGGGCCGCGCCCACCTGGAAGACCAGGTTGCGATGGGTCAGCTCCACGCCCTTGGGCACGCCGGTGCTGCCGGAAGTGTAGATCAAAGTGGCGGCGTCCTGCTCATTGATGGCCTCGGACAGGCGCAGATATTCGCCGGGATGCGCGGTCTGGCGCTTGGCGCCCAGCTGTTTCAGCGCTTCGTACGATATGCATTGGCTGTCGCTCAGGCCATCCGGCGGCGATGGATACGTCGCCATGGTGATGATCTTCTCCACTTTGCCGAAGAAGGGCTTCATGGCCTGATATTGTTGATCCGATCCCACGAACAGGAAACGCATGCCGGAATCGTCGATCTCGTACTTCAGGTTGTCATGGGAGATGTTGGCGAACATGGGCACGGAAACGGCGCCCGCCCCCAGAATGGCGAGGTCCATCAGGATCCAGAACGGAGAAGGATCGGCCACTACGCCTACCTTGTCCCCGGCCTTCAATCCCAGATCCACCAGGCCAAGACACAATAGCCTAACGGTGTCCCCCACTTCCGCTGTGGAGAGTCCCACCCAGGCTCCGGCCTTCTTGTACCCCAGGGCGCAAACGTTGGGACTGTTCGCTTCCACGTACTTGAGAAGTCCGGGCAAGGTCCGGAATGTTTCGCTCATGGGGATTCTCCCTGGAGAAGATGCGGAAAAGGAACCGGGCCGGCCAGCGTCATGCGAACCCCCGGGACGTGAATCTACAACCATAATCGTCCTTTATAATAACATAACCGTGTTTCCGATTCATCGACGTTTGACGACCCCGGGAACGCGGATTGTCACGCTAACCCGACAGCCGCGCGAGATCGATGATGCGGGGTTCCGGAAACAGCTTCCGAACCTTTTCCACCAGGCGGATTTCCTTGGTCAATAGGATGATTTGCCAGCCGTTATGGTCGTGGAAGTCGCGTAACAATTCAAGGGCGCGGGATTCCCGTTCGTCGTCCATGGCCAGGAAAGGCTCGTCCAGGACCAAAAGTCCGGGACCGTTCCTGTGCTTCCGGGCCAAGGCGAGTTTGGCAGCCAACACCATGGCATGGCGGGTTCCCGTGGAGAGATGATCCAGGGATCGGACCCCGCCCGCGGCATCTTCCACCTGAATCAGCCGGTCTTCAAGCCCCGCCAGGGAAACCATTCGCCCTTTGACGGGATTCAAGGATCCAGGCAAGATGTTCGCCAGTATCGCCTCCATATCTCCAGCCAGGCTCTGCAGCATCAGGTCCGCCCCATCTCCGATATCGCGGAAGATGTCCCGCGCCAGGGCCGCGGCCTGCTTGTCCAGTTCCTTCCGCTTGACGTCCGCGACGGCCTGGGCGAGGCGATCCTCCCATGCCACGATTTCCGGGGCCAGCTTTCCCATGGCGCCGCTGATCTCGCCGGCGAGCCTTTCCTTTTGGGCGATGAGGCCGCCTTCCCGGCGTCCCAACTCTTCCTGCTTGCCTTGCAATTCCTTGCGACGCTGGCGCAACCGTTGCATGGCCGCGTCATCCAGACCCTTTTCCGCCACGCCGGCTTCATCCAGATCCTGAAGCTTGCGGCGCAGATCCTTGCGGAGGGCGGACCAATCGGACCCTTGCGCCAAGGCCTCCAGCTCCGCGCGTCGCTTGGCCGCATCGGTTTGCACCTGTCGGCACCGATCCACCTTAAGCAGGTATTCCTCGGAATCAACGACGCCATGGCGCGCGAGCCACTCCCGTTCCGCGCGGAGGGCCGACTCCTCCTGGTCCTTGAAGGATCGGAGGTTGGCGTCGATCCTTTCCAAGGCATCCTTTTGGTCTTCCCGGCGGCGTAAGGTATCCGCTTCCTTCGCTTCCAGGGCATCCTTTTCCCGGGCGCTTGCCTCCATGGCCTGGATGAAGCCCTCCAAAGTGGAAATCTCCGCGAGGCTTGGGATTGCCGGGGAAGACGTTTCCGATGCGGATGCAGAAGATGTACCGATGGCTGACGCAGAGGAGACCCCGGAAAAGGAAGTTGCGCCCACCGCCCATCGGTCCTTGAGTACGGAAAGCTTGTCGACAAGCATCCTGCCGAGGGCGGATTGTCTCAGACGGATGCTCAGGAAGAAAGCGAACACGGCAAGGAGCAAGCAGACGCCCACTCCGGCGATCCGCATGGGTCCGGCCGGCAGCCGGACGGATGCAATGCCGCCCAGGCCGAAAACGATCACCGAGGCGATTGCGCTTAAGGGAATTCCTCCAGGGGATTTTCCTTCCAAAGCCTGTCGCGCCTCCCCTGCCAGGCGCGCAGCCAAGGCGGAGCGTGGACCGGAGGCCTCCTTGGCTTCCCGGGCGGCGCGGTTTTCCGTCCGCGCCTGGGCCAGCAGCGATTCCTGGTGCTCCCGTTTGCCTTTTTCGGCGAGCAACTTCGCATGGACCAGACGGGTGGCCGCGGAAAGCGCGTTCCATTCCTCTCGCCGGTCTTCCCGGAAGGGCGCCAGCGCGGCGGCGGCGGCCTCCATGGCATCCCATTCCTCCAGGCGATCCAATTGCGCCGTCCATTTCTGCCGCAGAGCGATGCGATCCTCCCGGGCCGAATCGACATCCAGGGCGGCCATTTCGACCGTACCCGCCTCCAGTAACCCGCGAGTTACCTGGAGGGAGGCTTCCGCCTGGGCCAGGGAATTCTCCTTGGCCGAGAGCTCGCTCCGCGCGCGCTTGCGCGTTTCCAGTTCCTCACGGGTCTTGGCCGAAACCTCTTTGGCCTTTTCCAATTCCTTGCTATGAACCATGGTGCGCGAATCGGAACTGCGCTTGTCGAATTCGGCCAGGAATTCCGCCGGGTCCAGGCCGCCGTGGAACAGCCGGGACTTCAACTTGTCCAGCCACTCCGAACCCTTGTCCAATTCCAGCCGCAAGTCCCCTTCGCGGATGGCGTAGAGGTTCATGAATTCCTCATCCGTAATGGGCACGTCATTGCTTACCGTTGCCTGGGCCGCGCGCGCGGCGCCGTAGCGGGCCTTGAGCACCTTGCCGGACTTCTTGGTTTCGCTGGGACGGCACAGGGCCTGGAACAGGCCGTCGAAGAACGTGGTCTTGCCCGCTTCGTTGGGTCCGTACACGACGGTTACGCCGGAAAGATCGAACACGGCGTTGCGGAACTTGCCGAAGCCGGTCAGTGTCAGGCGTTCGATCACGCGATGCGCTCCAGGCCCGCCTTCAGGGAATTGAGGGCCAGCTCGCGCGCGCGCTGCCAAACGGCATGCTTCATGGCGTCCTCGGCGGAGGCGCTTGCGGGGGCGGCCGGCATGCGGGCCGTCCAGGCAGCGAGGAATTTCTTCACGATGGGCTGGGACGAGATCCCCGGCAGGGCCGAAACCCCTTCCCTGTCGATGGCCAGCAAGCGCACGCGGGAGGCGTAACGCGCCTGTAACCCTTCGATGGCCAGTGCCGCCGCGCGTTCATCCTCGACCAATCCCGTGAATTCCAGCTCGATGAAGTCCGCGGGTCCCCAGGATTTCGCAAGGCCCTCGAGATCGGGGACTTCGCCTTCCAGGGTCAGTGGCAGGGGGTAACTCCGGTATTGCCCGGCCGTGGCCAAGGGCAGGAAGGCCGGTTCGGGCAGGGCCGAGGCGTCCGCGCCGCGCGAATCAGGCAGGTCCAGGAGAAAAGCCCCGCGAGCGCCCATTTCCTTTTTCCGCCAGACGCGGGCGGAACCGGGATAGGCGATGCGCGTGGCGCCCACGGCGAGGCTGCGGCGCCCGTGGATGTGGCCCATGGCTGCGTAGTCCGCGCGATGGCGCAGGAAGATATCGGGATCGAGGGCGGAACCGCCGGGCTCCTCGTCCGGTCCGCGGTAGGACATGCCGGCTACCACGCCGTGAGCCAAGGCGATGCGCCAAGGCGCCTCCTTGGGGGAAACCGCCCAGTTACCGTAGCCGGAATAATCCTCTTGATGCGGGATGGACAGGAATTCCACCGCCGCGCCGCCGCGATCCCGGCGCAGTAGGCCGAACGGACGCGCATCCAGCACCGTGGCCGCTCCCCAATCAAGGCGGGCCAGGTCCCCCCCGCCCCGCTGCAGGTCTTCGTGGTTGCCAGGCAGGAAAATGAATTCGAAGGGCGGCGAACCCAACAAGCGGCGGAATTCCGCGCGCAGCTTCTCGGCGTCCGTAAAGGTGTTGAACAGATCCCCGCAGAATAGCAAATAGTCCACTTTTTCCCGCCGCGCGGCTTCCAGCAATTCCGCCAACACGGAAAGGCTGTAGTCCCTGTCGGCTTCGGACAGATGCAAATCGGCGGCGTGGAGGATGCGTGGCATGAAGGTCCCGCCCGGGCAGGAAAAATGCCCCGGCCGGGAGCCGGGAATATAGCAAAGGGCGCCGGGACGAAGACCGAGGGTTCAACCCGCGAGGCGCGTAAGCGTCGCGTCGATGCGGCCGGCCCAATCCGTCAGCATGCGGTATTTCTCTTCCAGGATACCGGCGAGAGCTGGATAGGTCGCATAGTCCATGTCCATCATTTCGAATTGCAGGAAACTGCCCACCAGACCCGCTTCCTTGGCCACGGCCGCCATCGAACCGGCCAGGCGGGTGAGGTTCTCGTGGAGGATAAGGATGCGCTCGCGCACGGGAGCCTCGGAATCGAACTCACTTCGCAATTTGACCGCCAGATCCAGCCCCTGCCGGAAAGGCACGCCCACGCCTTCCATGGCCGCGGTCAGACCGGCTACCTTCTTCTCCCATGCCGCCAGGCCGCGCACGCGCCGCCACTGGGCCTCCAGGAAAGGATCGCGCTCCAGGCCCCCACCCCGCAGAAGGTCTTCCCAGAGCAAGCGGCCCAACAGGCCGGAAAGGAAATGCTCTGAAGCGTGTTCGGCGCGAACGGGGAGATAAACGAGACTGCCGTTGGCCAGGAACCGGCTGCGGTAAAGGGATAGATTCGGGAAGGCGCGGGGCGCCTCCCCCGCGTCATTCAAAAGCCATCGGGCGGCGTCCTCCACGGCGCGGGGATCCAGATACTCGCGGCACAACTGCACGGGACAGCGCGAAGAGGCCAGGCAGGGCGCGCAGGGTATTTCCACCTGCAGCACGGCATGGTTGCAACCGTAAGGAGCGGTCTCGGAAAAATACGCGGTGGAAAAATAAAGACCCAAGGTCGCGGTACCCGCGGCTGCGGCCACGTGGATGGTGCCGGTATCATTGCTGATGAGCAGGTCGCAGGCCTGAAGCACCGCGGGCAGCAACGCTAGGGATGTGGTGCCGGCCAGATTGAACACGGGCATGCCGATCATCTCGGCCAGCCGTTCCGTACGCTCGCGTTCCTTCGCGTCCCCCATCAGGGCGATGTCCGCATAACCGCCGGCGGAAAGGGCTTGGGCCAACGCCGCGAAATTCTCCAAGGACCAGGCCCGTTGCAATTCGCTCGCGCCGGTTTGCAGTGCGATCAGTCTGCGCCCGGGACGACGTCCCAGCGAGGCCAGCAAGGTTTCCGCTTCCTTGCGCCGCGCTTCCGTAACCTGCAGGGAGGCGGTTTCCGGCCGCGGATCCAGGCCTGCTATGCCTACTTGGATGTCCACGAGATTGAAGAGATTGTCCAGACGGTGGCTGACCATGGAGAACAGGTACTTGGCCCAGGGTCCGAGCAGTCGCAATTCCCCTTCGTAGGTATTGATGCGCCCGAGCTTGCGGACGGCGGCGACCTTCTCGCATATCACCGCGGATCCGAAATCATTGGTCAGATTGACCAACAGATCGTAGCGGCCGCGGAATTCCGGATGGGACGAGAAAGGAGGAAGATTCGGAAAGGCCTCCTGCTTTTCCACCGCCGCCAGACTTTCCAGGTCCTTCAAGGGGATTGTGATCAGGGTATCGAAATATGTGCAATCGGCCAGGATGCCGCTGAATCCCTCCAGCGCCACCAGGATGATACGGGCCTCCGGGTATTCCCTACGCATGCGCCTCAGCAAGGGAACGGTCTGCACCAGGTCGCCCAGGCGGTTCAGTTGCAGCAGCAGGATGTTTCGCATGGGAAGGATTCGGCCCGGCGTCAGGCCCCGGATCAGAAGTGGAACCCGACGATCATGTCGAGGTGGTGGCCGCCGTGGTTGCGCTTGCCGTACAAATCGATGTTGGCGCTGGAGTACAGGTATTCCAGTCCCAGGTTGAAATGGCGATCCAATTCCCAATAAACCCCGCCGTTGATCCAGATGCCCAACTTGCCCTGCCGGGCTGCTTCCGTGTGGTCGTTGAAATCCAGATCCCATTGGGTGGTGATGCGGCTGAAACCGCCGCCGAAGAAAGGGCGCACGGAATAGAGCTTGAAGTCGAAAATCTTGCGTACGCCGACGTTCACTTCGTAGGTGATGATGGATTGTTTGGCCGTGTCCCCCACCCCGTTGTTGGTGCGCACCTGGAAGATCTCCGGAGCCCAGGCATAGGACGCGCCAAGCGCGATGTTGATCGGCCATTTGCGCTGGCGGATGTCCGTGGCGATGCGGATTTCCGTCTGGTCGGTGATGCCGGCGACTTCTTCCCACTCGGCGGCATTCAGGTACTTCTGGCCCCCGCCGATATTGATGTTTCCGGTCCAACGCGAATCATCCACGACCGTATCCTCTTTGATGGGAACATAGCCGTTCTCGATACCCGCCTTGATGCCGCCCTTCACTTCGCTGTACGCGAACTTGGTGCCGTCCGTGATGGGCGAAATCCAGGTGTCTTTGTTCACCACCACGGTGTCCTTGAGCACCAGGGTATCCTTCTTCTTGGCGGGCGCATCGTCTTGCACCGCCTTGGCCAGCCGCGTATCGCTGACGCCCTTGTAGTTGCGCCGCACGATGAATTCCTGGCGCACTTTTTCGAAAGTCCGCTCCACCTCTTCGCCTACATAGAGGTCGACCAGGTCGGAACTTGGATCCATCTGGAGCATTTTATAGAGCCAGTACTTTCCTTTTTCCCGTGAATCGGGATTGGACGCGTAGATGACGCCCAGATACTTGGCGATTAACACGCTGTCCGCGGTTCGGTAATGTTCGTGACGGGAACGATAGTCTTCCAGAATCTGGACCACGGTCTCGAAATTGCCGTCCCCGTATTCCGAATGCACCCTGTTCTGATCCACGGTATCGGCGGGGTTACCTGGCGCCTGGGACTTGGCGGCCGCCGAAACTGAGGAGGAAGCGGCCGCAGAGGCTGCAGGCGCGGAGACCGCGCTGATAGGGGTCTTGGAAGGGGATTTACCGGGAACCGAAGATTGGGCGGAGAGCCAGGCGGGCAGGGCCAGCGATAAAAAAACCGGGAAGTTCCAGACGATTGCGCGCATTTCCTGATGATTATGACCCTCTCTCCCAATATTTTCAAGCGGAAGGGAAGAAATCCGGACAATCGTCGGAATTTCGATGAAAATCACCCAATAACTTTATTGCTATGGAGATTTCAAAAGGATATTTTCCCTTTCAATGACTCGCAAGGATCGCACCCCCATATCGACCACCACCACGCTGACATCGGTTAAACAGGGCGCGGGATCGATTCACGGTTCCGGCGTCTTCACCTTGAACAAGGTGAGCGGTTCGGCCATCCTGGTCAACCTCACCGTTGGGTCGAAATTCGCCTACCGCTCCCTATACAGGGCAACATCCCTGGCCATCCGGGCCGGCGGAGTGTTGGAGGTGTGCAACGAGGACATGGCCATCTTCGCCTTTCCCAACGGGGGCCTTACGGCTTTCGTGGAGGAAATCTGCTGGTACATGCCGGTCATCAGAACGGTGGCCTCGCCCAAGGAGTGGGGTATCTCCAAGGTTAACCTCCGTTTCCTGGATGGGAACTGAAAAGGGCGCCAAGCTGACGCCCTTGATGGAAACATCGTGGGGGGGGGAATGGCGCCGCTAGCCGGCTTCCCTTAGTTTTTGCAGGCGACTGGGGTGCCGGAGGCGGTTGAGCGCGCCTTCCTTGATCTGCCTGATGCGCTCCGGGCTTACATCCAGACGATAGCTGATTTCCTCCAAGGTGAGCGAATGCTCATGATCCAGTCCGAAGTACATGCGGATCACGCGGCCCTCCAGGTCTTTGAGGCCGGCGAGTACGTCCAGGACCCGGGAACGGCGGCGGGATTTATCGAGTCCGTCCTCGGGGCTCTCACCGGCTTCGTCCGCGATCATGTCCTCCATGGGAATGTCTTCGTTACCGCCACCGGGTTCGCTCAGGGATAAAGGCGCGCGGCCGGCCTGGATCAAATCCATCGCCTCCTTCTCCTTGATGGCCATGGCGTCGGCCAACTCGCCCACGTTGGGCTCGCGACCCTGTTTCTGTTCGAGGCGCTTGCGCACGTGGCTCATCTTGCGGAGGAGCGCGGCCTTGCCCACGGGCAGGCTGATATTGCGCGATTGTTCGGCCAGCGCCTGCAGGATGCGCTGGCGGATCCACCACACCGCATAGCTGATGAAGCGGCAGGTACGGGTTTCATCGAAACTCTGGGCGGCGCGGATCAGTCCGAGATTGCCTTCGCTGATCAGGTCCGTGAGCGGCAGGCCCTGGTGCTGGTACTTGCGGCACACGGACACGACGAAGCGCAGATTGGCGGTGATGAGATCCCTGAACGCGCGCTTGTCTCCTTGACGCATGCGGAGAAGCAGCTCTCGTTCCTCGGGGTGCGTCAGGACGCGGTTCCTGCCTATCTCGCGGAGATAGGCGCCGAGCCCGTCCTCATCCTGCGCGAAGCGGATTCTGGTGGAGTTGGATTTGTCGGTTGCGGCCATATGGGCGAGGTTCGGGTTGAGGCGTTCCTTGGTGGTCTTGGGCACATCCATGGGAGAAACTCCTGCTTGGGGGATCCGTTCAATTATCCCATGAACGGGGGAGGTTTTAAACAATGTAACAGGAAGTTTTTTTCTGACTTCCCCCAACATTTCCAGATCCTTCGTTTTCTACTAATTCGCGAGTTTTTTCCGCATTATTTCCTTGGGTTTTCCGGGGAAAAAAATAAATACGGATCAGAAATGAAACCACTGCCCGAGGGCTTTAAAAGGTTTTTTTTTCAGGCCGGGCATGCGGTGCAAAACCGCCGGTCCACCTTGGCTACCGGCCTTTTTAACGTGAATCCGTTTTCGGATCCAGGCGCTGATTTTGCTTGCGCTTGTACCCGCTCTGGGTCTGATGCTCCACAGGGCCCTGGAACACCGGAATCAAATCACCCGATATTCATCCGCGTGTGTTTGGATCCAGACCCTGATGCGATGGGCCGCGCCTCGTAAGGTCGTTGCCGCCACCGTGCCGGCGTTCAGGCCACAGCGCGGGCGGAATCCAAAACGGCGCGGACCTTTTGCGCCAGCACGCCCGGCGAAAACGGCTTTTGCAGGAAGTCCACTCCGTCGCGCACCTCCCAACCTTTGGGATAGCAGTCCTCGGCGTAGCCGGACATGAAAAGGATTTTCATGTCCGGTCGGATTTCCGCGAGCTTGGCCGCCAATTCGCGCCCGCCCATATTGGCCATCATCACATCCGTCAGGAGCAGATGGATGATGTCGTCGGTGCCGGCCGCGATCTCCATGGCCTGTCTTCCGTCCGCGGCTTCAATCACGTTGTAGCCGGTGCCGCGGAGGACGTTGATGAGGAATTTGCGCACCGTCGATTCATCTTCCACCAATAGGATGGTTTCGAAGCCGGAAGAGGTTTTCGGCTGCTTCTCCGTATCGCCTGGCCTCCACACCGTGGATCCCGAGGCCATGGGCAGGTAGATGCGGAAGGTGGTCCCTTCACCGGGAACGCTCGCGACATTGATGTTGCCGCCGCTCTGCTTGACGAAGCCGTAGACCATGGATAGGCCCAGGCCCGTCCCCCGCCCCACCTCTTTGGTGGTGAAGAAGGGTTCGAAGATCCGGCCCTGGGTCTCATCATTCATTCCCGTTCCGGTATCCGAAACCGTCAAGACCACGTAGTTGCCGGGGGCGATGCTGATCTCCTTATCGATGGAGTGCAAGGCCACGGAATCCTCGGCCAGAATCTCCGCGCCTGTTTCCACCGAGATGCGACCGCCGTCCGGCATGGCGTCCTTGGCGTTGACCACCAGATTCATGATCACTTGTTCCAATTGCCCGGGATCCGCCTTGACCAGGCCGAGATGGGGATCGGGCACGGCGAGCAGTTCGATGTTGTCCCCGATCAAGCGGCGGAGCATGTTGATCATGCTATCGACCACGGTGTTCAGGTTGAGCAGCTTAGGCACCAGCACCTGCTTGCGGCTGTAGGCCAGCAATTGATGGGTGAGTTCGGCGGCCCGTTCGCCGGATCGCCGCACTTCGTTCAGATAACCCTTCTGGGGGTTGTCGTCATCCATGGACGCGAGCACCATGTCCGTGTACCCGTTGATGGCGGTGAGCAGGTTGTTGAAATCGTGGGCCACGCCTCCCGCCAGGCGCCCGATGGACTCGAGCTTCTGGGCCTGCCGCAGCTTCTCCTCGCTGTCCTTAAGGGCATTTTCCGCGGTCCTGCGCATGCCGATGTCACGCACGCTGGCAAGATAGGCGGTGCCGCCTTCCCATTGGGTCTCAGCCAGACTGATCTCTAAGGGCACCGAAATGCCCTCTAGTCCGATTTGATCCACTTCCAGCACCGCCCCGGTCTCCAAGGGGAACGGAAAGGGCCGCCCCGTGACGCCTCCCGCGGGAAGGCCGATCAGGCGCGCGAAGGCGGGATTGGCGAAACGGATCACCCCTCCTGAGTCCACAACGGCGAGGCCCTCCTGGTTCTTCTCGACGATGTTGCGGAAGCTTTCCTTGCTGGACTGGAGTTCGCGCGTACGGTGCTCCAATTGCCGGTTGACCAACTCCAGATCCAGCGTATAAGTGCGGAGGGCGCGCGTCTGCATGCGGACCTTGCGGTTGATGCGGAACATCTCCACGAACACTGAAACCTTGGCTTTGAGGATTTCCGGGACCACGGGGGCGAAGATGTAGTCCACGGCCCCCAGGGAATAGCCTTTGCTCAGGTTGTTGTCGTTGGGGAGATTGGCGGTGATGAAGATGATGGGCGTATGCTCGGAGCGCTTGCGCTGGCGGATCAGGGCCGCCGTCTCAAAGCCGTCCAGGCCAGGCATCATCACGTCCAATAAGATGACAGCGAAATCGTCCCGCAACAAATGGCGCAAGGCGTCGAATCCGGAAGTGGCCGTCACCAGGGACACGCTGTCGTTCTCGATGATCGAGGAAAGGGCGGTCAGTTTATGCGGCAAATCGTCGACCAACAGGACCTTGACCTTTTCCTCCTTGATTGGCGGGTGTGCGGGAACCCTTTCGCTGACCCCGTCCGCGCCGCTCCGGGTTTCCACCGTTTCTTCCATCGCGTTTCCGTTCACGCCTGCCACCTCGCCCCCCTCCTCGTCCATCATGCGACCTTCCGATAAAGGTGGTGCCTCGCGTCCATCTGCTGGAAGCATCCCTCGCGTCCCCCGGACGGAAGGGTTTCCTTGGGCCCTAGGCCCAGGTAACCGAACATCCCCAGGCTCTGGTGGATCAGGTCCAGCACCCGCTCCTGTAGGCGCGGATTGAACAGCGGCATCACGTTGCGGCAAAGGACGACCTGGAATTCGTTGAAACTGCCGTCGGAAACCAGGTTGTGCTGGCCGAAGACGATGTTCTTCCGGAGCGCGCCGTTGATGATGGCGCAATTGTACTTGGAGGTATAGTATTCCGCGAAGGAGCGCGCCCCTCCCGCTTCCGCGTAGTTCTGGCCGTATTTGCGGACCGCGTTCAGGGAGAAGATCCCGTCGCGCGCCTTGCGGAGCGCGGAGTCGTCCATATCCGTGGCGTAGATGCGGCAGCGGTCGTACAGGCCTTCTTCCGCCAGCAGGATGGCCATGGAATACACTTCCTGCCCGGTAGCGCAGCCCGCATGCCAGATACGGATGAAGGGATAGGTGCGCAGCACCGGGATGATGTCCCGGCGGAAATCCGCGTAGAATTCCGGTTCCCTGAACATCGAGGCCGCGTTCACGGACATCGTAAGCAGGAAGCGCTGCATGCAATCCTGCGCGGTCAGGATGCGTTCGCGGAAGCCCCCCAGATCCGCGATGTCCTCGGACTTCATGAACGCCTTGATGCGTTTGTCCAGCGAGGCCCGCGCATAATCGCGGAAATCGTAGCCATACCGCTCCAGGATGGCATCCAGGATCGGCTCCAGCTTCGCCTCCTTCACTTCGCTGAACTCCGCGTCCACCGCGGGTTCCTTTCGGCGCGGCGCCATCAGCGGTACACCCATACGCGCAGGAGGGAAAGCAACTGGTCCGTGTCCACGGGCTTGGAGATGTAGTCCGAGGCGCCGGCCTCAATGCACTTCTCGCGATCCCCCTTCATGGCCTTGGCCGTGAGGGCGATGATGGGCAGGGCCTGGTATTGCGGCATCTGGCGGATGGCGCGCATGGTGTCGTACCCGTCCATTTCCGGCATCATGATGTCCATGAGCACCGCGTCTATGCGGTGGCCTTTGCCCATCATTTCCACGGCGTCGCGGCCGTTCTCGGCGGTGATGACCTCCATCCCGTGGCGTTCCAGCAGACTGGTCATGGCGAAGATGTTGCGGATGTCGTCATCGACCACCAGCACCTTCTTGCCCTGGAGCAGCGCATCCGACTGGTGCAGTTGCTCCAGCATCTTGCGTTTGTGCTCCGGCATGCGCTTCTGTACCCGGTGCAGGAAAAGGGCGGTTTCATCCAACAGGCGCTCCGGGGACCGCACGTCCTTGATGATGATGGTCTGCGTCACTTCCCGGAGTTGGGCTTCCTGCTTGGTGTTCAGATCCTTGCCGGTGTAGACCACGATGGGGACTTCGCGCATGGAGGGCGTTTTCTTGATCTCTTCGATCATGGCGAAGCCGTCCATGTCCGGCAGTCCCAGGTCCATGACCATGCAATCGAAATGCTTGGTCCGCAGCAGCTCCAGGGCTTCGGCCCCGGTGCCCACTGCGTCCACCTCGACATCCGGATCGGCGATCAATTCCAGAATGGCGGTGCGCTGATCGGCGTTGTCTTCCACCACCAGCAGGTTGCGGACGCCTTTGGAGATGAAGGCATGCATGGAGTCGAAAGCGTTGTCCAGGGATTCCTTGGTCGCCGGCTTGTTGATGAAGCTGAGCGCCCCCTGGCGCAGGCCGCGGTCCTTCTCCTCATCCACGGAGATGATATGCACGGGGATATGACGCGTGGCCGCGTCTTCCTTGAGGCGCGCCAGTACGGACCAGCCGTCCATATCCGGCAGATGCAGATCCAAAGTGATGGCGTCCGGTTGGAATTCCCGCGCCAGGGTCATCACGGAATTGCCCCAGGGCACCACGATGCCCTTGAAGCCCTTCTCCCGGGCCACGTCCAACAGCAGATAGGAGAAATTGGCGTCGTCCTCCACGATCATGACGATCTGATCCCCGCTCTGGATGGAGTCGCGATCGTCGGTGACGGGCGCCGGCTTGGGCGGCGCGTTGCGGGGAACGTCCCGATCGGTGAGGCGCGTGGCCCACTCGTCCCGGGGCAGGATGTCGGTTTCCGTGCCGGCCGGACGGACTTCCGGAACCGGCAGCAGCATGCTTTCCTCGTACTTTTTGGTCTGGGGAAGGGGCTTGTAATCCAAAGGCAGGTAAAGGGTGAAGGTGGAACCTTCGCCCGGCGTGGACGTCAGGCGGATTTCGCCGCCCAGCAGGCGCGCGATTTCGCGGCTGATGGAAAGACCCAGGCCCGTGCCGCCGTACTTGCGGCTGGTGGTGCCGTCCGCCTGCTGAAACGCCTCGAAGATGAGCTGTTGCTTGTCCGGGTGGATGCCGATGCCCGTGTCGGTGACGGAGAATGCGACCACGTGGCGCGAGCGGTTGAGCATGTTCTGGCTGGGGCTCCAGCCGGTCTTGGCCAGGCTGATTTTCATTTCCACGCGGCCGCGCTCGGTGAATTTGAAGGAGTTGGACAGCAGGTTTTTGACCACCTGCTGCAGGCGCTTCACGTCCGTGTTCATGTAGCTGGGCAGTTCGTCCTCCACCAGCACGTTGAACTCCAGGTTCTTGTTATCCGCCATATGCCGGAAGGTCCGTTCCACGTACTGGCGCATTTCGTTGAAGGACACGTCGGTGGGATCCACCGTCACCGTGCCGGACTCGATCTTGGACAGATCCAGGATGTCGTTGATCAGGGTGAGGAGATCGGAACCCGCGGAGTAGATGGTCTGCGCGAATTGCACCTGCTTGTTATGCAGGTTGCCCTCGACGTTGTCGGAGAGCTGCTGCGCCAGAATGAGCAGGGAGTTGAGCGGGGTGCGCAACTCGTGGGACATGTTCGCCAGGAACTCGGACTTGTATTTGGAGGTGAGCGCCAACTGGCTGGCCTTTTCTTCCAGCGCCTGCTTGGCCTGTTCCACTTCTCGGTTCTTGCGTTCCACTTCCGCGTTCTGCTCCACCAGCAGCTTGGCCTTCTCTTCCAGCTCTTCGTTGGTCTGTTGCAATTCCTCCTGTTGGGACTGGAGCTCCTGGGCCAGCGACTGGGACTGCTTCAGCAAGTCCTCGGTCCGCATATTGGCCTCGATGGTATTCAGCACGATGCCGATGGACTCGGTCAGCTGTTCCAGGAAGGTCTGATGGGTGGCGTTGAACCGTTCGAAGGAAGCCAGCTCGATCACGGCCTTCACCTGGCCTTCGAAGATAACCGGCAGCACGATGATGGATAACGGCGGGGCCTCCCCCAGTCCGCTGTTGATCATGATGTAGTCCGTGGGCACATTGGTGAGGAGGATGCGCTCCTTTTCCAGCGCGCACTGGCCGACCAGGCCCTCGCCCATCCTGAACTGCGTCGCCACCAGGCGCCGTTCCTTGTAGGCGTAGGAGGCCATCAGCTTCAGCACCGGCTCCTCTTCCTGCTGCTGCACCAGGTAGAACACGCCGTGCTGGGCGGCCACCACCGGCGCCAACTCCGCCAGGATGCGCTTGGTCACCGTGAGCAGATCCTTCTGGCCCTGCAACATCTGGGTGAACTTGGCCAGGTTGGTCTTCAGCCAATCCTGCTCGGCGTTCTTCAAAGTGGTCTCGCGCAGGTTCACGCTCATCTGGTTGATGGTGTCCTTCAAGGCTTCCACTTCGCCCTGGGCATCCACCTGGATGGAGCGGGTCAAATCACCCTTGGTCACGGCCGTCGCCACTTCGGCGATGGCGCGCACCTGGGTCGTCAAGTTGGCCGCAAGCTGGTTCACGTTATCCGTCAACCCCTTCCAGGTACCGGCCGCGCCGGGCACCGAAGCCTGGCCGCCCAGCTTGCCTTCCACGCCCACTTCGCGGGCCACCGTCGTCACCTGGTCGGCGAAGGTCGCCAGGGTATCGATCATGCCGTTGATCGTATCGGCCAAGGCCGCGATTTCGCCCTTGGCCTCGAAGGCCAGCTTCTGCTTCAAATCGCCGTTGGCCACCGAGGTCACCACCTTGGCGATACCGCGCACCTGGTTCGTCAGGTTACCCGCCATGAAGTTCACGTTATCGGTCAAATCCTTCCACGTGCCGCCCACGCCGCGCACCTGGGCCTGGCCTCCCAACTTGCCTTCCGTACCCACCTCGCGGGCCACGCGCGACACTTCCGAGGCGAACGAAGAAAGCTGATCCACCATGGTATTGATCGTGTTCTTCAACTCCAGAATTTCACCTTTAACGTCCACGGTGATCTTTTTGGACAAATCCCCGTTGGCCACGGCCGTCGTCACCTGGGCGATGTTTCGCACCTGGCCCGTTAGATTGGAGGCCATGAAATTCACGTTATCGGTCAAATCCTTCCACACGCCGGCCACGCCCTGCACATAGGCCTGGCCGCCCAGCTTGCCTTCCGTACCCACCTCGCGCGCCACGCGCGTTACTTCCGAGGCGAAGGCGCGCAGCTGATCCACCATGGTATTGATGGTGTCCTTCAACTGCAGGAATTCGCCGCGCACGTCCACGGTGATCTTCTTGGACAAATCGCCGTTGGCCACGGAGATGGTCACCTCGGCGATATTGCGCACCTGGCCGGTAAGGTTCGAGGCCATGGAGTTCACGTTATCGGTCAAATCCTTCCACGTGCCCGAGACACCCTTCACCTGGGCCTGGCCGCCCAGCTTGCCTTCCGAACCCACTTCGCGCGCCACGCGCGAGACCTCCGACGCGAAGGAGGACAGCTGATCCACCATGGTATTAATCGTGTTCTTCAGCTCGAGGATTTCGCCCTTCACGTCCACGGTGATTTTCTTCGACAAATCCCCGTTGGCCACGGCCGTCGTCACCTGCGCGATGTTACGCACCTGGCCGGTCAGATTGGAGGCCATGAAGTTCACGGAGTCGGTCAAATCCTTCCAGGTGCCGCCCACGTCGCGCACTTCGGCCTGGCCGCCCAGCTTGCCTTCCGAGCCCACTTCGCGCGCCACGCGCGTCACTTCCGATGCGAATGA
>OBEQ010745885.1_pt1 | contig 19782 bp, 23 predicted proteins | sample 1670901 | NCBI WGS metagenome assembly OBEQ01 (sample SAMEA104232315, study PRJEB22302) | groundwater metagenome | biome: forest; feature: aquifer; material: groundwater | place: USA | collected 2011-08-07 | depth 5.4 m
CGGAGAGCGCAATGACTTTGCCGTTCTGCCCGTTCGGCACTCCTGCTTTCTGGAGCGCCTTTCCCATTGTCGTCACCGTTGCCGGTTCCGCGGGGAGAGCATACTTGGCGAAATGTCCTCGCACTCTCGCACGTTCCTCCGCGCGCTTTTCCATCTCGGCGACAGTATCAAGATATCGGAACATCTTGACCTTCATCTGTCGCGCGAAACTGGCATCGGCGTCGCAGTGAACGTGCCGGACGAGGTCGGAGGGAACAATCGGCTTACCACCCTCCGCCTGCCGGATCGCTCTGATCTCGGGGACCCACGCCTTCTCGGCCGGGATTTTCGTCTCACAGCCGGGGCATACACACGCAAGCGAAGTCACAGTAGTCGTCATGTTTCCTCCTTGTGGAAACGTGCCAGACCGAAGTGGTGCTTGAACTGTTGCTGCCCGATTGTTACATCGGACCTCTCCACGCGCCATATCTGCATTAGGCGCAGGAAATGCGCAGTTCAGAGGCATACTCCACTTCGGGAAAATGGTTCGGAGCTTAACGGCCGCTCGGCTTGCCACCCATTGGAACGCGGATGGCGAGCCGCTCGAACCGCACCTGCAGCCCAGAAATTGTTCCACGCCGGCGGCCATCTGGGCGATAGCCATTCCGGCGAAGCAGCTGATTAGCTGCACGTGCAAGTTCAAGCCGTTTTTTCATTTGCTCCTCCGGAAAACCCTTGATTTTCGCTCATAAAAGCCGAAATCGTTGATTTTCCGGAGGAGAGCTCCGGCCAGTTAAAATATTGAAAAGGAACTGGATTTACTTGAAATATTTGATAAATCCCTTCTGCGGAGTTGCCGCGCTAAGTTTCTTGGCGGCTTGTTTTCTCTCCAATGTCAGAAGTTCATTATCAACTTTCCCGGACAGTATACTCCCGTTCTTAAATCTTGTCAAGTCCCTCTGACACGATATAGTAAAAAGCCCTTATTTTACCTATATTTTATGATGTTTTTATGTACGATTCAGCGTTATATCACTATGACATATTTTGTAAAATCATATTTTTATTGTGATCAAAAATCAGCACAAAAAGCCATCTTGTCACGGGGTATTGACAAAACATTTGAACTGGACTATACTACCCGCGAGGGTAAGGATTGCTTCCCTCCCGATCTCCAATTCCGGAGTTCGGATTCGTTCTTTGTTCAAGAGGAGAAGCGCTCGTGAAAGCAAAAACTTGCCGCCTCTCCCAGAAAGAGAGGAGGTTATTGTGCACGGACATTAGAATTCGGAAGTTGTATTAGAATATTCTTCCTCGCAATGCTCGTAAAAAATTTTCGCGATGGCATGGCGAGGCAGAAACAATCGAAAATGGTTTCCGGGCCCTTCCATTCAAAAAAGGGCTCTTATTATTTTAAGTTATTCCCAGAAACCAACGTCTTTAAATCTTTTCCCAGATGAGATCGAATAAATTCTTAAATGATTCTGCAATCTCTTTGTGCTTAATAACCGTGCAGAATAATTTTTTCTTGAATGACGTAATGGCAACCGTATCATCGAATATCGTGAGATCAAAACTGATGTTGAGTTTGTCGGGCGGAACGTATTTCGATTCTCGAAGACGAACCTCGTCATTTTTTTTCAATATATCGCCTTGAGATGAAGTATAAATTGCTTTCGAAAAAATCTTTTTCTGGACGCGCGCCTCACTTCCTTTTTCTCTTGTCTCGTCAGGAAGAAAGCTGTGCACCTCGTCTAACGAGAATATGGCGCGCAACGTTTTCTCTTTCGACTTCAAAACCTCTTGTCGGATGCGTTCGATGACATCTTTATCTTCAAAAAGTCGCACGTTCGGCCGCGCGCCGTATGACTGGAATAACTTTTCCAATTCCGGGAAAATCTTTTTAATCTCCTTTTCTTTTGTTTCGATGGCGAAGCGCTGTTTTTCAAGAAGCGTGCCGAGTTGCTCCGGCGACTCGGCCGCGTAAAGCGTTTTTTTGTTTTTGTGCTGAATATTCGCCAGTCCCATTTTCTTCAGCGACTCGATTTGAAGGTACGCCGTCGGACGGTTCACGCCCGCTTTCGCGGCGATTTCCGCAACCGGCGCGGGGCCGAGCTCGAGCATGGCGAGGTATACTTTCGCCTCGTTATCGCTCAAGCCGATGTCTTTAAGATGGGTAAGCATAGTTTATATTATACTCCTTTACATCCCCTTTCGGGCGAGAAGCGCAAAATGTAGAAAATAATTTTCGAGATCCGCGAGCGAGCTTTGATATTCTCTTCCTCCTGTTGCCGCGTCAGAGAAAACCTCGCGGGCGCGCTCGATTTCCCGCAAGCGGTTCCGCCAGCGCGGGTCGTCAATCGTCAAATCAAAAAGTTCAAGCGCGCGAAGCACGGCGTTTTCAAAACTCGTTTTATCTTTGCCTTCAGCGCGGGCGGCACGAGAAACTTCACTCCCGATATTTCCCATCTGCTCCGCGAGTGAAAGTGTTCGCCACCCGCCCGCGGCGAGATTTTTGTGTTGAATATCCATTTATTCTGAAACTAATTTTGCGACGATGGCTTCGATTTCCTTTCTGATGTCCGGATTCTCCACGCTCCGCGAACGATTGCCGAGCGACGGCTTCAAGTTCACCATCGAGTCGAATTCAATCCATTCCTCTCGCGGTTTTGAGGGATAGATATTAATCCCCCACGTATCTCTTCTCTCCGATCCTTCTTCGGCCGTAAGCGCCGCTTCTTCGTCGGCGTGGAGTTCGCCGCCGATCGCCATAATCCCCCGCTCGACATCAACCACGGCTTTCACCAGATCGCCGAATTGATTCTCGGCAATGGCCGCGAGCTCTTTTTTCGATATCGAGTTTTTGACAATGCGGATTTCCATTGCTTGGACATTATACCTCCTCTTTTAATCGATAACTAAACGCCTCTGCGAGGTGTTCCGCTTTCACGTTTTCTTCTCCGCCGAGGTCGGCGATCGTGCGCGCGGTTTTAAGCAAGCGATAGTAGCCGCGGGGCGAGAGGCGCGCGCGGTCGAGCGTGTTCAAGAATTGGTTTGCGCCGTCATCGAGCGCCACGAATTTTTCGGTGTCCTGCGAGCTCATTTCGGCATTCACCATTATTTTCTTGCTGCCCGACTTCCCTTTCACGGAAAATCGTTTTGCCTGAATGAGCCGCGCATTTTCAATTTGCGCTTTTGCGGTTTCGCTCGTTATACCTCCCGCTTCTCTCTTGCGGAGCTCGCCGATTTTTATGCGCGGAACTTTTACTTGTAAATCAATGCGGTCAAGCAAGGGCCCCGAAATTTTCTTTTGATACTTAATCACTTCATACGCGGTGCACCGGCACTCTTTTTCCGGATCGCCGTAGAATCCGCACGGGCACGGATTCATCGCGGCGACCAAGGCGAATTTCGCGGGAAATGCGACCGTCCCCTTCGCGCGCGCGACGTGCACTGTCCCCGTTTCCATCGGCTGGCGGAGCGCTTCCAAAATATTTCGCTGGAACTCCGGCAGTTCATCAAGAAAAAGAATCCCGCGGTGCGCCAAACTGATCTCTCCCGGCCGCGGATTGGTTCCCCCGCCCACGACCGCGACTGAGGATGCCGTCTGGTGCGGCGAACGGAACGGCCGCTCGGCAACGAGTTTGCCGGAACCGAGTCCCGCGGCGCTCCAGATGCGCGTGATTTCAATCGCCTCGTCGAGCGTCGTTTTGGGAAGAATGCCGACCATTGCCTGCGCGAGCAAACTTTTCCCCACTCCCGGCGGGCCGATCATGAGGAGATTGTGCCCGCCTGCCGCGGCAATGATGAGCGCGCGCTTCGCGTTTTCCTGCCCTTTGATTTCAGAAAAGTCCGGCGCAGATGTTTTTTCGGATGCAGGCGGCGTAAACCGCGCGGGCTCGATGGATATCCGTTCTTCGAGAAACGCGATTACGTCATCCAGATTTTCCACGGGAATGACTTTCATCTTCCGGACAACGGCCGCCTCGCCCGCGTTTTCTTTCGGCAGAAAAAGAAACGAAAATCCCATTCGTTCCCCCATTTGCGCGATGTTCAAGGCGCCGCTCACGGGGCGCAATCGCCCGTCGAGCGCGAGTTCGCCCACGAATAATTTATCTTTTGTTTCAAATTCTTTGATCTGCTGGGTGGCGAGCAAATACCCGATCGCAATCGCGAGATCATACTGCGATCCGGTTTTCTTGATATCCGCCGGCGCGAGGTTCACGGTGATTTTTCGATTCTCGCGGTTCGGCGGTTTCACACCAGAATTTTTGAGCGCGGAATTCACGCGCTCTTTTGCTTCGTTGAGGGCCTTGTCCGCGAGGCCGACGATGTTAAACGCATGAAGGCCGACATTCAAGTCAACCTCCACTTCGATCCGTTTCGCGGCAATGCCTTCGAGCTCGGCGGAGTAAACCCTCGCGAGATTTTTGAGCATAATGCGAATGCCACGAATAATCGTGGCGAATGCTACGAATAGTATTGATTTAAGATTCTTTTTGGCGCAAGATTCTCCTGGCAAAAATTAACCAAAATCCCAAGTTTCTTATTGCAGGATACAAGATAGCGTTTCATTTGGAGATAATCTTCTCGAGTGATAACTCGTTTTGCTTTAAGTTCAATAATGATTTTGTCATCTATAATAAAATCAACGATATTTCTATTTGACTTTTCTCCCTCAAAACTTTGAGGCAAATGCCATTCGCGTTCATAAGGAATTTTATCTTTCTTAAAGAGTTCTTCTAATGCATCACCATATTGTTTTTCATTTAAAAACTTCCCATGTTTGTTGTGCGCTTGAAAACAAAACCCACAAATTAAATAAGACAACTCAGGATAAATTACTTTTTCTTTCATTCGCAGCATTCGTTTGTCATTCGTAGAATTCGCATTATGCAAAATTACTTCCCCTTTTTGCAGTTCCCGCAGAGTTGAGATTCAGGGACGACATCTAACAGGGTTTGGGAAATTTCTCCGCCGCACTTCTCGCAGACGCCATACTTCCCCTCTATAATTCTATTCAATGCCGAATCAATTTCATTCACCCGTTCTTTGAGCGCCTCATTCGCGGCGAGCTGATTTCCGAACTCTTCCGCCTCATTCGCCTCTTCGTCGCCGTGATCAATGTCGCTCCCGAAGTCCTCCGGCGTTTCGTTCTTTTTGATCTCGGCCAAAAGCCGCGCCTTCTCTTTTTCAAGCCGATTTTTATATTCCTGAATTTTCTGCGGTGCAATCATATTTTTGTTACGGTAATTACTTGATCGCGTCAATTTGGTTTTTGAAAGTCAGCAAGTCTTCTTGTATCGTCTTCCATAAAATTTCCTCGTCAACCCCGAAGTATTCGTGGATAATCTTATTTCTCATTCCGCTAATTTCATTCCACGGGATGTTCGGATATTTTAATTTCGTTTCTTGCGGAAGATTTTTTACCGCCTCGCCGATGATGGATAAATTTCTCACGACTGCGTCAATCGTTTTGGTGTCCGCAGAGAAACTGTCGAAAGTAAGCTCCCGCGTGTATGCTTCTATCCTGCGGATGGACTCTTGTATGTCTTCTATGTAAAGACGCGGTTTTATCAGAGACATGGAACTGTTTCTTTTAGGATTTCGTCTTTGATAGCCGGTTTGATTGCTTTCTTGGAAACCAAATCAACTTTTCCCTCCAAGATTTTACTGAGAAAATTTTCCAGCCGTATAAAATCAAAAAATCCCACCGGAGAAGAAAACTCAACCAAAATATCCACGTCGCTTCCCTCCTCTTGCTCTCCGCGGGCCGCAGATCCGAAAAGGCCGATTTCCTTAACGTGATATTTTTCCCGCAAAAAAATTAGTTGTTCTCCAATTCTTTTTATTACCTCCTCTTTTTTCATGTGTTTATAATACCAGCAATAAGCCCCAAAATCAACCAAAAGAAAAAGGCCACCGATATTTTGGTGCGCCTTTGTTTAGTTTTGCCCGTCTCATTCTGGGGGATCGGTGAAGATCCAACCGTTGGAAACATTCCTCCAGCGATTGTATCCATCACGAGCTTGCTGAAAGGTTGGAGGAAGTACCGAGAGGAATTTTTCAATTCGCTCTGTTTGTGACAGGTTTTTAAGTGAAGGAAACATATTGTGTATGTCTGATTGCTCACAGATATACAAAATATTTCCTTCTCCGCCACTGTTTAAGACATGACTACATATTCCGGAAAGAGCGAGGACTACAACACCCCTCGCAAGCTTTGCCGCTTGATATATAGAGTCCATTGATTCTCTGGAACAAATAGGGCAGGCGCCTTCGTAGGTGAATACGAAGTAATCATCCTTTTGCTCTATTTGAGTCGCTTTGGGCATGAACACCTCTTTCACTTCCCGTTTAGGTTTCCCAATCAGCCACCGGCGGCATAACCCGCTACGGTCCGCAAGTATGCGGGGGAAGCATTCGCGTCTTGTTGTCCGCCATTTCTGGCTCAGGTTTCCGACATGGCAGTAAACGGACACCCCTTATATTTTTCGTCAGCTAAACGAGCCATCCCGTTTTTGAGCGGTGGGTCTCCCGATGGATTTTTAAAAGAACAAGGGATTGCTCCCTTTTTGAAATTTCGATTTTCTCAAAATCTCAAAAAAAAAGGGGGGGGAGTCAAAAGGACTTCCCAATAACGTTCTCGCCCTTCAGTTTACCCATGCTTTGACGCAGAAGGATTTTACTGCAACCGCGGCTCCCTGACCGCGGGTTGACGATGAAGCTCTCGCCTACCGCGTGGACTTGCCGCGGGCCGACGTGCGAATCATGCGGCGCTCGAACTGCCACTGAATCCACGACACGCTGCCCTTGGGTCGTCCACTCGGAGTAATGCCGTGAGCCCGCAAAAACCGGGTCGCTTCACGGTCGAGAACTCGAGGGGATTTATCCATTTTCTCCTTTCTCGGCGTTTTTCGAACGCCGGCGTTTGTAAAGAACTTTCAGGATTTCTCGAACATTATACTCTCTCTATAGGATTTGTCAAGTTCGGCAATGAATCCAACAAGAGTTCGGCAATGGTTCGGCATGCCGAATTAATTCGGCAAGCGTTGCCGAATGATTCGGCAATCATTGCCGAAATCCAATCGTCCTTATTTTATATAGCGACAAACAAAAATGTTTGTCAAAATGGATCGTGACAAGCGACAAACATTTCTTCCAAGAATGGAATGTTTGTCAAAATAATGGGGTTAATCAATAAATTTTGGATTTCTGTCATAAAATCCAGTTTTGTGCATTCGATATATAAGCCGATAAAGTTCTGGAACTTCGGGATCGGTACCGATTTTTATGAGCCATTCTTCAAATTGAAGTCCTTTATTGCCATATAACCTTTTATAGAAAAACGGCACGATGACATTTTTAAGCCGTGGAAATTCTCTCACTATAAGCATAGCTTGGGGACCACGGTTATATCCATCTTTTTTAGGATAATGGTATTCATAGATTCTATTGTTTATCCCAAGCGTATCACGGACTCCTCTGATCAGTTTTTGGTCTCGAAAATGCATTCTCAAAATGAAAGATGGCACTTTAATCCGTAGATTTTTATTCGTTGAAAAGGTAAAAGACCCTTCGCCCTCAATAAGGCCTCTGATATAATGATAAGGCAGAATCAACTTTTCCCTTCTGAGTTCAATATCGTCTTTGTTTGACATGTTTGTCGCTTGTCACTCGAATCATATCAAAAAATGTTATCAAGTGAAACAATGGAAAAATCATTAGGCCAGCTCGGCGAAGATATTACTTGTTCATATCTTCGGGATAAGGGATTTCGGATACTATTCAGAAACTTTCGGAAGCCGTGGGGAGAAATTGACGTGGTTGCGCAGGCGCGGGATACGACGCTCGTGTTTGTGGAGGTGAAGACGATGACAAGCGGGGGAGCGGAGGCAATCGTTCCGGAGGATCAAATGAGTGCGGCAAAAATCAAAAAGTTTCGCCGCATTTGCGAAACCTTCGCGGCGCATCATCCGGATTTACTGAACGAGAGAAGGGGATGGCGGATGGATGTGATCGCGATTGACGCGGATCAAAATCTCGAAACGAAAGATTGGAAAATTCGGCATTACGAAAATATCTGATCTTCTGCTTTATTTTTGCATTTTCTCCATTGAACCATTCGCGCGCTTGCCCCGCCGAAGTTTTAACGAAGGAGGAAATAGTTCGAGAGAATATTTGATTTTCTTATCTCCAAAATTAAAAGGCCCAACATTGTGAATAATGTAGGGCCGTGCGCCTCCGATCTTTAGATGCAGCCGACTTTTATTGCCGGACTGTTCGCGAGAATTTTTTCCGATGGCGTCGGATGGTCTTTGTTCCATAGGATTCTCACTTACCAACATCACACGGCCAGAAAGCGTTCGCTATCCGTCCGTCTTTTTCCCGGTCAGTTTCGCCGCGATGCGATCCGCGAGCCGGGTGATGCGTTCTTTCTCTTCGGGCGACATCTCATCGAACTTGGCATCAAGCACCGCCTCCACGTTTTTCGAAACCGTTTCTGAATCAGCTACTGCCTTCAGAACTACTCCGACAAACATAGGCGTATTCAGAAGCTTGCGCGTTTGTTGGGGAGTAAGGGTTTCCAAAAAACTTACCGTTTCTTGATCGAGCGTTTTGTTGGGCATAAGCCCTCCTTTTGTGGTATGGTTCTAAAGATAATTTAGCATATAAATTTATTTCTGTCAAGCTGTTGACAAGCCGCCATTTTTGCCCTACGCTTTCCGTATAGTTGAAGTCCGCTTTAGAATGCGGACTTTATTTAAATCAAAAATTAAAAATCAAAGATGAAAATGACGGACAAAATTCAAAATTAACGAATGTGAAATCATAAAATAACTTTTTCATTTTTACACTGTCATTTTGATTTTTGATATTTGCATTTTACATTATCAACATGATCAACATCAAAGACCTCGGCAAGGCGATCAAACAGGTCGCCGAAGAAAAAAGTTTGGAACCCGCGGTTATTGTGGACGCGATCGAGTCCGCGATTGCGGCGGCATACAAAAGAGAATACGGCGAGCGCGGCGAGATCGTAAAAGCGAAGCTCGATCTGAAAACGGGCGCGATGCAATTTTGGCAAGTGAAAACCGTCGTGGACGAAACGACGGTGCGCATGCCGGAACCCGGAGAGGAAGAAGCGGAAATTTCCGGCGAGAAAACCGGAGAAGTTCGTGCGACAAAATCCGAAGAGAAAAAAACCGAAGCCGCGGCGGAAAACGAATTCTCAAAAGAGAATGCAGAAACAGGCCCGGAAACCGAAGAAGAAAAACTCCCGCGCTACAATCCCGATCGGCACATCTTAATCGAAGACGCGAAAAAAATAAAATCTGATGCAGTCGTAGAGGAAGAATTAACCTTTCCTCTCGAGACGCACGAAGAGTTCGGCCGCATCGCCGCGCAGGCCGCGAAGCAGGCGGTCTTCCAGCGTCTCCGCGAATCGGAACGCGATTCGATTTTGAATGAGTGGCGCGGCAAGGAAGGGCAGATTGTGAGCGGCGCCGTTCAGCGCTTCGAGCGCGGGCATGTCTATATTGATCTCGGCCGCGCGGTCGGCGTGATGTTCGCGAACGAGTCAGTTCCGGGAGAACATTATCGCACCGGCGAACGTCTGCGATTTTTGGTGGTGGCGGTGCAGGAAGACACGCGCCTGCCGGGCATCATCCTTTCGCGGTCGCATCCGAAATTCGTGAGCAAACTTTTTGAATTAGAAGTGCCGGAAGTCGCCGAGGGCGCGGTCGAGGTGAAGCTCATCGCGCGCGAGCCGGGGAGCCGAACGAAAATAGCCGTTGTTTCGAATGTGCAGGGCGTGGATCCCGTGGGGGCGCTTGTTGGCCAACGGGGGACGCGGGTCATGGCAGTGAATAACGAGTTGGGCCAGGAGAAGATTGACATCATAGAATGGGCTGACGATCCGGCGGCGTTCATCGCGAATTCACTCTCGCCCGCGAAGGCAAAATCAGTTGAAATCCTGCCGCGGCGCGAGGCGCGCGTCTATGTTCCGGAAGATCAGTTGAGCTTGGCCATCGGCCGCGGCGGGCAGAACGTCCGTCTCGCCGCGAAACTCACTGGCTGGAAAATAGACGTGCGCTCGGACCGCAAGCCCGAAGAGCAGCTCGAGGGCGGCGTCGCGGGAGCCGTGGAAAGCGACGAGGGAATGCCGAGCCAGTTTCCGGAAGAAAAGGATTCGGCGGCGGAAGAATGATATAAAAATGCAAAAATGTAAATATCTCTGCCTGCCGGCAGGAAAAATCAAAATGACAATGCAAAATTATAAAATTTTTACATTTTAATTTATCTATGTCCCCCATCCAATTTTCCATCAGCGCCAGCGTAGCCGCAATTTTTTTTGCGCTTTGGACGCGATCGAAAATCATCAGCTATCCATCGGGCGACGCCAAAATGAAAGAGATCGCCGGAGCGATCCAGATCGGCGCGCGGGCATATCTGAAACGGCAATATAAGGCAATCGCGATCGTCGCGGCGGTTGTCGCAGTTTTGATCGGCGGGCTTTTGGGAACGACAACGATGGCCGCATTCGCGGTGGGTGCCACCGCATCGGCGCTTGCAGGATTCATCGGCATGAACGTGTCGGTTGAGGCAAACATCCGGACGGCGGAAGCGGCGAAAAGCGGCATTAAAAAAGCGCTTACCGTCGCGTTTGAGGGAGGATTGGTGACCGGGTTTCTCGTTGTGGGACTCGCGCTCTTCTCTGTTTCCGTTTTTTACGCGATAACCAAAGACGTGCGCGCGTTGGTGGGCTTGGGATTCGGCGGCAGTTTGATTTCGGTTTTCGCGCGACTCGGCGGCGGCATTTTTACGAAAGCGGCGGACGTGGGAGCCGACCTCGTCGGCAAAGTTGAGGCGGGCATCCCCGAAGACGATCCCCGAAATCCGGCGGTGATTGCCGACAATGTCGGAGACAATGTGGGGGATTGCGCCGGCATGGCGGCTGATCTTTTTGAAACGTATGCGGTAACGGCGATCGCCGCGATGATTTTAGGGAACTTGATGTTCCCGCAAAGTGAAACTGCGGTACTGCTCCCGCTTATGATGGGCGGCGCCGCGATTCTCGCGTCTATTATCGGTTCGTTTTTTGTGCGCCTCAAGGATCACCCTTCGATTGGCGCTCAGGGGAATGCTGATCGTTCGCCCAACATTATGGGCGCGCTCTATAAAGGGCTTATCGCGGCGGGCATCTTCGCGCTTGCGGGATTTTTCTTTTTGTCGGGAAAATACGCTGGAGCCGTGGCGCGACCGGGATTTGAGAATGTCTTAAGCTTTCGGGAGCTTTTCTACCCGATGCTCATAGGAATTCTCGTGACGGGCGCGATAGTCCTTATTACTGAATATTACACATCAAAAAAATTCCGCCCGGTCCGGTCAATCGCCGCGTCATCTGAAACCGGCCACGGTACGAATATCATTACCGGCCTTTCTGTGGGAATGGAATCAACGGCGTTGCCGGTCGTCGTCATTGTCATCGGCATATTGTCATCGTACGCGGTTGCTGGACTCTACGGCATCGCGCTCGCGGCAATGAGCATGCTTGGGATGGCGGGCATCATTGTCGCGATTGACGCATACGGCCCCATCACCGACAACGCCGGCGGCATTGCGGAAATGGCGGGACTTCCGGAGTCCGTGAGGAATGTTACTGATCCATTAGACGCGGTCGGGAACACGACAAAGGCAGTGACAAAAGGATACGCGATCGGGTCCGCTGGCCTCGCGGCGGTCGTCCTCTTTGCATCGTACGTGCAGGAGCTTCATAAAAAATTCGGGTCTGGAGCATTTGGATTTGATCTTTCTGATCCAAAAATAATCGCGGGGCTTCTCTTGGGCGGCATGATTCCGTATCTCTTCGCGTCAATTTCCATGCGCGCGGTGGGAGAGGCGGCGGGAAGCGTCGTTAAAGAAGTGCGGCGGCAGTTCAAAGAAATTCCGGGAATTATGGCGGGCACGGCAAAACCGGATTATGCAAAATGCGTTGATATCGTGACGTCCGCCGCCATTCACAAGATGATCGTGCCGGCGCTCTTGCCGGTCGTGATCCCGATCCTCGTCGGTATTTTCTTGGGGCCGCAGGCATTGGGCGGTCTTCTTGTGGGGTCAATTGTCACGGGGATTTTCGTCGCGATCTCGATGACCTCCGGCGGTGCCGCATGGGACAACGCAAAAAAATATATTGAAGAAGGCCACTTGGGCGGCAAGGGTTCGGAAGCGCACAAGGCGGCCGTGACCGGCGACACCGTCGGGGACCCCTATAAAGACACCGCCGGCCCGGCAATCAATCCGGTCATCAAGATCATTAATATTATTGCTTTACTTTTGGTGCCGTTTCTGTAAAATGGAGCAATGAGTACTATTACGATTCCCAAAACGAAATACGAGGATTTAAAGAAAAAGGCAATGGCCTATGAATATATCGCGCGCCTTATCGAACAGGATTTTTTCGCTCCGCCTCCGACAAAAAATATCACGAAGGTTATAAAGGAACTCGAAAACTCAGGGCGATACACGCCCGATTTTTTGCGAAGCGTGAAACGGGGGCTCGAGCGATCGTCCTACTTCCGCAAGTAACATGCGGATTTCGGCGCTTCATCCCGAGATTGTTGCGTACGTAAAGGCCCGCCGGCTCGGAAAGAAATTTGAGAAGCAACTCGCGTTTTTAAAAGAAAATGTCCGTCACCCCGGTCTGCGCGTGGAACTTCTTGAACCGAAGCATCTTCGCCTGTGGAGTTTCAGGATTGATAAGCGGTATCGGGCAATTTTCATTTTTCGCGATCACGAAACCGTCGAAATCATTGATGTGAATGATCACTATCAATAACCGCGCCGCGCTTTACTTTTGGCGCCGTTTTTGTAAAATAAACTGTATAGATTTAGGTAACATACATTCATGACAAATATAGAAAGTAATTTTGGGAAACCAACAAAAAAATTATTGAAGGCGATACATAAAGATCGCGAAGGCAAACCGCGAGGAGTTTTTATGTATGAATATGATGGAGACAACAGAAAGGTTAGAAAGATTTATAACGACGAGGAGGGGAGAAAAGTAAAAGAAGAAGAATATCAATATGATACCAAGGGCAATATGGTCAAGGTGTTGCATGCCGCGTTTAGTATAGACGGAAAAGTTTTTTCTAGAAGCACGGAAGTCAGAGAGTATGATAATCAAAATAGAGAAATTCAAAACACACTCACCGATAGCAAGGGGTCAGTATATTATAAAGCCCAGAAAGAATACGATGATCGGGGGCGTCTTGCAAGGAGTCGTACTATAGATTCTCAAAATGAGGAGATTACATCTACAATAGAACACAACTATGACGAAGAGAAAAACAGGGAAACGGTAATTACGAGAGACAAAGAAGGGAAAATTTCAGAAACGACTGATATTGTAGTAAATGGGCCTGGTCAGGAAATCGCTACGATTAAAAACGCTGAAGGCGAAATAAAAGAGATTGAAGAGAAGGAATTTGATTCCGAAGGCAATGTCGTGAAGGTTATTACTAAAAATGCCGCAGGAGAAATCGTGAATATTTCGGAAGTGGAAGAGATATATGAATAAAATAAAATTCCCCCCCATCATTCCAAAGAAAATAAAAACGTTTAAGCCGACGCTCACCGAGAAAACAATAATCGCGAAAGCGCGGAAAAATCTTTTGCGGGGAAATTACATGACATTGCAAGCTCTCGAGGAAAGCCTCAAAGAATATAGTCGCGGCGACGGCGCAGGTCCTTTTACTGCGAAACAAGCGAAAAAATTTTTACGAAATCTATGAACCTTATCCCAACCGTAATCGAAAAATCCCAATACGGCGAACGCGCCTACGATATATACTCCCGCCTCCTCAAAGAGCGTATCGTTTTTTTGGGCGGGCCGATTAACGACGCGGTGGCGAACACCGTGATTGCGCAATTACTTTTCTTGGAGCACGAAGACCCGAAGCGTGAGATCAAGATTTATATCAATAGCCCGGGCGGATCGGTGACGGCCGGCCTCGCGATTTACGACACGATGCAATACGTGAAGCCGGACGTCTCGACAATGTGCGTCGGCATGGCGGCCTCCATGGGCGCGGTCTTGCTCGCCGCCGGAAAAAAAGGAAAGCGGTTCGCGCTTCCGAACGCCGAAATTCTTTTGCACCAAGTGATGGGCGGCGTCGAAGGACAGGCGAGTGAGGTTGAAATCACGGCGCGGCAGATTCTGAAAATCAAAGACAAACTGAACCTAATCCTCGCGAAGCACACGGGGCAGGCGATCGGAAAAATCGAAAAAGACACCGACCGCGATTTCTACATGACGCCGCAGGAAGCGAAGGAGTACGGATTAATTGACGAGATTATCAAAAAATCCTAGCGCGGACTCACGCAGACCGGACGCAGACATACGCAGAAACAACCGCTCGCAAGAGCGGCTTTTTCGTGATAAAATTGTTTCAATGATAAAAAAGACAGAAGCCATTAACTATCTCCTCGCGCGGAACGTCGAGGAGGTAATTGAAAAAGATCATCTTGAATCCGTGCTTAAGACCGGCAAGAAATTGCGCGTGAAGCATGGCATTGATCCGACGGGAGAGAAAATTCATATCGGCCGCGCGGTAGTGCTTTGGAAGCTTCGCGAGTTTCAGGACTTGGGGCACCAAATCGTTTTGATTATCGGCGACTTTACGGCGCAGATCGGCGATCCGTCTGACAAGCTCGAAAAGCGGCCATTTTTGACGAAAGAGCAAGTCAAGAAAAATCTCAAAGATTATCTGCCGCAGATCGGGAAAATTCTCGATTTGAAAAAAGTTGAAGTTCGATATAACAGCGAATGGCTCGCAAAGCTCGATTTTCGGGAAATCTCCGAACTTGCCGACACGTTCAGCGTTCAGCAGATGATACATCGCCGAAATTTCAAGACACGCTGGGAGAAAAACGAAGATATTAGTTTACGAGAAACGCTCTATCCCTTGATGCAGGGATACGATTCCGTCGCAGTCAAAGCCGACGTAGAACTCGGCGGAACAGATCAGCTTTTCAATCTCCTCGCCGGGAGGAAAATCCAGGAGCGCTACGGCCAAAAACCGCAGGATATTCTGACGACCAAAATGCTCCTCGGAACCGACGGCCGGAAAATGTCCACGAGTTGGGGGAATGTGATTAATGTCGCTGATACGCCGGACGAGCAGTTCGGAAAAGCGATGGCGATGCAGGACGAAGAAATGCCAAATTATTTCTGGCTTGCGACACGGCTAAACGAAGGAGAAATTAAAAAATACGAAAAAGAATTGAAGCGCGGCGCGAATCCAAAAGACGTGAAGCTCGCGCTCGCGCGGGAAATCGTTTCGCGCTACCACGGCGCGGCGGCGGCGAAACAAGCGGCGGAGACGTGGGAGAAAACGTTTTCAAAACGGGAAACGCCGGAAGATGCGCCGGTTTTAAACATTCCGACGGGAAAAATTTCTGCCACGGAAATTGTTTTACTTTCAAAAATCGTGAAAAGTAAAGGCGAAGCGTGGCGGCTCGTCGCGCAAGGCGGATTTGAAATAAACGAAGAGAAAATAACGGATCCGCGCGCGGTGCTCACACTCAAAAACGGCGATGTCCTCAAAATCGGCAAACGAAAGTTCTTTCGAGCGAAGCATTAATAAAGAAAGCCGCTCATATCGAGCGGCCATGTTGCATACGATACAAATATGAAGAGGCCGGTGAATGTCGTCCTTCGGGCAGAAATCCGAGCGAATGCGCGGTGGCTTTCACTTGTTTTGTTTTTAATGCTTCTTGTCGTGGGATTCGACGTGATTGCCCCCTGGCCGTTCAAGATTCTCATTGACGACGTGCTGGGAAGCGCCGGCGAGAGCGGCGGATTTTTCCTTTCCCGCATTTTCCATTCGCGGGCACTCCTCGGGTTTTTCGCGGTGTTCCTCTATTTTATCAGTACGTTTTCCCTCGAGATCGTGCAGTACCTTAATTCGGCAACGACGAAAAAGGTTATTAAAAATATCACCACCCACTTTTCCAAGGCGGCGTTTGAACACCTCCAGGCGCTTACCATCGGATTTTATCGGAAGCAGCAGATCGGCGACTATATTTATCGGCTGAGCTACGACGTGTCCGCACTCGGTTCGTTTTTGGAAGAAGGGATTCTCCCTCTCATTACTTCACTATTGTACGTTGGGGCTACCGTGACCATTATGTTTTTTATCAATGTGAAACTCACTCTTTTTTCTCTGATCGCGCTACCGTTCTTGGCACTCGGGCTTTACTTTTTTAATCTCTATACCGTGTTCGCCACCGAGCGGTCTGAAATACTCAATAGCGCGACCTTTTCGTTCATCGAAGAAGCATTAAGCCATCTGAAGATCATCCAGGCATTTTCGCAAGAACGGCGCGAATCAAAAACGTTTAACCGTAAAGTGGATGCGTCGCTCGAGAGCGATGTGATTTCGTACCGCCTGGATTTTCTTCTCACGCTCCTCGTCGGGGTTTTGATCGCCGTAAGTTACTCGCTCATTATTCTCTACGGCATCCAGGCGGTTTTTGCGGGAACGCTCACCACCGGGCTCCTCATCGTCTTCATTTTTTATCTTGATAATCTCACCAATCCGATATTGTCCATCATTTACGCGACGACCGAGATTCGCCAATCTTATATTAAAATCAAGCGGATGAACGATTTTTTTGACCCCAAGACCGCACTGCGCGAAACGGGGAGCATCAAGACGATACGCGACGCGCGCATCCGGTTTGACCGCGTGAGCGTGAGAGGGAAAGAAAGGGGATCGGGTATTTTGCATAACATTTCTTTCGAAATTGAGCCCGGCAAGCGCACCGTGATTTTCGGCATGAACGGTTCGGGCAAAACGTCGGTCGTGAATCTCATCATGCGTTTCATAGACAAGCCGAGCTCCGGTCGCATCTTTCTGGGGAATGCTCTCTTGGAGCAGTACGACGTCGGGGCGCTCCGCGAGGCGATTGCCTTTGTGCCCCAGGAAATTTCTCTGTTCAACGGAACTATTCGGGAAAATATCGCGTTTGGAAACCCCCAAAGCACCCGCGCGCAAGTAAAAGAGGCCGCCCGGCGGGCGGCAGCCGATGAATTCATCGAGCATCTTCCCGGCGCCTATAATTTCCAAGTGGGAGAAGGCGGCGATTTCCTTTCCGGCGGCCAGCGGCAGCGCATCATGCTCTCCCGGGCGCTCCTCAAAAAAGACACAAAAATTCTCCTTTTTGACGAGACGCTTTCGGCATTGGATGTAAAGACAAGACGGGAGGTGCTGGTCAACATCTACCGCTTTTCGAAGGGCAAGACCGCCATCATCGTCTCGAATATTTTCGACGTCGTGCGGGCCGCAGAAAATGTCATCGTGCTCCACCGGGGGCGGCTCATCTATAGCGGTCCCAGCTCCCGTTTGCCGCGCGAGGTGGCATTGTATAAAATGATAGCGGACAACGTGTAAGTTTTCTCCATGCGCATCAAGACAAAAATCCTCGAACCCCGATGGCTTTTGGTATTCGTGTTTTTTGTAGCCGGAGCTTTTGGCGGAGGGCTCGCGCTCTATTTGTGGATCAATACTAATTCTCCATCGCTCTTCAAAATCCACCCCGAGAATTCACCGTACAAATACGTGAACCCGCTTCTCGCGGTTGATCTTGATGAAGGAAAAGGAATTGCCCAGCATACCGCGCTCAAGTTGAAATTCGAAGGGCTGATACATCGCAGCGAAGCCGATAAGGCCATTGCGAGCGCGGCTGTTTATTTCAGGGACATTGAGCCCGCTCGCTGGGTTGACATAAACGGGGACACCCAGTTTTCTCCGGGAAAACTCTTGAAACTTCCCATCATGATGGCATATTACAAGACGGCCGAAGGAGACCCGTCGATTCTCGGCGAAAAATTACTGTACTCCGGCGGACCGGCGCTCAATCGTACGCTCTTGCCTTCCTATCAGCCGCTCCTCGCGGGAGAGAGCTATGCGGTGGAGGATCTTATTCGCCAGATGATTGTCTACTCGGACGATAATGCCGCGAATCTCCTCTTTGATCACATAAACAAGGAAACGCTCCACGAAACATTTTCTGACCTCTCCATTAATTTCCGCCAGGAAAAGAATACGAATGACTTCATCAGCCTGAAGGGCTACAGCCTGTTCTTCCGGGTGCTCTATAACGCTACTTACCTGAACCGAGAATATTCCGAAAAAGCATTAACCCTGCTGATTGAAGCGGATAACGCGATCGGGCTTGGAGCCGCGCTCCCTCATGACATAGGCATTGCGAATCGGTACGGCGGACGGCGATACGTTGACGCAGACAAGTCCACAAACTACGAAATGTACGATTGCGGGATTTTTTACTATCCGTCCCACCCCTATCTTCTCTGCGCGGTAGCGCGAGGAAAGGACCTGAATGCGATCAAGGACTTTTTGAAACAAGTAGGGGACGCGGCGTATGAAGAAATGAGGTATGATTATAGCAAATAATGAATCGCATAAAAGGTCGGCACAGATTTTCAATACCATGAAAAAGAAAGCAACAAAAGCAAAGGCAAAAGTGAAAGTGAAAGCAAAAGGAATCCGACGCCCGGGCAAAAAATAATTCTCCCGCGGGCGCGAGGAAGATTAGAACATATTCGGAAATATGGGCAGCCGATGTGCGGTTGCCCATATTTTTATTTCATAAATATGTCTTCGGGAAGCGGCGGTTTTTCAGAAAATTTTTGAGCGGGATACCAGAATCGAACTGGCGCTTGCTCCTTGGAAGAGAGCCGTACTGCCATTATACGAATCCCGCATATTTCGTGCCTAAATCCTACCTCCTAATTCCTAAATTCTCAAGTTGGATTTGATTATTTCCTCCGGATGCGCTAAAAATAGTGCAGGCAATCAAAACACATGTCTCGGCTTTCCCGCGGAGTAAAAATTAGCATCGCGCTTTTCGTCATCGTCGTCGGGGGATATTTCCTCGGGCGGCTTGGGTTTTCGTCCGGTATGCCGTCGCGGGAGTTTACCGACGCGCGCATGCAGGGCGCTCTGATCGCGCAGGACATTGTAAATCTTTCGAACCAAATGGGAACTGATTTGGAAACCGTACACGCGCTCGAGGAACAAAAAAGTTTCACGGAGGCGCTTGCGCTCACGAACGATCTCGTGAAAAAGAGCGCGGAGGTGCGCCAACGCGCCATTGAACTTTCAAATGAGCTTGAAAAAATGACGAGCGCCTTATCCGGCATCGCGTCAACCGACGCGCGGCAGGCGGCTCTGGAATCGATCGCGAGCCGGATGACTTTAATCAACCGCCTCATCAACTACAGCGATTACTTGAGCAAGCTTCTCACGGCGCTTCAGGCGCGGTTTGAGGGCGCGAAAAACAAAACGGAGATAGCGACGCTCATCAACCAGATCAACGCCGAGGTGACAGCGATCAACAGTTTCAACCAGCAGGCGGGGCAGGCAATGGATCGGTTTGATAAAATAGTGAATAAATAGAAAAGATCAAAGTTCAAATATCAAATCAAGCTCAAAATTCAAATGTCAATTTTTTGGATTTTGAAATTTTATCATTGATTTGAACTTTTGATTTTGTCATTTGGATTTTACAGATCGGGCCAGTAGCTTAGCGGCTAAAGCATCAAGCTTATACCTTGAGGAACGATGGTTCGAGTCCATCCTGGCCCACCAATATGTCTTTGTGCGTAAAAAACTGTGAATTACGAAATCCACATTTTCTCATAAAATCATGATACCATTGAAAAAGCGCCTTAGTCAGGCGCTTTTCAATTGCTGAATATGTATCCAGCACTCA
>OBEQ012186930.1_pt1 | contig 19778 bp, 22 predicted proteins | sample 1670901 | NCBI WGS metagenome assembly OBEQ01 (sample SAMEA104232315, study PRJEB22302) | groundwater metagenome | biome: forest; feature: aquifer; material: groundwater | place: USA | collected 2011-08-07 | depth 5.4 m
ATTTTCTGACACAAATTTTTCGTGCAGTTCGAATCGCCGTATGCGACAATGCTGGATGTCGAACTCGTCGAACGGCCCTTTTAGCCGACACCATTTAGGACGGCACCAAGCCTCACTTTTGAATATTTGAATGAGAATAAGAAGGTCGCTAGAGGCAAGGGATAACCAAAGGAGAGGAACATGCGGCGTATGGCAGTAGCGGCGTTACTATGTCTTGGGGCCTCAGGCTGCGCGTTTGGCTTATACGGCTTAGCGACCCACGGCACGCAGGCAACTGTATTCTTTGATAGCGAACCTAAAGGGGCAGCAATCGATGTAGAGGGAAAACGCTGCGAGACCCCGTGCACCATGCAACTGAGCCGAAGGCATGAGTATACCGTGGTTGCCTCTCACCCAGGGTATCGCACACAAACCGGCTATGTCACCAAGTCGGCAGATGCCATGGTGATCTACCTGGATGGTATTTTGATCCCCCATATCCTTGGCACGGCGAATGACCTCATACCGGATCACCTGTTCTTTACACTTGTGAAGGAAGCGCAGTAAGTAAGCTACCAAGTCTGGCTCGAAACGAACCTGTACAAACTCTGGTGTCAGGAATGGGGTTAGGCCTGCACTATGTGAACGCTGCACCGACATGGCATCCGACAGCAACGTTATCAGAGTGAACGCCTAACCCCAACCTTTCTGACCCCGACCTTTCCGTAAATTGTCTGATCCTAATCCTAAAGCTCGATACTGTGTGTTCCGCCAGGCCCGGCTTAATGCCGCATTGGAAAATTCCGTGCCAGGCATCAACTTTGTCAACTTTGCGCACGCCCTCGGCGCACCGGGTCTCAGAGGATCACCGACGATGAAAGGCACCTCGGCCCGCCGGGCGGGGACAGCCAGGCGGAAAGCGCCAACAGATACGACGACTGGGTGGGGTCTGACCGCCATGGCGGTGGTGCGCCGGGCCTTCCGGCCACCACCTACGACAACCCCCAGCGCTTCCAGTACGATGACCTGCGCCGCCCCCCGCTTGCCGTGGGGGCGAAGGGAACCGAATGGTTGGCTACGATGCGATCGAGGACAGGAGCTTGCCACGAACAGCGGCTGTCAGACTGACTCCACCGTCTCGTGAGCAGGAGGGAGCTGGTGACGTACGAAGGCAGGATCAGGCAAACAGCAACCGGCCTTTGGGCTCAGGGATCGGGCGCCCTTCTTCCTTGGCCGTGTCAATCCACTCTTGAATAATCCCCTCCACATTGGCCAAGGCACACTGGTAGGTCGCGCCATCGGCTGCACAACCTGGTAGCTCCGGGACCTCGGCGATAAATGCCGCATCCTCCGCGCTCCAATAAATGATGACCTCGTATCGTGGTTGTCCCTCACGCATGCTCCTCACCTCCTAATCGGTAGCGCACGATGACCTTGCGCACCTGTTTGACTTGATACGGCTTGGCCTTCCCGCCTTTGGGCTGTAGGTTCAGAATCTCTTCGACCCCGTCTTTGACGTAAATGTGATGGTCCCCGCGAATGCGCTCACGAAAGCCCAAGTTGCGCAACAACTGACACAAGCCGCTAAACGAGATGTTGGCATCAGCGGTGCCTCGTAAGACATCTTTCAGAAGTTGCTCGCGGCTGCCCATAGTATACTTTATTATAGCGCAACAGTTGCGTCCGCGACATCACCTCTTTGTTCTCCTCGTTCGTCCCCTATCACTCGTCCTGTGATCGTGGGAGCAACTCATCACCAGACCATCACCAACAATGTCAATCACGTCTACGACCAACAGTTCCAATACGACGACCTCAACCGGCTCACCCAGGCGGTCGGCTCTTATGGGACATCCACCTAGGCCTATGACCCGCTGGGAAAAAGCGGAGGCGTTACTGGGAGTGCCAGGCTGAGGCGAAGCGGACGGGAGAGCGCTACGGGGCGGACAGCTCAAGCCGCTTGCGTCGCGCGTCGATCGTTACCCGGAAGCGATCCAAGAAACTCCAGCCGATGATCGCCTCGAGCCCCGAATCGGAGAGGTCCTTGGCGAGGGTGAGCACCTGCGTCCGCCGCAACCCCAGGACTTCCACGGCGGCAAGCGTCAGACGTGGGAGCACGATGAGTCCGCCCGCGGTCGCCACGCGGACCTGAGGGGCCTGCGCCAGCGCATAGCCGAGATCCTCAGCGTCCTCGGGGGCCAGGATACAGTAGGTCGCGCCGGTATCCAGCAGCGCATCGAGGTCTTTGGTCCCGCGCGGCCCGCTGACACGGATGGGCACAACCGGCGGAATGGAAATGGCGCGACGGACGGTCAATAGAGGACGGGCTGGGTGGGTAGGCTGCCGGCGTAGGTCTCGTAGACCTCAGGGTCCGTCAACCGCCGATGCAGGGTCCGGTGGCTTGGCGCATGGGACACCAACTCGCCGGCGAGCGGCTCGTGGTACTTGCCACGCTTGGTCACTTTGATGGCCAGCCACTCGCCCCGGTATCGACGTTTCAGTGCCTGGATTGACACGGACATCGCGCACTCCTTCTGCTCACAACTAGTATATCTTGCTCCTCCTCGTCGGTCAATCACCATCTTGAAGCGCGTTATCGCCCTCCTCACCACCGCGGCCTTGACAGCCTCGGCGCCGAGAGGTACACTATTGTTGTGACACAAATGGGATACATTTTGCTCATGGGAAGGAGGGCCTGATGGAGTTCGTCACGATGCGTCAATTGAAACACCAGACCCCGCAAGTCCTGCGGCTCTCGCAGCGCAAGGGCCCGGTCGTGGTCACCAAAAACGGCCGGCCGGTGGCGGTTTTGCGCGCCGCCTCCCTGGAGGACCTGGCACTACAGATCCAGGGCCTGTGGGAGCGGTTCCGCCAGGCGGCTGAGCGGAGCGGTTTTCGGTCCCGCGATGTTGAGCGGCTGATCAGCCAGGTGCGCGCCCAGTCGTCGTGAGCCCGCCGCGGGTCGTCCTCGACACCAACGTCCTCATCTCCAGCTTGTGGGGTGGACTGCCCCGGCGCGTGATCAACCACTGGCAAGGGGGTCAGCTCCGCGTGCTGATGAGTCCGGCCATCCTCGATGAGTACCTGAGCGTCCTCACGCGCTTTCAGCCCACCCCGGACGATCTGGATGCGTTGATTGGGGTGCTGGGACACCCCCGTCTTACCGAATGGGTCCATCCCACCACGCATCTGCACATCATCACCACCGACCCTCCCGATAACCGCTTTCTGGAATGCGCGCTGGCCGGAGAGGCGGATACCATCATCAGCGGGGACCGCCACTTACTGAACCTGAAGGTCTATCAAAACATCCCCATCCTCACTCCTGCGCAGTTCCTGCGACGCATCGCTTCCTGAACGCAAGGCAAGGAAGCGCACGGTTCAATCCCAGAATCCCCTTGACAAAGTGTGTGGGATACACTATCTTTTAAAGTGTAGGAGATACACTTAGTTGTCTGGTGGACGCCAACGCTACACCACAGATGGCACAGAACCGCCACAGAGGCACAGAGAAAACTATCTCAGAACGCTTCTGTGTTTCTGTGGGCCGTCTGTGGCTCTGTGGTGTCATGGAAGGTATTGAAAGGGGCTCGTAGTGGAAAACGGCTCGACTCTCCGGCGGATTCCTGCGGTACAGGCGAAGCTTCCCCGGCCGTTCCGGGGGGGCGCCCGGTTCACGGTGGCGGTGGACGTGGCGCTCTTTACGATTCGGGACCAGGCGCTCAAGGTGCTGCTGGTCAAGCGCGCCGCGGCTCCCTTCCGCAACGCCTGGGCGCTGCCGGGCGGGTTCGTCCGTCGGAACGAATCGGTGGATGAGGCGGCCTTGCGGGAACTGCAGGAAGAAACCGGCATCTCCCGCGTGTACCTCGAACAGCTCTACACGTTTGGGGACCTTGACCGGGACCCGCGGGGACGGGTCATCAGCGTCAGCTACTACGCGGTGGTGGACTCGGAACAGCTGGAAGCGCAAGCGCGGATGAACACCTCCGGCACGCGGCTGTTCCCGGTCACGCGCCTGCCGGAGCTGGCCTTTGACCACCGCAAGATTGTCGGCTACGCGCTGGAGCGGCTGCGCAATAAGGTCAACTACACGAGCGTCGCGTTCCAGCTGCTGCCGCGGACGTTCACGCTGTCGGAGCTGCAACGGGCCTATGAGGTCATCCTGGGGCAGAAGCTGGACAAGCGCAACTTCCGCAAGAAGATGCTGCAGCTAGGGATCTTGAAAGACACCGGCGAGCAGCAGGTGGAAGGGCGACAGCGGCCGGCGCGCCTGTATGCGTTTACCGAGGCGAAGGTGATCAAGCTGCAGGAAAAGGGCATCATTGTGCCGTTCTAAACATAGCAATCAGCAGCTAGCAGTCAGCAATCAGCAAAAAATAAAATGGACGGAAGACAAGAAACAGCCAACACTTCAATAGCCCAGCCGATGAATGGGAACGGGTATTGGACGAACGGCAACAGCCTTCCCACGAACGGCCAGGCTACCAATGGCCACGGGGGCTATCATCTGCCGATCGAACCCCCGCATTATGCCGCCCTGAAGGAGCACATCGCGCAACTGAAGCAGGAGCGGCGCGCCGTGATCCTGGCGCATAACTACCAGGAAGGGGCGATCCAGGATGCGGCGGACTTCGTCGGGGACTCGCTGAACCTGGCGCGCTGGGCCAATGACACCCAGGCGGAGGTCATCGTCTTTTGCGGCGTGCACTTTATGGCGGAGACCGCGGCGATGCTCAACCCCACGAAGCTCGTGCTGATACCGGACCTCGAGGCGGGCTGCGCGCTGGCCGACATGGTCGCCGTGCCGCAGGTGCGCCAGTGGAAGGCCGAGCATCCAAACGGGGTGGTGGTGTGCTATATCAACACCTCGGCGGCGGTGAAGGCCGAGTGCGACTGGTGCTGCACATCCTCCAATGCGGTGCAGGTGGTAGAGCACATCCCGGCGGACCAAGAGGTTCTCTTCGTGCCGGATTACTACCTTGGCCAGTACGTGAAGGCCAAGACCGGCCGCGACAACCTCCATCTCTGGAAGGGCTATTGTCCCGCCCACGCGGTGATTTCGCCGGAGCGCATTGACGCGCTGCTGGACCGCTACCCCGACGCGGAGTTCCTGATGCATCCGGAATGCGGGTGCCTGACCAAGCAGATGGACCTGGCGGACCGGATTCTCTCGACCGAGGGGATGATTTCGTACGCCCGTAGCTCCCCGGCGAAGACGTTCATCGTCGCGACGGAGAACGGCATCCTCTACCGCATGCAAAAGGAAAACCCTGGCAAGCTCTTCCTGCCGGCCAGTGAGCACGCCGCCTGCCACTACATGCAGCGCAACACGCTGGAGAAGGTCCTCCGGTCGCTGCTACGGCTTGAATTCCGTATCACCGTGGACCCCGCCATCGCCCGGCGCGCGCTCATTCCGATTGAGCGCATGCTGGCGCTCAAGTAAAACGACCCGAGCAGTCAGCAGCCAGCCATCAGCAATCAGCAAAAGCTGACTGCTGGTTGCTGAATGCTAGGTGGCTTAGACTACCGCTTTCAGGAAGTCGGAAAGCTTGTCGAAATCGGCGGGGTCGTTGACGGGCAGGGCTTTCGCAGACCGGTCGATCTGCCGCAGGAGCCCGCTGAGGACGCGGGCGGGGGGAAATTCCACGAAGAGGCGCGCGCCGTCTGCGATGAGGCGTTGCATCGTCACATCCCACCGCACGGGGCTGACGATCTGTTTCGGAAGCAGCTCACGGATCTCCTCCGGCCCGCTGACCGGCGCCCCGGTCACATTGCTGAGCACGGGAAATCGCGGTGGTGCCAGCGTCACCTTCGCCAGGACCTTCCGCAAGACGTCGGCGGCCGGCTGCATGAGGGGGGAGTGAAAGGCCCCCGCGACCTCCAGGCGCACGGCGCGTTTGGCCCCCGCGGCTTTCGCCAGCGACTCGGCCTGCGCAATGCCCGAGGCGTGCCCTGAGAGCACGACCTGGTCGGCCGCGTTGAAGTTGGCGGCCACCACGTCGGCCTGCCGGCAGATGCCGGCAATCGCCTCACGGTCGAGACCGATCACCGCCAACATGGCGCCTGGGTGGCGCGCCACGCACTCTGCCATCGCCTCGGCCCTGGCTTGCACGACGACGAGCGCATCCGTGAACCGTATCGCATCGGCGACCGCCAGCGCGGTGAGTTCCCCCAAGCTCAAGCCCGCCGCCCCCACCGGTTTGGCCGCGGGTGCTAAGGCGCGAAACGCCGCAAAGGCCGCCACCGATGTCACGAACAGCGCGGGCTGGCACTTCTCGGTCTTCGTGAGTTCCTCAAGGGGTCCTTCGAAGCACAAGGCGGCGACGTCAAAACCCAGATGGGCGTTGGCCTGCTTGTAGACGTCGCGGGACTCGCTGAAGCGGTCGTAGAAGGCCTTGCCCATGCCGACCGCCTGCGCGCCTTGACCGGGTAAGAGATACGCAAGAGCAGCCATTGAACAGGGATGACTGATAGCAATCAGCAGCCAGCAGCCAGCAGCCAGCTTTTTTGCTGATTGCTGATGGCTGATTGCTGATTGCCCAGTAGGATTACCATTGAAGCAACACAGAGCCCCATGTGAGGCCCGCGCCGAAGGCCACCAGCACGACGTAGTCGCCGCGCTTGATCCGGCCGTCGCGGACAGCCTCGTAGAGGGCGATGAGGTTGGAGGCCGCGGAGGTGTTGCCATAGCGTTCGACGTTCATATAGACCTTCTCCAGGGGCAGGTGCGCGAACTTCGCCATGGCCTGGATGATGCGGGTGTTGGCCTGGTGCGGGATGAAGCAGCCCACGTCCTGGGGTTTCAACCCGGCCGCCTTGACGACCGCCAACGCCGACCCGGCCATCCGGCGCACCGCCAGCTTGAAAATCTCCCCGCCGTTCATGCGCAGGTAGTGCAGCCGCTGGTCCACCGAGTGGTGCGAGGACGGGTGCTTGGAGCCGCCGCCGGGGATGTACAGCAGCTCGGCGGCCGAACCGTCGGACCCCATGTCGGTGGCGAGGATGCCGCCGCGGCTGACCGGCCTCAGGACGCAAGCGCCGGCCCCATCGCCGAAGAGCACGCAGGTGGAGCGGTCCGTCCAGTCCACGAAGTTGGAGATGACCTCGGCCCCGACGACGAGTGCGGTCTTATAGCGGCCCGTCTGCAGGTACTGCTGGGCGGTGATGATCGAGAAGACCGAGCCGGAGCAGGCGGCGGCGAGGTCGAAACAGGCTGCGGCTTTGGCCCCCAGCCGCTGCTGCAGCAGGCAACTGGTGGACGGAAAGATCATGTCCGGCGAGGTGGTGCCGACGATGATGAGCTCGAGCGCTTTCCCGGACAGGCCGGCACTCTTGAGCGCTGTCTTGGCGGCCGGGTAGGCGAGGTCGCTCGCGGTAGTCCCCGGCTCCACGATGCGCCGCTCGCGGATGCCGGTGCGGGTGCGGATCCATTCGTCGGAGGTCTCGACCATCTTCTCGAGGTCGAAGTTGGTCAGGACCTTCTTGGGCACATACATACCCAGGCCGACGAGCCCAATGCGTGGTAGTGTCGCACGCGTCATGAGACCTGCTGCTGGACGTGCGGCTTGTGAATCGCGTCGCTGAGGTGGCGGTTGGCGTCGTGCCGGACGGATTCATACCCCGCGCGGATGGCGTTCTTGATCGCCTTGGCCGAGGAGGCGCCGTGGGCGATCATCACCACCCCGTTGACGCCCAAGAGCGGAGCCCCGCCGTGCTCGGCGTAATCAATCTCTTTCCGCAGGGCTTTGAAGGCCGTGTGCGACATCCACGCTCCCATGCGCGTCATCGGGTTCTTCGAGAGCGAGCGCTTGAGAATCTGGCTGATGGCATGGGCCATGCTTTCCGCTGTTTTGAGGGCCACGTTGCCCACGAACCCGTCGCAGACGATGACATCGCAGTTGCCCAGGAAAATATCCCGGCCCTCGACGCTGCCGACAAAGTTGATGCCCGCCTGCTCCAGCAGGGGGAACGTCTCCTTGATGAGCTCGTTGCCTTTGGTCTCCTCTTCCCCGACGTTCAGCAGGCCGACGGTCGGCCGCGGTTTGTCGAGGACGCACCGGACGTAGGCCTCGCCCATGAGCGCATACTGGAGGAGGTGGCTGGGTCGGGCGTCCACGTTGGCGCCGACATCAATCAGCAGGGTTTCCCCGCGGAGGCCCGGCAGCAGGGTCGCAATCCCGGGCCGCTCGGCCCCAGGGAGCAAGCCCAGGATGAGGCTGCCGGCGCAGACCATCGCGCCGGTGTTGCCCGCGGACACAAACGCCTCCACCTTGCCCTGGCGAAGCAACTCCATGCCGATGTTGATGGAGGACTGCTTCTTCCTCCGGACGCTGGCCACCGGTGGCTCATCCATGCCGATGACTTCGGAGGCATGAATGAGGGAAATGTTGGCGGGTCTGGACGCGTAGCGCGAGAGCTGCTGTTCGACCGCCCCCTGGTTGCCCACGAGCACCAGGTCAATGGGCAGTTCGCGCGCCGCGCGCAGCGCCCCCGCAACGGGACTCTCCGGCGCGACATCGCCGCCCATGGCGTCAAGCGCAATCCTCATCGTCAACTGCTCAATCGGCTACGAGTCGCTCAACATCACGCAGGTGGTCACGATGATGCTTCGACATGACACACCTGTACACGTCTCGCACACCAACGTCACTTGGTCTTCTCAGTCGCGATTTGGATGACTTGTCGTCCCCGGTACGAGCCGCAGTGGGGACAGACCCGGTGCGAGGGGATCGCCCGGGCGCACTGGGGGCAGCGCGTCAGGCTGGCCAGCGTCAGCTTCAAATGCGAGCGCCGCTTGTCTCGACGGGCGGAACAGTGTTTGCGTTTGGGGAGCGCCATGGAATCCTCACGGGGTTTGGTGCGGACACGACCGCACGTTGAGATTTTCTCCGCAGACCGAACACAAGCCTTTGCAGTCCTCTTGGCAGATGGGGATCATGGGATACGCCAGAATGATCTCCTGCCGGATGTCCTCGGTGATGTCGACGACATCCGTCGGCGCCACCTCGTAGCTCAGGATGGTTTTCGTGTGGAGGGGCCGCTCAAACGTCGCCAGGCATCGCGCGCAATGCAGCTGCACGACGCCCTGGATGTCCGCTTGGACCACGAGTGCCCCTTCCGCCCGCGAGATGAACGAGGAGAGGGTGATCGGATCCTCCAGGTGGGCATCAAAGCGCTCGATATCGAGCGCTTTGGGATCGTAGGTCGTCTCCTCACGCACCCCCTCAAAGGGAATCCGGTTGACCTGGATTTTCATCTGCTCCCTTTCTTCCGTTCCGCCGTCGCCAGGGTCTCGGTTCTGGTCTTGGGTCGTCGGCGCCGTACCCGAGCAACACGCCGACAGGCGAATCACCCGCGGGCTCCGGTGCGGGCGAGTTTCTGTTTGAGCGCCGCCTCCACAAACGGGGGGACGAACGCCGTGACATCTGCGCCGAGGGCGGCCGCCTCCTTAATGAGCCGCGCCGAGATGTAGGCGTAGGCTTCGGAGGGCATCAGGAAAATCGTCTCCACCTGCCGGGAGAGCTTGCGGTTCGTCAGGGCCATCTGAAATTCGTACTCGAAATCGGAGAGCATCCGCAAGCCTCGGATCATGACGCGGGCGCGTTTGTGCCGGCAGTAGTCCACGACCAGCGAGTCAAAGTCTTCCACGGTCACCCCCCGCAGGCTTCGCGTGGCCCGCTTGAGGAGCGCGACTCGTTCCTGGACGTTGAACAGCGGCTCCTTGCCTGGGTTATGGGCGACCGCCACGACCACCTCATCGACGATCTTGAGCGCTCGCTTGATGAGATCGATGTGGCCGTAGGTCACCGGATCGAAGGTCCCGGGGTACACCGCGCGTGTGGTCATGCGTTGCCGTTGCGCTGTTTTACGAAGCGACCTGATAAAAAGAGAGCACCGTATCACCGTACCGGTGCTGCTTGCGTAGCGCCAGGGGTCCCACTGTCATCGGCAGCACGCTCTGACGGGCGTGTTCTAGGCAGAGCGTGCCAGAGGGCGCAAGGATACCACACGCCGACGCGGCGTTCAAGGCTTTTTTCCCCCAGTCACCGTCATACGGGGGGTCCAGGAGGATCAGGTCCACGCGCTCGCCCGCCTGCCCCAGCGCCTGGAGGCTGCGCAGGGCATCCCCCCGGCGCACCTCCATCTGCGCGGTGACGCGTCCCGAAGGAACCCGCGCGAGATTCTCCCGGATCGCCGACAGACACGCCGGATGCGCTTCGAGGAAGATGACCCCGGCCGCTCCGCGGGAGAGCGCTTCGAGGCCCAGGGCGCCGCTGCCGGCAAACCCGTCAAGCACCCGCGCACCTTCGACGGACTCGCCCAGGATATTGAAGAGCGCCTGCCGGACCTTCTCTTCGGTGGCGCGGATGTGCCGGGGCACCGTCAGCTGCAACCCTTTGAGCGCGCCGGCGGCGATGCGGGCCATCGGCGTTTATTTCCTCAGACGCTGGCGCAGACCAACGCACTCGGCTGCCCGGAGGTCGGCATCGCGCGCGACAAGCGTAAAGGCCCCCTGGCGGGCGAGCTCCAGGAGGTCTTGGTCCTTCGCGAGGTCCGCGATGCGGAAGGGCTGCCAGCCGTGCTGGCGACGGCCGAGCAGTTCGCCGGGGCCGCGCAGCGCCAGGTCGCGTTCCGCCAGCCGAAAGCCGTCGGTCGTCTCCACGAAGGCCGCCAGCCGTTGTTGGACCGACTCATCCACCGTGTCCGTGACCACGAGACAAGTGGCCGGCTGCGTGCCCCGCCCGACACGGCCCCGGAGTTGATGGAGTTGGGCTAAGCCGAACCGTTCCGGATGCTCAATCAGCATGATCGTGGCGTTGGGGACATCCAACCCCACCTCGACGATGACGGTGGACACCATCAGCGGCATGCGCCCCTCCACAAACGCCTGCATGACCGTCTCCTGCTGGGCGGCCCGCATCTGGCCGTGCAGGAGCCCCACACGAAATTCCGGGAAGACCGACTCCTGGAGATGGCGGGCCATTTGGGTGGCCGCCTTGAGCCCCGGTCGGTCGGCGGCGTCCACCAGCGGATACACCACGTACCCCTGACGGCCCTGGCGCAGCGCCTCTCGAATGAGGTCGTAGACCACCGGCCGTTCGGCTTCCGGATATCGCAGGGTCCGGACCGGCTGGCGTCCCGGCGGCAGTTCCGTGATGGTCGAGCACATCAAATCGCCGTAGAGTGAGAGGGCCAGCGTCCGCGGAATCGGCGTGGCCGTCATCACCAGCACATCCGGCATGGCCCCCTTGCGGACCAAGGCGGTGCGCTGGGCGACACCGAACTTGTGCTGCTCATCGATGACGACCAAGCCCAGCTTGGCAAACGTCACGGCGGGCTGCAGCAGCGCATGGGTGCCGACGACGATTCCCACCGAGCCTGCCGCCACCTGACGCAGCAGCGGGGCGCGCGCAGCCGCGCTGACCTGATGGGAGAGCAACCGCACCGCAACTCCCAGCGGCTCGAAGTACCCGCCCAGGATGCGCGCGTGCTGCTGGGCGAGCAATTCCGTCGGCGCCATCAACGCCACCTGGGCGCCGCTCTGCACGACCACAGCCATCAGCGAAGCCGCCACCACCGTCTTGCCGCAACCCACATCGCCCTGCAGGAGCCGCAGCATGGGCCGCGGCTGACAGAGGTCGCTCACCATCTCGTCGAGCGCCTCGCGCTGGCTGGCCGTCAGTTGAAACGGCAGCCGGCGCGCCAGGGCTTTCGTCAGCGGGCCGTCGGGGATGTAGCACTGCGATTTGGTCCGGCCCGTCAGCTTGGCGCGCCTGAGCGCCAGCCGCACCTGCATGAGGAAGAGCTCTTCGAAGACGAGCCGCCGCCTGGCCGCCTCGAGCGTGTCCCCGCTGTCCGGAAAATGGAGCTGGCGGACCGCCCACACACAAGGTTGAAGCTGCTGGCGCCGGCGCAGCTCGTCGGGCAGCACCTCCGTCATCTGGTCGGCGTAGCGGTTGACCGCCGTGTGGACCATCCGGCGGTACCATCGCTGACCCAATCCGCTGGTCAAGGGATAAATCGGGACGATCCGGCCCATGTGGATGGCGGCCTCATCCGCCTGCTCCTCCGCCGCGGTCTGGGTCTCGAGCCGCTCCAGCTCCGGATGCACCAATTGCAGGCGACGTCCCGATGGCTCCACCCGTCCGTAGAGGATGAGCTCATCCCCGACCTTCAACTGCTGCGCCAAATAGGGTTGGTTGAACCACACGCACTCAATCGCCCCCGTCGCATCCCCCACCGCGACCTGCACCAGGGCGCGGCCGCCGTGGATGCGCCGGATACTTTTCGCCAGGACTTCGCCCCGGACCGTCGCCAGCCGGCCGGGGATCAGCTGGCTGACCGACACAAAGGTCCGCCGGTCTTCATAGCGTCGGGGGGGAGAGAGGAGGAGGACTTGCACCGTGTCGATGCCCAGCCGCGCCAACTGGCGGGCGCGGGCCGGCCCGACACCCTTCACGTATTGGACGGGAATCTCCTGCAACGGGGCTTGGCGAACCATGCCGGCTTCTGTATAATAGGGGTTCCCATGAAGACTACGATGAGATCCTGTGCAATCTGCGGGAAAGGTTCGGTCGCCGGACGCCACTATTCACGGCGCGGGATGGCGAAAAACAAGGGTGGGGTCGGCCGTCGAACCCTCCGGAAGAACCAGCGGTTTTTTTATCCGAACCTACAATCGGCTAAAATCCTGCTGAACGGAACGGCAACCCGTGTGCGACTGTGCACGGCATGTCTGAAGACGATCGGCCGCGTCACGAAGGCCCGCTAGCAGACAGTCGCACATCGCGCATCGCCACCACCAGCTTCCCTTCCTTGATTCCAGGGCTGCCCACGACGTCATAGCGCTCGGACGGCACCACGCCGGTCAGGCGGCCCCGCAGCCGCACCGTTGACGTCCCATCGGTCACCCACGAACCGCCCGAGGCTTCCTGACGGACGCTCACGCACCGCATGAGGACCGCCGCGCGCGGGTTGCCGGGGCCGAAGGGTGCCAGCCGCTCCATGGACGACGCCAAAGCGGCCGTCACGTCGCACACGGACACCTCCACATCGATCTGCAGGGCCCGGCTCAGCCGTTGCCGCGCGCCGGAAGCTTGCGCATGCTGGTTGATGGTGCGGCGGAAGGGGTCCAGGTCGTCAACGCGCAGCGTCAGGCCGCAGGCCCGCTGGTGTCCGCCGTAGCGCAGCAACATCCCGTCGCAAGCCCGGAGGGCGTCTAAGAGGTCAAACGCCGACGGGGAGCGTCCCGAACCCACGCCGACGCCGCGGTCATCCACCGCAATGGCGATGGCGGGGCGCCCGTACCGTTCCGCCAACTGCGCCGCCAACGGCCCCATGAACCCGGGATGCCAGCCCCGACCGCCGAGTACCATCACATCCTGGTCCTTAAAGTGAATCCGGCTGGCCTGGGCATTCGCCTCGGCGATCATCTGTCGGTGGAGCAGCTTTGTTTTGCCGTGGATGGCGGTCACGGCGCCGACCAGTCGCGCTGCCGCCTGATGCGACCGCGCCACGAGCAACTCCCATGCCGGCCGGGCGTCGCCCAGCCGTCCTGCCGCATTCAGCGGCGGCACCAGTTTGCGCAGCACCTGCTCTGGCGTCGGGGTGGTCATTCCCACCGCCTTGCAGAGCTGCGCTAACCCAGGCCGCGCCGACTGCGACAGCCGCTCAAGCCCGGCCGTCACGAGGACGCGGTTGTCCCCGTGCAGCAACGCGTAGTCGGCCAGCGTCCCCAACGCCGCCACGTCCAGCCACGCGCTCAACGGTTCCAACTCCCCACCCCCCAACGCCTGGGCCAGCTTGAACGCCAAGCCGGCGCTGCAAAACCCGCGCCCCGCACCAGATCCACAGTAGGGATTCACCAAGGCCGCGGGGGCGGCTGGATGGTCCAACGGCAGGTGGTGATCCAGCACAATCGTGTCCACGCCTCGGCGCGCCAACGCGCTGATCTCCACCGCCTGGTTGGTCCCGCAATCCAGCAGGAGGAGCAGCGTCACTCCCCCGCGAACCACCCGCTCGACCATCGCCGCCGGAAAGCCGTAGCCATCGTCAATCCGGTTGGAGAGTTGCACGCGCACGCGAGCTCCCTGCGCCTTCAACGCCTCCACGACGATGGCCGCGGCGGTCAGCCCGTCGACGTCGGAATCGCTGAACACCAGGATGGATTCGCGGGCGCTGACCGCCCGGCGAAGGCGGCGGACCGCCTCAGCCATGTCAGAAAGGCTGAAGGGATCGTCGAGGGTCTCCAGGCGCGGCGTCAGAAACCGCTGGGCGTCCTGGGGCTGGTCAATACCGCGGTTGAGGAGCAGCTGCCCGATGAGCGGCTCCACTCCGCAGCGCTCGGCCAGCAGGCGGGCCCGCACGGGGTCAGCGGAGCAGAGGTTCCACGTGGTTGTGCCGAGCATCAGTGGCTTGCGTTGTGGGTCACGCGGTTTTAAACATCCGTTTCCACGTAATCACAAAGGCCGAGGCGATATAGACCGTCGAGTAGACGCCCGAAATGAACCCGACCAACAGACAGAACGCGAAATCATGCAGGACTTCCCCGCCGAAGAAGTACAGGGCCAGCACCTGGAAGATCACCGTCAGCGACGTCAGGATGGTCCGCCCCAGCGTCTGGTTGACGCTCAGGTTGATGATCTGGGCGAGGTCCACTTTGCGGGCGGTCCGCAGGTTCTCGCGGACGCGGTCATAGATCACAATCGTGTCGTTGATCGAATAGCCGGCGATGGTCAGCAGGGCGGCTACGATGATGAGGTCGATCGGCCGCCCGGTCAAGCACAGGAGCCCGGCGGCCACCACGATGTCGTGCACCAGCGCGATGACGCCGGCCAGCCCGAAGTCAAAGTGCCGGAACCGGACGGCCACATAGAACAGGATGCCCAGCATGGACCAGACCATCGCCAACCACGCCTTCTTGCGCAGGATCTTCCCGACGACGGGACCCACGCGATCCAAGCGGGTTAGCTCAGGCGCCAACGTCTGCCCGAAGTCCGACACCAGCGCCTCGCGCGTCCGGCTCATGGTCTGCTGGATTTCCACTTCGGTGTCATCCGACGTGCGGATGAGCCACTCCGTCGGGCCGCCGAACTCCTGCAGGACGGCATCCGCCTGCCCCACCTTGCCCAGCGTGGCGCGGAGCTGTTCCGCCGTCACCGGCTTGTTGAAGCGGTACTCCTGCAGCAGCCCGCCGGTGAAGTCGATCCCGTACCGTTGGGCGCCCCGGTGGACGAAGGCGACCGCGCCCGCGAGAATCACCAGGGAGGACATCAGGTAGCAGAGCCCCCGCTTGCCGATGAAATCGATGTGGGTTTCACGAATCAGATGGGCCATCGGCAGGCGCTTGAGCCCTCCCAGACTGACGAGCGAATCAAAGATCACCCGGGTGACAAAAATGGCCGTGAACATGCTGGCGGTCAACCCGGCAATCAGAGTCGTCGCGAATCCGCGGATTGGACCGGTTCCAAACCAGTACAGGAAGACGGCCGCGATAATCGTTGTGACGTTGGAGTCGAAGATGGCGGAAAACGCTTTCTGGTAGCCGGCAGTGATCGCCTGGCTGAGCGGCCGGCCAATGGCCAACTCTTCACGAATGCGCTCATAGATCAGCACGTTGGCGTCAACCGCCATACCTAAGGTGAGAATCATGCCGGCGATACCCGGCAGCGTCAGCGTCGCGTGCAAATAGCCCATCGCGCCGAGGATCATCAGCAGGTTCAGCGCCAGCGCCACCACCGCCACGATGCCCGCCAGCCAGTAGTAGCCCACCATAAAGACCACGACAAGCGCGGCCCCGAAAGCCGTCGCCATCAGGCCCGCCCGGACGGAGTCCCTCCCCAGGGTCGGACCGACGGTCCGCTCCTCCTCGACGGCAATGGGTGCCGGCAGCGCGCCGGCCCGCAGAACGATGGCCAGGTCATGGGCTTGCTCACGGGTGAATCGGCCGGTGATGCGGCCGGCATCCGAAATCCGGCTCTGAATCACTGGGGCTGACTGCACCTTGCCGTCCAGGACGATAGCCAGCCGCCGTCCGATGTTGGCGCCGGTGAGGCGTGAGAATTGCCGCGCGCCATCACGGTTCAATTGGAAGCTCACCTCCGGCAGGCCGAGCTCCCCGGGTTCGACAAAGGCGTCGGATAGAATGGAGCCTGTCAGCGCGCCTTCGTGATCGAGTAACAGCGGCGCCCCGTCGGCATCCTCCACCAATTCAAAACCAGCGGGAACATCCCCCTTGAGGGCCCGTTCGAGCAGGCGCGGGGTGTCCGACACCAGCTTGAACTCCAGCAGCGCCGTCTGGCCGATGAGCTTCATGGCGCGTTCGCGGTCGGTCACGCCCGGCAGCTGCACCAGGATGCGGTCCGCGCCCTGCCGCTGGATCAGCGGTTCCCGCACCCCGAATTGGTCGATGCGGTTGCGGATGACTTCGACCGCGACGCCCGTCACATCACGGTTCTTCGCCCCCGGCTGGACTTTGGTCGTATCAACGCGGAGAATCATGTGCATCCCGCCCTGGAGGTCTAGCCCTAAGCTGATGCGCTGGGACAGCGGGAACGCAAACCAGCAGGACAGCGCGATGACGCCCACTGTCAGCGGCACGCGCCACTTGAAGCTGGCTGGCATCATCCCCCCACCTGCTTGACCGCCGCAAGCGGTCTGACCCGTCGGATGCTACGTCGTTCAAGGCGGCGTGGACACCCAACTTTCCTCTCTACCATCCTCATCTCCCTAGTTCCTTCTGAGAACACCCCATACGTCGCTTGACCATTCTCCCGCTGCCTTGAAAAGCAGGTGGGGGGATCAACGCTGGCTCTCCACCGCGACAGGCTGCTGCGTCTCAGCCCCGCGAGACTTGATCAGGCGGCTGATGGCCGTCTTCTCCACTTCCACCCGCACTTTATCATCGACGCGCAGCGTCACCGTGTCGGTCTTCACATTGACGACCGTTCCCAACAGGCCACCCGTCGTCGCCACTTCGTCGTCCTTCTTGAGGTTTTTGAGCATCTGCTCGTGCTCTTTGCGCGCCTTTGATTGCGGGCGAAACACCAAGAGGTAAAAAATGCCGAACATCATCAGGAACGGAAACAGCAGTTGGAGCGTATTCGGTGCGGATGGCTGCGGCATTATCCCCCCACCTGGCTGGGTCCCGCCTGTCGGCGGGACCGTTGCATCATGAATATCACATCTGTGAAACGACACATTACCTTCTCCTCGTCATGCAACCCCGGCTTCGCCGGGGCAGCTAGGTGGGGGGATTACGAACCTCCCTGAACCACGATCGGTTGCACTGCGACATTTCCAAGACGGACCACCTCGGCGCGGGGGTAGTACACCGCCAGGATCTCCCGGGCCGATAGGCCCCGGCGGGCCAGCTCAGCGGTCCCCCACTGGCACAACCCGACTCCATGACCCCAGCCTTGGCCGCGGAGCAACACGTTGTCTCCCTCAGGCTCAACGGTGAACGCCACGCTGCGCAGCCGCTCGAAGCCAAAGAGCGCGCGGAAATCATACGCCTTCATCGTGAGGGCGCGGCTGGTGCCGCGGATGAGCACCTGCGCCACGCGGCCCGTCGCGGTGCGCTGCACGACCTCAAGTCCCGTCACCGTCCCGACCGACCCGAAGCCCTTTTGCTTCAGCGCCCACGTGATATCGGCTTTCGACAGCCTGCGCTCCCAACGGTAGAACGGCGATTCCTGGCAGAACGAACACGTGACCCCCCCGTTGAGCGGCTCCACATCGTAGGGGCCCATCACCGAGGCATGCTCGGTGAGGCCACCGCAGGTCGAGTGATAGAACGCCGGAAATACCCGTCCCTGGTAGGTCAGGATCAACCCTTCCGTGTCGCGCACGGCACGGGTGGTCTGCCATTTCTCCGCGCTCCGACCGCCGTACACCTGCGACATGATATCACCCGTCACGTCATAGTCCACGGCGGTTTTAGAGAGTCGTTGAAACAACGTATAGGTCCGGGCCGCAATCGCCAGGGCCCGCAGGGCCTCCTTCGGCCAATAATGCGGGGCCTCCTTACTGAGGACACCCCGGAGGTAATCCTCCAGGGCCACCTGATTGACGACGAGCAAGGTCAGATTCGGCTGCCGGAAGATTTCAATGGTCCCGCGCAGGCGTTGGCCGTTGAGGTTGATGGTGGCCTCGCGCGCCGGCTCCACGCGCACGCCGAACAGCGGAAACGCCTGCTCGCCGACGAGGATGCCCTCCTGAGTGGCGCGCACGATGACTTGGGGAAGCCGGCGGCCTTCCTGCAGCGGGCCGGCCCCGCCTGCCAATGGTTCTCCTGGGCGGACCGGGGTGCGGAGCGCCACAATCCGGAACCGGCCGTGGATCGCCAAGTCCACCTGCGGTTGATCACGGACCACGGCCACACGAATCCACGCGACGCCGGTCTGGGAGCTGGCGGACGCCGGCGCGGACAACTCCGGGGAGCTGAACGCGACCACGGAGGTGGAGGAAGCCACCCCGAGGACCAGCATGGCGGGAAGCCACACACGCGCGAACCGTCTCACCTCGTTCACCGAAATCGACCCACGAGCCGCAGCAATAGGCTCAACAGCACGCTCGCCAGCAGACAGCTGGTGAAGGGAAAATAGAAGCTGACGTGCGGCCGCTCAATCACCACGTCACCCGGCAGGCGCCCAATCCAGGGTAATTTCGGCGCCACCAGCAACACGAGGCCCGCCCCCGCCAAGAGCACCCCCAAGAAGATGAGGGCGCGCCCCACGGCTTGCACGCCAGGCCCCGCGATCATGACGCCGGAAACAACTCCAGCGGATCCTGTTTCAGGGCCGCTAGGTGCTGGTAGGCCAGGCGCGTGACTTTTCGGCCTCTGGCCGTCCGCTTCAACAAGCCGGACGACAGAAGGTATGGCTCCACGATGTCCACGATGGTATCCCGTTCTTCATTCAACGCCGCCGACAGGGCTTCAATCCCCACTGGGCCACCGCCATAAAACTCCATGATGGTCCGCAGGACCTTTCGATCAATGGGATCCAAGCCATACCCATCCACGCCCTGCGCCGCCAGCGCAGCCTCCGCCAACTCCTTCGTGATGGCGCCGCGCGCCTTGACCTGCGTATAATCTCGCACGCGCCGCAGCAGCCGGTTCGCCACGCGCGGGGTCCCGCGCGCGCGGCGGGCAATCTCTGCGCACGCCGCATCCTCGATGCCGATCGCCAGGATCTTCGCGGAGCGTCGGATGATTTCCTCCAGCTCCTTGGGCTGATAGAACTCCAGATGGTACACCATCCCGAACCGGCTGCGCAGGGGGGTGGAGAGGAGTCCGGCGCGGGTGGTGGCGCCGATGAGCGTGAACGGCTTCAGGTGGAACTTGATGGTTTTGGCATACGGGCCTTTGTCGACCACGAAATCGATCTCGTAGCTCTCCATGGCGGGATACAAGAACTCTTCCACGACTTTGGAGAGCCGGTGGATTTCGTCGATGAAGAGCACGTCGCCGCGGCCCAGGTTGGTCAACACGCCGATGAGGTCGCCCGCCCGCTCAATCGCCGGGCCGCTGGTCGCGGTGATCTTGGCCCCCATCTCCTGAGCCACGATGTGCGCCAGGCTGGTCTTGCCCAGGCCCGGCGGCCCCGCCAACAGCAGATGCTCCAGAGGCTCGCGCCTGCGCTTGGCGGCCTGGATGGCCACGCGCAGATTCTCGACCACGCCGCGCTGCCCCACGAACTCCTCCAAGCGCTTGGGGCGCAGGCTCAGATTGAGGATCTGGTCCTCTTCGGCCTCCGGGACGGGGTGGGTGGCCTGCGCCAACACCTCCGGCGGCGGCG
>OBEQ010129437.1_pt1 | contig 19776 bp, 13 predicted proteins | sample 1670901 | NCBI WGS metagenome assembly OBEQ01 (sample SAMEA104232315, study PRJEB22302) | groundwater metagenome | biome: forest; feature: aquifer; material: groundwater | place: USA | collected 2011-08-07 | depth 5.4 m
CGCGCTTTTCCAGCAAGATAAAGTTAAACATATTCTCGTTCGACATGAACAAGCGGCTGTACATGCAGCCGATGCCTACTCTCGCTCGTCTGAAAAAATCGGCGTTGCCCTGGTCACCAGCGGCCCCGGTTTGACCAATGCCGTGACCGGCATTGCCACTGCCTACATGGACTCGATCCCGATGGTGATCATTTCCGGTCAGGTGCCCAGCCATGCCATTGGTCTGGATGCCTTCCAGGAGTGCGATGCTGTCGGCATCACGCGTCCGTGCGTCAAGCACAACTTCCTCGTGAAGGATGTGAAAGACCTGGCGAGCACCATCAAAAAAGCCTTCTATATCGCCAAGACCGGCCGGCCCGGCCCGGTGCTGGTGGATATTCCCAAAGACATCACGATCCATAAGTGCGAATTCGACTACCCGAAATCGGTGGAGATGCGTTCGTACAAACCGGTCGTCAAGGGGCATCAGGGGCAGATCAAGAAAGCGGTACACATGCTGCTTTCCGCTGAGCGTCCGATGATCTATACCGGTGGCGGCGTGATTCTGGCGAATGCGGCCAAAGAACTCACCGAATTCGTCAACCGTCTTGGTGCCCCCTGCACCAACACACTGATGGGCTTGGGTGCGTATCCGGCGTCGGAAGACAAATTTGTCGGCATGCCCGGCATGCACGGCACCTACGAAGCCAACATGGCGATGCAGCACTGTGATGTGCTGATCGCGATTGGCGCCCGGTTCGACGACCGCGTGATTGGCAATCCAAAACACTTTTCGCAGAATCCGCGCAAGATCATTCATATTGATGTCGATCCATCGTCGATTTCGAAACGTGTGAAGGTCGATGTGCCGATCGTCGGCGACGTCAAGGATGTGCTGATCGAAATGATGGCGCAGCTTGATCACGCTGAGGAAAAGCCGCGCGATATTTCAGCCTGGTGGAAGCAGGTCAACGAATGGCGTGCACGGGAATGTCTGAAGTACAAGACATCGGACGATGTGATCAAACCGCAAGCGGTGATTGAAGCGCTGTGGCGCGTCACCAATGGCGATGCCTTCGTCACCTCCGATGTGGGCCAGCATCAAATGTGGGCGGCGCAATATTACCGTTTCGACAAGCCGCGCCGCTGGATCAATTCCGGTGGCCTGGGCACGATGGGCTTCGGTCTGCCCGCTGCGATGGGCGTGCAGATGGCGCATCCTGGAGCGCAGGTGGCGTGTGTTACTGGTGAGGGCAGCATCCAGATGTGTATTCAGGAACTTTCCACCTGCAAGCAATACGATTTGCCGGTGAAAGTGATTTGTCTGAACAACCGTTATCTTGGCATGGTGCGCCAGTGGCAACAGATCGATTACGGCAAGCGGTATTCGGAATCGTACATGGATGCCTTGCCTGACTTCGTCAAGCTGGCAGAAGCTTACGGCCACGTTGGCATTCGTGTCGAACGCCCGGCAGATGTCGAACCGGCCTTGCGCGAAGCCTTCCGTCTGAAAGACCGGACGGTATTTCTGGACATCGTCACCGATCAGACTGAAAACGTCTGGCCAATGGTGAAAGCAGGCAAGGGGCTGACCGAAATGCTGCTTGGCTCTGAAGATCTGTAAGGGGAACGACAATGAAACATATTATTTCTGTTCTCCTGGAAAATGAAGCCGGTGCCTTGTCGCGGGTGGTAGGTTTGTTCTCGGCACGTGCGTACAATATCGAATCGTTGTCGGTGGCGCCGACCGAAGATGCATCGCTGTCACGCATGACGATTGTTACGCACGGTTCGGATGACGTGATCGAGCAAATCACCAAACACTTGAACCGCTTGATTGAAGTGGTGAAAGTGGTTGATTTGACCGAGGCCGCGTATATCGAACGTGAACTGATGCTGATGAAAGTCCGGGCGGTGGGCAAGGATCGTGAAGAAATGAAGCGGATGGCGGATATCTTCCGTGGTCGCGTGATTGATGTCACGGATAAAACCTACACCATCGAACTCACCGGTGATAGCGCCAAGATCGACGCCTTCATTGAAGCGGTCGATCCGGCAGCGATTCTGGAAACCGTGCGTACCGGCAGCTCCGGCATTGGCCGTGGCGAACGCATTCTCAAAATTTAAGTGTGACGTAATCTCAGTCTGATGAAGGAAACAACATGAACGTTTTTTACGATAAAGATGCTGACCTGTCCCTGATCAAGGGCAAACACGTAGCGATCATTGGCTATGGCTCGCAAGGTCATGCCCACGCGCAGAATCTGAACGATTCCGGCGTCAAGGTCACCGTCGGTCTGCGCAAGGGTGGTGCCAGCTGGAGCAAGGCTGAAGGTGCTGGTCTGCAAGTGCGCGAAGTCGCCGACGCGGTCAAGAGCGCCGACGTGGTGATGATTCTGCTGCCGGATGAAAACATCCCCGACGTCTATAACAAGGAAGTCGCACCGAACATCAAACCCGGCGCAGCACTGGCGTTTGCCCACGGTTTCAACGTGCACTACAACCAGGTGATTCCACGCGCCGACATCGACGTCATCATGGTCGCCCCCAAAGGCCCCGGCCATACCGTACGTTCTGAATACCTGAAAGGTGGCGGCGTGCCCAGCCTGATCGCCGTGTATCAGGATAAATCCGGCAAGGCACGCGACATCGCGTTGGCCTATGCAGCCGCCAACGGTGGCACCAAGGGCGGTGTGATCGAAACCAACTTCCGCGAAGAAACCGAAACCGATCTGTTCGGTGAACAAGCCGTGTTGTGCGGTGGTGCGGTTGAGCTGGTCAAGGCCGGTTTTGAAACTCTGGTCGAAGCCGGCTATGCACCAGAAATGGCCTACTTCGAATGCCTGCACGAATTGAAGCTGATCGTTGACCTGATGTACGAAGGCGGCATCGCCAACATGAACTACTCGATCTCCAACAATGCCGAGTATGGTGAATATGTCACCGGCCCGCGTGTGATTGCAGATCAAGCCCGTGCGGCGATGAAAGAAGCCCTGAAAAACATTCAGAACGGTGACTATGCCAAACGCTTCATCCTCGAAGGCCGCACCAACTATCCAGAAATGACGGCGCGTCGTCGTTTGAACGCGGAGCACCCGATTGAAACGGTGGGTGCCAAACTGCGTGCGATGATGCCGTGGATCAGCAAGAACAAACTGGTTGATCAGTCGAAAAACTAAGGAAACGCAGATTAAATGGTACTTCGTCATTCCCGCGAACGCGGGAATCCATGTAAGTGCCTGAACAAAATGGATTCCCGCGTTCGCGGGAATGACGCTCAGGCAATAAATTCGCGTTTCCCTAAAAGAAAAAACAGCCATAGAGAATACAGAGGACACTGAGGAGATTGCTCCCTCTGTGTCCTCTGTCCCTAACCAGCGACTTGGCGCTTGGCTTTCAAGTGCTTGGTCGAATGGTTATGCAAAGCTCTGTGGTTTCATTCTATTGAGCGTAGAGGAGCAAGGTCGTGGCAGTGAATTCATCATCCAGCTATCCGCATCCGCTGATTGCTAAAGAAGGTTGGCCTTTCCTGGCGGGTATGGTTGCCATTTCTGCGTTCACGAGCTGGTATGGCGGCTGGTGGTCATGGCCGCTGTGGTTGCTCTCTCTGTTTGTCTTGCAGTTTTCCCGCGACCCGCCGCGTCTGGTTCCGATTCAGCCCAATGTGGTGGTGTCGCCGGCCGATGGCCGTGTTGTCGTAGTGGAAACCACGCAAGACCCGTACACCCAACGTGAGGCGCTGAAAATCAGCGTATTCATGAATGTGTTCAATGTGCACTCCAACCGCGCGCCGGTGGATGGCACGATCCAATCGCAAACCTATGTTGCTGGCAGTTTTTTCAATGCCGATCTGGACAAGGCCTCGCTGGAAAACGAACGTAATGCGCTGGTGATCCAGACCCCGCACGGTCAGACCATCACCTGCGTGCAGATCGCCGGGCTGATTGCACGCCGGATTCTGTGCTATGTTGCCAAGGGCGATGTGCTCAAACGCGGCCAACGTTACGGCTTCATCCGCTTTGGTTCGCGTGTGGATGTCTATCTGCCCTTGACCGCGCGACCGCGCGTGAGTATTGGAGAAAAAGTGTCGGCCACGGAAACCATACTGGCTGATCTGTAATCAATGGAACCTGTGAAAAAACGACGTAGCCGCAGCAGCAATGCCAAGTCGCATGGCGCGATTGAACTCGAGTCGTATCGCCGCCGCGGGATCTACCTTTTGCCCAACGCATTTACCACTGCGGCGCTGTTCGGTGGTTTCTTCGCCATCGTGCAGGCGATGAATGCCAATTTTGAAATGGCGGCAATTGCCATTTTCGCCTCTATGGTGCTCGACGGTATGGATGGGCGCATTGCACGCATGACCAATACCCAGAGTGCTTTTGGCGAGCAGTACGATAGCCTGTCCGATATGGTGTCCTTCGGCGTCGCCCCGGCGTTGGTGATATACGAATTGTTCCTCAAAAACATGGGCAAGATGGGCTGGCTGGCGGCTTTTCTCTACTGTGCCTGCGCGGCCCTGCGGCTGGCGCGTTTCAATACCAATATCGGCAGCATCGACAAACGCTATTTTCAAGGCATGCCCAGTCCGGCTGCCGCCGCACTGATTGCCGGGTTCGTCTGGCTCACGATCGACAATAAACTGCATATCCGTGAAGACTGGATTCTCGGCGTGGCCTGGGGGCTGACGGTGTATACGGCCTTGAGCATGGTGTCGAACGTGCCGTTTTACAGCGGCAAAACGCTGGATCCGCGCTTCAAGGTGCCGTTCTCCATGATTCTCGTCTTGCTCATGGTGTTTGTGTTCATCTCCGCCGATCCGCCAAAATTTCTCTTTCTGTTATTCGTCCTGTACAGCCTGTCTGGCTACGCGTTGATTGTCTGGTGCAAGATCAAGGGCAAGCCCACTCCATTTGCGTCGCGCAAAGAGGTCGCTGCCCCGGCGCCGGAAGAGCAATGAAAATGCAACAACAGGGATGTCAGTGACAGGAAAGCTGATATAGTCCAGCCATGAGTACCGCATTTACCGTCACCCTCTCTCTGCTGCTGTCGCTGCGCTTCGCCAAGTTGGCGGGGCTGCTGCTGCGCCCCGCGCGCACATACTAAACCCCCCAATTTGTAGTTAAATGTCTGCTGTGAAAATCCAGCAGCTTCGTACGCTATTTGAATTCCGGAGATTTCCATGTCTGACCAATTGATCATATTTGATACCACCTTGCGCGACGGCGAACAGAGTCCCGGCGCTTCCATGACCAAGGAAGAAAAAATCCGCATCGCCAGGCAACTGGAAAAACTGGGTGTGGATGTGATTGAAGCCGGTTTTGCCGCCGCCAGCCCGGGCGATTTTGAGGCGATCAAAGCGATTGCCGAGACCGTCAGGAATTCCACCGTGTGCTCGCTGGCGCGTGCCAATGAAAACGATGTGCGCAAGGCAGGTGAGGCGATTAAGCCAGCCGCACGCGGCCGTGTGCATACCTTCATCGCCACCAGCCCGATTCACATGACCAACAAGTTGCGCATGAGCGAGGATCAGGTGCTTGAAGCCGCCGTCAAGGCGGTCAAGCTGGCGCTCGAGTACACCGATGACGTGGAGTTTTCTGCCGAAGATGCAGTGCGTTCGGAAATGGATTTTCTGGTGCGTGTGTTCGATGCCGTGATTCAAGCAGGTGCCACGACCATCAACGTGCCCGATACGGTCGGCTATTCGATTCCCGCCTTGTGGGGCGAGCGCATGCGGCAGTTGATTGAGCGTGTGCCGGGTTCGAACAAGGTGGTCTGGTCCACCCATTGTCACAACGATTTGGGCATGGCGGTGGCCAACTCGCTCGCTGCCGTGATGGGTGGCGCGCGCCAGGTGGAGTGCACGATCAATGGTTTGGGCGAACGCGCGGGCAATGCCTCTCTGGAAGAAATCGTGATGGCGGTGAAAACGCGCCGCGATGTGTTCAACCTTGACACGCGCATCGACACCACGCAAATCATGGCGACTTCGAAACTGGTGTCCACCATCACCGGCTACCCGGTGCAGCCGAACAAGGCGGTGGTCGGCGCCAATGCGTTCTCGCACGAATCCGGGATTCATCAGGATGGCGTGCTGAAACATCGTGAAACCTACGAGATCATGCGCGCCGAGGATGTCGGTTTGAGTACCAACAAGATCGTGCTCGGAAAATTGTCGGGGCGCAATGCGTTCCGCCAGCGGGTGCAGGAGTTGGGTATTCCCGTGGAATCCGAAACCGAACTGAATGCGGCCTTCGCACACTTCAAGGATCTGGCCGATCGCAAGAGCGAAATTTTTGATGAGGATATCCAGGCCCTGTTCTCTGACGAAGCGGTGACGCATGAAAACGAGTTTTATAAATTCATTTCCCTGTCGCAAGGGTCTGAAACTGGCGAGCGTCCACATTCACGCGTGGTGTTTTCGCAGGAGGGCAAGGAAATCTCTTCCGAAGGGCAAGGCAACGGCCCAGTCGATGCCACCGTGCATGCGATCGAAGCGCAGGTCAATTCGGGTGCCGAACTGCTGCTGTTCTCGGTCAATGCCATCACGACCGGCACCGAATCCCAGGGCGAAGTGACGATGCGCCTGTCCAAGGCGGGCCGCATCGTCAATGGCACCGGCGCCGATCCGGATATCGTGGTGGCTTCGGCCAAAGCTTATCTGAGCGCGCTCAACAAGCTGCATTCCAAGGTCGAAAAAATCAATCCACAGGCTACCGGCACGGTGTAATTCGGTGCCGCCTGATTGTGTTACCTTTGCCGCATTCCATTGAGAATAGGGCGGAGGTAACACAATGAAAAATGCAACCTTTCCGATCGTCCTGATCGCGCTAGGCACTTTCCTGTTGTTGCACAGCCTGCATCTGGTACCCGATATCCGCTGGCTATGGATTATCGGTTTGATGTTGGTCGGGGTTGCGGTGCTGGTCACCGATGGCATTACAAAATCTTCCATCGTGGTCGGCCCGCTGTTGATTCTGATGGGGCTGCTGCAATATTTCCGCTTGGAGTACGAGATGAGCTATCGCATCATCATTCCCCTCATGTTGATCGCCTTGGGCGTGTTGCTGTTGATTGCGCGCAGTGGTGTGATCCCCGAAAAGGCAGCGCAGAAAACACCCACGCAATCTCCTTGAGCGTTTCTTTGTGAACCTGCTGCTCAATAGCGGGCGCATGTTTGTGCGCGACTGGCGTGCGGGTGAATTGCGCCTGCTGCTGGTTGCGCTGGTGCTCGCGGTGGCGGCGATTGCCAGCGTCGGATTTCTGGTGGATCGCATGCGTCAAGGCCTGCAACGCGATGCACACCAATTGCTTGGCGCCGATCTCTTGATCAGTTCCGATCGTCCTTTCGATCCCGCTTCGCTTGAGCAGGCCAGGTTGCTCAAGTTGCGGATGGCCCAGACCGTCACTTTCCCCAGCATGGCGCTGGGGGCGCAACAGGCGGTGCTTGCGGCGGTGAAGGCGGTGTCGGAAGACTATCCTTTGCGCGGTGCGCTCAAGCTCAAAACAGTGGCGGGCGAGCAGAGCGCCACAGGCGTTCCCCGCACTGGTTCAGTCTGGGTTGAACCGCAGTTGCTGCAACAATTGCATGCGGCGCCGGGCGACAGGATCCGCCTGGGCGAGCAGTCCTTTGTAATCGAACAGGTGATCAGTTTCGAGCCGGATCGCAGCACCAACTTCCTCAGCTTCGCCCCCCGCGTGATGCTCTCTTTGCAAGACCTGGAACGCACCCAACTGATCCAACCCGCCAGTCGTGCCACCTATCGGTTGCTGTTGGCAGGTGCGCCAGCGCAGATCATGGCGTATGAAAAGTGGTTTGAAAAACAGTTGCAAGCAGGTCAGCAGATTGAAAATCTGGAGAATAGTCGTCCCGAGATTCGCGTGACGCTGGAACGTGCGCAACGCTATCTGTCTCTGGTGGCTTTGCTGGCGACCTTACTGGGCGCGGTGGCCGTGGCACTGGCAGCGCGTCGTTACACCCAGCGGCATCTGGATAGCTGTGCGATGTTGCGTTGCCTTGGTGTGCGTCAGCGCCAGATGGTGTTGCTGTTCCTGCTGGAATTTTTGTTGATCGGTTTGTGCGCCTCCTTGCTTGGAGCGTTGCTGGGCTATCTTGCCCATGCCGGGTTGATGCATGCGCTCGGCAGTCTGGTCTCTGCGGATTTGCCGGCGCCACATTTGACGCCGTTGTGGCAGGCCTTGTTGACCGGGCAAATCCTGCTGCTTGGTTTTGCCTTGCCACCCCTGTTGCAGCTACGCCGGGTGTCGCCGCTGCGGGTGTTGCGCCGTGATCTGGAAATTTCTGCGGCTCCCAGGCTGCTGCCTTATGCGACGGGTGCGTTGGCGTTTACAGCATTGTTGTTATGGCTCATGCACGATATCAAAACCGGTTTGTACAGCGCCGCAGGTATCGTGGTGGCGCTGCTGACGTTCCTGCTGGCGGCCCGTGGATTGTTGTGGCTACTCAAGCTCTTGCAACATGTGCCGACCACGGCAGGCCAGCGCGTGTCCTGGAAACTGGCGCTGACGGCGATTCGGCGCCGGCCTGCAGCCAGCACTACGCAATTACTGGCGCTGGCGGTGGGACTGACGGCACTGCTGGTGTTGACCCTGACGCGCAACGATTTAATGCACAGCTGGCGCGCCACGATTGCGCCGGACGCGCCGAACCGTTTCCTGCTCAATCTGCAACCCGAACAGGTGCCACTCTTGCAGACGCTGTTGCGGCAAAACGGGTTGGCGCAGATCGTCTTGTATCCGATGGTGCGCGGCCGTTTGACTGCGGTGAATGGCCAACCGGTGCGTGCGGAAAATTATGCGGCCGATAATGCCAAGCGACTGGTCGAGCGCGAATTCAATCTGTCCTATATGGAGCATCTGCCCAGCCATAACTGGCTTGTCAGCGGGCACTGGTTCCGTGCTGATGCGCCGGAACTGTCGCTGGAACAGGGCTTGAGCAAGGCGCTGGGACTTGAACTGGGTGATCAGATGCGCTTTGATGTCGCGGGTCAAACAGTGGAGGCGCGCGTCAGCAGTATTCGCAAGGTTGAATGGGATTCGATGCAAGTCAACTTTTTCATCATTTTCCCCCCGGACTTGTTGCGTGGTCTGCCACAGAGTTATATCGGTGCATTCCACTTGCCGGCCGGCAAGGAGGGTGTGACGACCGCGTTGATCGAGATGCTGCCGAATCTGACGATCCTCGATACCGGTCAGATCATTACCCAGGTGCAAGACTTGCTGGAGCAATTGATCGCAGCAGTGGAGTTTTTGTTTCTGTTCACCCTGGCCAGCGGTTTCGCGGTGATTCATGCCGCCCTCAGCAGTGCGCGCGACGAACGCATGCGTGAGGCGGCTTTGCTACGGGCACTCGGTGCCACCGCACGCCAACTGGCGCGGGCGCAGTTGTTCGAATTTGCGCTGCTGGGCGCGTTGGCCGGATTGCTGGCGGCGAGTGCGGCAACCCTGATCGGCTGGGTGCTCGCCAGCCAGGTATTTGATTTTGCATTCCGTTTCAACGGCATTGTTTTTGTGGCAGGCGCAGGCGCTGGTATTCTGTGCGCTGTGGTCAGCGGCTGGGTGGGTTTGCGCGCAGTCTTGCGCCAGCCGCCGTTGACGAGTTTGCGTGAAATTTAAAAACATCTGTTTCGCCGCCAAGACGCCAAGGACGCCAAGAAAGCCGAGGCGTAATGCGTTTTTCTTGGCGCTCTTGGCGTCTTGGCGGCTAGTTTCTGGATTTGAATGTGATGAATGAGATAGACGAACCGAAATCGACTGCCTATGGCATGCTCGGAGGCGAGCCGGTGGTGCGCGCGTTGGTGGATCGTTTTTACGATCTGATGGAACTTGAACCGGCCTACGCGGTGCTGCGCGCACTGCATCCACCCACGCTCGAAGACTCACGCAATAAATTATTCTGGTTCCTGTCGGGCTGGCTGGGCGGGCCGGACCTGTTTATCGAACGTTTCGGTCATCCACGCTTGCGTGCGCGGCATTCGCCTTATGCCATCGGCGTCAATGAACGTAATCAATGGCTCGCCTGCATGTTGCAAGCGATGGAAGATGTCGGCATTGCCGAAGCAATGCAGGAGCGGCTGATGCAATCGTTGTATCAAACCGCCGATTGGATGCGTAACCAGGAGGGTTGATTCAAGTGGAACAGATCGTACTCGCAGGGATTCTACTGGTGCTGCTATTGCAAGTAGTGCTGCTGCTGCGTTTTCGTCACCCTGACGATAGCGGCATGCGGCAGGAAATCCGCGACAACCGCAGTGAATTGAACAGCACACTATCGCAGTTCCAGCACGCCATGACGGGCCAGTTGACACAGATCGCGCAGTTGCAGAACGCCCAGCTTGCCACGCTGTCGGAAGCCAGCGAACGCCGTCTGACCGAAATGCGCAACACGCTGGAAAACAAGCTGCGCGATATTCAAACCGACAACGCCGCCAAGCTGGAACAGATACGCAAAACCGTCGATGAGAAATTACATCAGACACTGGAAACCCGTCTCGGGCAATCGTTCAAACTGGTCAGCGAACGGCTGGAACAGGTGCACAAAGGTCTGGGCGAAATGCAGAGCCTCGCCGCCGGCGTGGGCGATCTGAAAAAGGTGCTGACCAATGTCAAAACGCGCGGCACCTGGGGCGAAGTCCAGTTGGAAGCTTTGCTGGATCAAATCCTGACGCCGGAACAATACAAAAAGAATGTCGCCACCAAACCGCGCAGCAATGAGCGCGTCGAATTCGCCATTTGCCTACCGGGGCAGGGCGCAGAAGTGTTGCTGCCGATCGACGCCAAATTCCCGCACGAAGATTACGAACGCCTGCTGCTGGCGCAGGAACGCGCCGATGCCGTGGCCGCCGAAGCCGCCGCCCGCGATCTGGAAAACGCCATCAAGAAAGAGGCACGCACCATTCGTGATAAATACATTGCGCCACCGCACACCACCGATTTTGCCCTGCTCTATTTGCCGACCGAGGGACTGTACGCCGAAGTGGTGCGCCGCCCCGGGTTGAGCGACACCCTGCAACGCGAATTTCGCGTCACCGTCGCCGGCCCCACTACCCTGACCGCGCTGCTCAACAGCTTGCAGATGGGCTTTCGCACCCTGGCGATCGAAAAACGTTCCAGCCAGGTATGGGAGCTGCTCGGTGCGGTGAAAACCGAGTTTGGAAGATTCGGTGATGTGTTGGCGAAAACAAAAAAGAAACTCGAAGAAGTCGGCAACACCATCGGCGACGCCGAAACCCGCACCCGCGTGATCGAACGAAAACTGAAAAACGTTGAAGTCCTGCCAGTGATGGAGAGCAGCGAAAGACTTGGTTTTGACACGGACGGTAACGGTGACGAAGTGGAGCGCAGTTGACGCCCTCGGTGCTCGCGCAATCCTCACTCGGTTCTCTGGTTTAATTCAGTGCTGAGATTCAGCCGGTCCGCGTATTGATATTGAGAAAATCCCGTGGCTCCAACGCGTTGATCTGCAACAGATCAAGTGGCAGGCTGGACAGTACTTTCCCCAGGGTGCGCTCTCCCTGTGCGAATAATTGCTGCAGCGGTGCGTGGGCATCCTTGTGTAGCAGTGTGAACACCCATTGTTCGCGTCTGTTGACGACGGGGGTGCAGGCCAACTGGCGTGCGGCACTGCGTAGTCGGTGCACCAGGTCATCGGGGAAGTAGGGCGTGTCGCAGGGGGCCAGTTGCAGCCAGGGGGTGGGGCAGGCGGCCAGGCCGGCCAGGATGCCGGCCAGTGGGCCTTGAAAGTCGCTGCTGTCGTCTTGCACGACGGGATAGCCGAGGGCGGCATAGCGTTCCAGTGTGCGGTTGGCGCTGATCAGGATGCCATCGACTTGCGGCGTCAGCCGGGCCAGTACCGATTCGATCAAGGGTGTGCCTTGATAGACCACCCAGCCCTTGTCGGCGCCGCCCATGCGCCGCCCGGCACCACCCGCGAGGATCAACCCTGTGATGGCAGCGGGGGCGGGGCGGTCGATGGACATTCAGGTGGCGATGCAGAGGTTAACCAACGCTATTGTTCCAGAGTGGGTGGCGGCGCACGGTGGATGCATTGCTCCAGCGGGAATTTTGAATCGTAGAGCAGCATGTCCAGTTCGTCGGCCGGGATCGGCGGGCCGAACCAGGAGCCTTGCGCTTCGTCGCAATTGAAGGCTTCGAGCATGCTGAGTTGTTCGGCGGTCTCAACCCCTTCGGCAATGATGCGCATGCCCAGGCTATGTCCCATACTGATGATGGCGCGGCTGATGGCGGCATCATCGGGATCGGTGACGATGTCTTGCACGAAGCTGCGGTCGATCTTGAGTGTGTCCACCGGAAAACGTTTCAGATAGGTCAGGCTGGAATAGTGGGTGCCGAAGTCGTCCAGCGCTAATTGAATGCCCATGGCACTGAGCGCCGATAGTTGCGTTGTAATACTTTCGGTGTTGCGCATCAACATGCTTTCGGTTAATTCGAATTTCAGAAAATTGGCCGGGAGCTGGTGTTTTTCGAGCAGGTCGCGCACGGTCTGGATGAAGTCCTGACGTTCCAGTTGCGCGGCGGACAGATTGATCGACACCGGCAGGCGGATGTGGTGCCGCGCCTGCAATGCGGCAGCGTGCCCGATGGCGGCATCAAGGACAAAGTGGCCGACCCAGGACATCAACCCGGTATCTTCGGCCAGGGTGATGAACTGACTCGGCATCAGCAGCCCGAGTTGCGGGTGATTCCAGCGCGCCAGTGCTTCGATGCCGACCATGCGCTGGCCGGACAGCTCGATCTGCGGCTGGTAATAGACCTCGAATTCCTTCTGTTCGATGGCGCGGCGCAAGTCCACTTCCAGTGACAGGCGGCTGAGCGTGGTGCGCGCGATATCTTCGGTAAAGAATTGATAATTGTTGCGGCCGACTTCCTTGGCACGATACATGGCGGTGTCGGCCTTGCGCATCAGGTCGTGCGCATCGACGCCATCGTCAGGGAACAGACTGACGCCGATGCTGTGCGTGACGCGCATTTCGTAGCCTTCCAGGCGATACGGCTGGGAGACGATGGAGAGCAGCTTTTCGGTGATTTCAGTGACATCCTTGCGCTCGGCGATTTCGGGCAGCAGAATCACGAATTCGTCGCCACCTTGCCGACTGACGGTATCGGAGTCACGAATACAGCGGGTAAAGCGGCGCGACACTTCGCACAGCAATTCGTCGCCGACAAAATGTCCGAGCGAGTCGTTGATGTTCTTGAAACGATCCAGATCGATGAACAGCAGCGCCACTTTTTTCCCGCTGCGCCGGCTCTGACTGAGGGCCTGGTTCAGGCGTTCCATCAATAACACGCGATTGGGCAAGCCGGTGAGGGCGTCATTGAGGGCGAGATAGCGGCTGTGTTCCTCGGCTTGCTTGGCTTCGCGCATCGCTTTCTCGGCCGATTCCTTGGCGTGCACCAGATCGGAGGTGCGTTCGTTGACCAGATCCTGCAAATGGTCGCGGTGGAGGCGCAGTTCCGCCTCATCGTCCTTGCGTTTGGTAATGTCCACTAGAGCGCCGATGATTTCGCTTTCGCGTTCGTTCAGTGGAAAGATACGCAGGCTGTCATGCACCCAGAGGTAGTGGCCTTGCTGATGACGCATGCGATAGACGCGGTCGAACGCCCCTTTTTGCAGGGTCTGTTCGCGCATCGGCAGGCTGGCAATCGATACATCATCGGGATGAATGATGTGTTGCCAGGTGTTAGGTTGTTCGCGCAGGAATTCGTTGGGATAGCCCAGCACGTCGGGGACGTTGTCGCTGACAAACATGATCTTCAGCGGCGCGTTTGGCTGCCCCGGGTCAAAGCGCATGTTGTAAATGATGGCCGGAGAAACGGCCAGCACGCGTTCCATGCGCTGATTGAGTTGCACCGCGATCGAACGACTCTTGGACAAATCCTTCATCAAGGTTTCGCGCTGGAAGGCAAAAGCGACTTGGCGCAACACGGCTTCGACCAGACGATTCTGGTATTCATCCGGCCGTTCCACTTTTCGTTTCCAGGCCAGGGTGAGTACACCAATGGCCTGGTCTCCCAGACGAATCGGTGCTGCCAGTCCCGTCACGACACCCAAACGCAGGAAGTCGGGCAGGGCACCGACGTAGTTCTGATAGTCCGGCACATAGAAATTCTGTCCGCTTTTGAAAGCGTTCAAGGTTCCGGGGGTGATATTGGGCAGCTTGCCGGTATCGACTTCAGCAGGGAACCCCCAGAAATAACGGAAGCGTAAAGGACCCTCGTCCACCGGCAGCGCCATCGTCGAATAATCGGCTTGCAGCACTTCCATGGTGCAGGAAGTGGCGTAGTTGCAGATTTTCTGGAAATCCAGCTCAAGAGATAACGTTTCAATGACCTTGGCGAGAATTTCCCCCTGGGTGTCCGGCGTATTAGGCATTCTGGTTCCTGCGTTGCATTGTTATCTTCCGATCCAGCCGATCCAGCGTCGGAGCTGGTTGGGTACGGGCGGTTTTTTGGGCATCTTGCGCGCGACCAGGTGGTAAGCCTGCAAAAATTCCGGGAAGGCTTCCGAGCCACCCCACAAGTACAACCGGAAGGCACGATAGAGTGGCTCGCCCCATTGCGCGATGATACTTTCCCGCTTGGCGTCCAGGCGCTGTGCCCAGTGGCGCATGGTGTTTCCGTAATGTGCGCTTTCGTTCACCACGCGCAGCACTTCCATGCCGCCGAACAACAATTCCTGAATCAGCTCCTGCAAGCACAGAAAGGTATGGGTGCCAGTCCAGATGTATTTGCGTGCGAACGCACTGACGTCGTACTTGACCACCGAGGCGGAGGCATCCAGAAACAGCAAGCCATCCGGTTTGAGTGCATCCCAGACCTTCTCGGTAAAACGTTTGTAGTTGATGATGTGTTCGATCACGCCATAAATCACGATCGCATCAAAGGGTTCATCCGGCGTATAGGTCAGGAAATCCTGCAACAACACTTCGCAAGGCAGGTTCTGTTCCTTGATCAGGGCGTCAATGTATTGATATGAATCCTCGCCCAGGGTCAATTCGGTGACGTGGACGCCACGGCTGCCGCAGTATTGCGCCACGCCGCCCCAGCCGCCGCCGATGTCGAGCAGACGCATGCCGGGCTTCAGTTGCAGTGCTTCGAACATTTGCTCGAGCTTGTGTTCCGAAGCTTCTTCCAGACTTTCTTCCGGGTGCTGGAAGATCCCTTGCGAATAAAATCGATAACGCTGATCGATGAAGGACAGGTACAAATCGTTACCGTGCTGGTAGTGGTCGCTGATTGCCTTGCGGTTGATCTTGGTTTCGTTGCGGAACAACAGTTCATGGGCAAATTTGAGCCAGGTGGCGACAGGAATCTTGTCTTTTATATAGCCGCGCAGTTGCATCACTGCGCCCATATCGCCTTCGATATCGATATCGTTGTTGATGTAGCTTTCGGCAAACCCAAGCTCATCAAACGCCTGGGTGAGAAAGCTCAGTTTGTGGATGGTGAGTGTGAAGCACGAGTCGCCCTGGCCGAACAAGTAGCTGGCACCACCGGGCATCACCACCGTGCAGGCGACCGGCGAATGGCGCAGGATTTGAGATAGAAAACTGATTTTTGTATCTGCAACAAATTTTGCAACCATATCCGCTACTCCCCAGTGCGTTCGAGATTGATCTGCCCAAGATTGTTATCTGCCCGTGTTTCTTATTGCCTTCGTATTCTTGTTTATCGTTATGAAACTCAGCCGCCAATATACGACATTTCGACCTTTTTGCCATCCGTCAATCCGCTGCTGCGCAACATTGAATAGCGATCGCTGCGTTTTTTCCAGCACTGGGTGATCATGTCCATGAGCTGCTGATTATCGACACCCTGACGCAGTGGGGCGCCAAGATCCAAGCCCTGGGTAGCAAACAGACAGGTGAACAACTTGCCTTCGGTCGAGAGCCGCGCGCGTGTGCAACTGCCGCAGAACGCCTGGGTGACTGACGAAATCACGCCGATTTCACCGCCGCCATCAGCGTAGTGCCAGCGCTGTGCGACTTCGCCGGGGTAATTGGCATCCAGTGGCAGCAGCGGAAATGCAGCTTGAAGACGCTCGATCACGTCCCGGCTGGGCAACACATGATCGAGCCGCCACTGATTGGTATTGCCCACATCCATGAACTCAATGAAGCGCACGATGTTGCCGCTGCCTTTGAAGTGGCGCGCCAGTGGCACGATCTCGCCATCGTTGACGCCGCGTTTGACCACCATGTTGATTTTGATCTGTTCAAAGCCGGCGTCCTGGGCGGCGTCGATGCCGCGCAGGACATCGGCGACTGGAAAATCGACATCGTTCATGGTGCGGAAGGTGGCGTCGTCCAAGGCATCAAGGCTCACCGTTAATCTGGACAGCCCGGCGGCTTTCAACAGCCGTGCTTTTTGCGGCAGCAGGGCGCCATTGGTGGTGAGGGTCAACTCAAGCATTTCGCCTTGCGGTGTGCGCAACTCGGCCAGCAGGGCAATCAGTTTTTCCAACTGCCTGCGCAGCAGGGGCTCGCCGCCGGTAATACGGATTTTTTGCACACCCGCTGCTACAAACAGGCGCGCCAGCCGGGTGATTTCCTCGAAGCGCAGCAAGGCTGAGTGGGGCAGAAAGGCGTGGTGGCTGTCAAACACTTCTTTCGGCATGCAATAACTGCAACGGAAATTGCAGCGATCCGTGACCGAGATACGCAGATCGTGCAGTGGCCGCGCCATGCTGTCGATGAGCGGTGTTGCGCTGGTCGCCACAGGTGCCAGCGCCGCCGCGTCGGTGACGGCGGGTACCGTGAAGATTGGGATATGCCTTGCCATGGCTGAAGTGTAGAGAAAAACCAGACCGAAGATGAAAAATCCCCGCTGTTAGCGGGGATTTAGGTAAACGCGGATTTATTGCCTGAGCGTCATTCCCGTGAACGCGGGAATCCATGTTAATCAACCAAATGGATTCCCGCGTTCGTGGGGATGACGTTTCCCGAATAAATCCGTGTTTCCTTAGGGGAGGCCGTTCGATCAGGATTCCGGCCGGGTTTCGATCTGTTGCAACGGTTCGCTCGATACTGACGGCGCGGGTTTGCGCTCACGCGGTACCCGTGGCGCTTCGACCACTTCGGCTGCGCGTGCTTGTGCCTGACTCAACTTCTCCGTATCGGTTAGTGCCAGTTCCAGACCCGCTTGCGCGAGCATTTCCTGCAAACTTTGTACCGGCATTGGCGCTGGGGTAATAACTTGCTCGACTAGGGCAGGTGCGTTGCTTTGTAGCGTCGGCATCGGCGCTGGAGCTGCTGGCGGGGGCGGCGTCAATGCGGCCGCCGGAATTGCTGGAGCCTCAGGAGCTTCAGCAGCCTCAGGAGCTTCAGGATTCAAGGCCCAGGGTGTCGCCGGCATCATGGCGGCGGGGATGGAGGCCAGCGCGCTGCTCTTTGCTTCAAGCGTTTCGGCTTGAGCCACGACCGGTTCTGCAAAAGCTGCCGGGGCGCTGATGGCCGGTTCGGTTTCTGTCGGCGTGACATCTTCCGCGCTGACCATGGGGTCGCCCTGATTTTCAGGACGGTCCTCACGACCGCGACCACGGCCACGGCGGCCACGACGACGACCGCCACGGCGTTCGTCGCCATCCGCGCCTGCTGCGGGTGGTGCGCCCTCAATGCCTGTCATGGGCACGGTCTGATCCAGATTCAGGTTCACTTCGGTATCGGTATCGGTAACGCCAGCCGCTGGTGACTGCTGTTCAGTCTGTGGGCGGTCGCGGTGACGCGGCGGGCGACGCTCGCTGCGGGCGCTGTCGCCTGCGTTTTCGACGTTGGCCGTTTCCTGCGCGCCACGCTTGTGGCCGCGTTCATTGCGGTCACGGCGGCTGTCGTTGTGGCCCTCAGTGTGACCATCCTTGCGTCCTTCATTGCGCCCGTCCTTGCGGCCTTCACGTTTGTCCTGCGCTTCCTTGGCTGGCGTTGCTTCGCCTTCACTACGCTCAGGACGCTCGCCACGGTCACGACCGCGACCACCGCGGCGGCTGCGGTTGCGACCACCGCGCTCTTCACGCGCGCCCTGTTTACCGCGCGGTTCTTTCTTGTCGCTGGCTTCCTTGGGTTCTGCACTGCCGCCCAGCCAACCGAACAGACGCTTGAGCAGCCCGGGTTTGCTGTCGGTGCCTGCCTTGTTTCTGGACGGCGCGGGGCCGCTGGAAACTGGGGCTGGCCGGGGTGGCGTGATGCCCTTGACCAGGGCTTCCTGGCGTGGCTTGGCGGCTTCTTCTTCACGCTTTTGGTAGATCGATTCTTCGACCGGTGCATCGACCATGGCATAGCTGGCGCCAGCATTTTCCAGACGGTCATCGTCGTGGCGCAGGCGTTCCAGGGTGTAATGCGGGGTTTCGATGTGCTTGTTCGGGATCAGAATCACGTTCACTTTCAAACGTGCTTCGATCTGGTGAATCTCGCTGCGTTTTTCGTTGAGCAGGAAGGTGGCGACGTCCACCGGCACTTGCGCATGCAAGGCGGCAGTGTTTTCCTTCATTGCCTCTTCCTGAATGATGCGCAGTACGTGCAGGGCGGAAGATTCGGTATCGCGAATCCCGCCGGTGCCGTTACAGCGCGGGCAGGTGATGTGCGAGCCTTCGTTCAGAGCCGGGCGCAGACGCTGGCGTGACAATTCCATCAAGCCGAAGCGCGAAATCTTGCCCATCTGCACGCGGGCACGATCGAAGTGCAGCGCATCTTTCAGACGCTGCTCGACATCGCGCTGGTTTTTGTTCGATTCCATATCGATGAAATCGATCACGATCAAGCCGCCCAAATCGCGCAGGCGCAGCTGCCGTGCGACTTCTTCCGCAGCTTCCAGGTTGGTGCGGGTGGCGGTGTCTTCAATGTCGGAACCACGGGTGGCGCGCGCCGAGTTCACATCGACAGAGACCAGCGCTTCGGTATGGTCGATCACGATGGCGCCGCCGGACGGCAGCGGCACGGTGCGCGAGTAGGCGGTTTCAATCTGATGTTCGATCTGGAAGCGCGAGAACAATGGAATGTCGTCGCGATAGCGTTTGACGCGGCTGACGTTGTCCGGCATCACATGTTCCATGAACTGGTGTGCCTGTTCATAGATGTCGTCGGTATCGATCAGAATCTCGCCGATATCCGGTTGCAGGTAATCGCGAATCGCGCGAATCACCAGGCTGGATTCCTGGAAAATCAGGAAGGCGCCGGAAGCGGAAGTGCCAGCATCCGAAATCGCACGCCACAGTTGCAGCAGGTAGTTCAAATCCCATTGCAGTTCTTCGGCGTTGCGGCCAATGCCGGCGGTACGCGCGATGATCGACATGCCGCCCGGGTATTCGAGCTGATCCATCGTTTCGCGCAGTTCCTGGCGATCTTCGCCTTCGACGCGGCGCGATACGCCGCCACCGCGCGGATTGTTCGGCATCAAGACCAGATAGCGGCCGGCCAGCGAGATGAAGGTCGTCAGGGCCGCGCCCTTGTTGCCGCGCTCTTCCTTCTCGATCTGTACCAGCAGTTCCTGACCTTCGGACAGCGCATCCTGGATGCGCGCCTTGCTGATCTCGATGCCCTGCTTGAAATAGATCTTGGATACTTCCTTGAACGGCAGGAAACCGTGCCGTTCTTCGCCGTAGTTGACGAAACAGGCTTCCAGCGAAGGCTCGATACGGGTGATGACACCCTTGTAGATATTACTTTTACGTTGTTCGCGGCCGGCCGATTCGATATCCAGATCAATCAGTTTTTGGCCATCCACAATCGCGACCCGCAGCTCTTCGGCATGGGTCGCATTAAACAG
>OBEQ010162448.1_pt1 | contig 19774 bp, 14 predicted proteins | sample 1670901 | NCBI WGS metagenome assembly OBEQ01 (sample SAMEA104232315, study PRJEB22302) | groundwater metagenome | biome: forest; feature: aquifer; material: groundwater | place: USA | collected 2011-08-07 | depth 5.4 m
CACCCCGCTGGCTTCCGCCGTGAAATTGGTGATGATCCGGTGACGCATCACCGGATGGGCCACCGCCGCCACATCGTCACAAGACACGTGAAACTGCCCGTGAAGCACGGCATGGGCCTTGGCGCCCAGGACGAGATACTGCGACGCGCGCGGACCGGAGCCCCACGCCACCCAATCCCGCACGAAACTCGGTGCATTGGGATCGGACGGACGGGTACTGCGAACCAAGCGATACGCGTACTGCAACACGTGATCGGCGATCGGCACTTTCCTGACGATTTCCTGCAACTTCATGATTTCTTCGCGCTTGATGACCACGTCCAATTTCGCTTCATACGATCCCGTGGTGGTCCGCATAATCTTCAGCTCTTCTTCCTCCGTCGGATACTCCACCGTGGTCTTAAACATGAAGCGATCGATTTGAGCTTCCGGCAGGGGGTACGTCCCTTCCTGCTCGATCGGATTCTGGGTGGCCAGCACGAAGAACGGCTCTTCCAACGGCAGGGTCTTTCCGCCCGTGGTCACGCGATGCTCTTGCATGGCCTCAAGCAAAGCCGCTTGAGTTTTGGGCGGTGTTCGGTTGATTTCATCCGCCAAAATGATATTGGCGAAGATGGGTCCCGGCAAAAACTTAAAGAGGCGTTCCTTCGTGTTCGGATCCTCTTGAATGACTTCGGTGCCGGTGATATCCGAGGGCATCAAATCGGGCGTGAACTGGATACGCTTGAATTTCAAACTCAACACTTGAGCCAACGTTCTGACCAGCAACGTCTTGGCCAAACCGGGGACCCCTTCCAACAAGACGTGACCTTGGGCAAAAATGCAGGTCAGGACCTCCTCGATGACGCGATCCTGACCGACGATCACTTTCGCCAACTCGGTCCGAATAATCGCATTGGCCTCTTTCAACCGCTCGACGGCCTCCACATCACTTTTTTCCAACGTTGCTCCTCGCTCTTTCAACTTTTCAGCCATGTGCTCCTCCTTTAGAAAGAATAAATCTCCCTTACTATACGTGAATCACGAAAAGTAAGTATCAAGGTATTGCAAAGATATTGTCAAGGTTTTGTTAAAAATACCGAAACGGTTCCCCCCCTTAAAGCCGCGATATACCGCCCTTCGATGACGACCGGAGGAACCCAGGTGCGCTCGATCTCCGAGCCGGCATCGCCGTCCAACCCCATGGTCTGCTTCACTTTTCCAGACCCTTCGTCTATCACGACCAGGCGTGACCCCCCGGAAACCACCACGTTGTCTCCCGCCACGACCGGCGCAGACCAATGAACGACTCGCTCATCATGATATTCCCACAGTACCCTCCCAGTTTCCACGTCTAATCCGATCACCCTCGGAGTGCCGTACGAACACACGACCAGCGCCTTCGCGCTCAGAGCCGCCGGCGTCAACTCAGCCCATTCGACATGATGTTTGACCCATTTAACCGCGGCCGTCTTGTCTTTCACCTCCATCAACGCCGTATGACCCTCCCGCCCCACCGCCGCCACCCACGATCCCCTCGAGACAAGAGAATACGTATCGGCCGGCAGAGGCCGGGTGAACCACACCTCTCCTGTTTCAATCGAAACCAGAACGATTTCCGACACGGTCACCAAGGCGGCCCACGACGACCCGGCCACGACGTCCGAACACGCGGACGCCAATTCTCGTTCCCATACGGCCTCACGGCGTAGAACGTCAATCCCCACCGCGGTGTTGAGTCCGGAATCCACCACCACACATCTGTCGCCGTTCCCCGCGATGAGAGGCCAGGTGACCCGCTCTCCTTTTAGACGCGACCGCCAAATCACCTCCGGCGCCCCCTTCCCCGTCCACGCCACCACACTACCATCCCCCCTGGACGTCAAAAGGCCGGCGCCCGCCCAACCCACAAATCGAGGGAGTCGTCCGTAGCGCGCGGTCATCACCGGTGAGGCCTTCGGATGATGATATTGAAAGATCAATTTTCCATCAGCCAAATTAAAGGCCGTCACGGAGCGGTCTGATAACAGATACACCCCTTCCTTCATAATACATGGGAACACCATCTCCCCTTGATACCCTGGGATGGATTGTTTCCACGCCAGCTCCGCTGAAGAACAAAAACGAGGTAGACAAGCAAAGGCGAGGTAGTAGAGAAAAGGCGAGGTAGTAGAGAAAAGGCGAGGTAGTAAAGAAAAGGCGAGGTCATGAAACCAAGGCGTTTTTGTATGTCTACCCCGCTCTTGCACTACTACCTCGCTTGTAGCTTTGCTACCTCGCCTTTGCTTCACTACCTCGCCTTTGCTTCACTACCTCGCTGTTGCCTCTAATGCTTGTTGAATGGCTAGAAGGGTATAGACCGTCACCAGCTCCTTGTTGTCCTCCAACCATCGCTTGGAAGCGGTGTTCACCCAATAGCCATCCGGATGTTGTAAGCTCGCCAACTTCTCCATCAGCTCTTCCCGCCAATGGTGAATCTTGCCCTTGGCATCCACGATCGTCGGACTGCCATAGGCCGCCAACGCTTTGGCCATGGTGTGGTATCCGTAATACAATCCCTGGGCCCCCATCATCGGATTTTCTTCGAGCGTATAATGCTCTCCAATCCACTTGTACGCCGCTTGAACGCTCGGATGATCTTTGGACGCCTGGGTGTAAATAAAGCTCAATAAACCCGCGTACGTCATGGTGCCGTACGACTGGGTGGGGTTGCCCTCCACCTTGCTTTCCGGTTCCGTCGCGTAAATAAACCCCCCGTCATTCAACGACCAGGGCTGATCGTTACTACCCTTCAAATTCTGGCACCGTTTCAAAAACAGCATGGCGCGATCCCACACATTCCCCTCTTTCACATCCCCGGTGGGACTCGTGTCCGGTCCCGTCCCGGGATCCGTCATCCGAAGCGCCATGAGCGACCAATGCAAATTTTGTAGATCGGGAATACCCTTGCTGTCGTATCCGATGCCCCCGTAATGAGGATGTTCAGGGTTTTTACCCTCCCCTTGGTCCACTTGAAGCGATAAGAGAAACGCCCGGGCGTTTTTTATGACCGGTTCGTACGCCGGATTCTTTGTCGCGGCCAGCGCCATCAGACAAATGGCGGTGTTTTGGCTGGCCGCTCCCTGATCGTACATACCCCCGTCCGGCTTCACGAACATGGTTAAGCGTCGAACCGCCTTCAAGACGGCGGGGTCCTTTTCGGTTAAACCGCTCTGCGCCATAGCCAGCACCGCCAACCCCGTGATCGCCGGAAATGGGATTTTCGTCCACGACCCATCAGGATTCTGCTGGGTCTTCAACCAGGCGATACCTTTTTGCACCGCCCCTTGGCCCTGGGAAACAACATCTGAGGTTTTGGCCAACGCTCCAGACGTCCACCCTAAAATGAATGCCATCAACAATCGGGTCATGGTCTTTTCCCCCTTTTCCCTTCTTTCCCTTTTTCTGGTGGTACCCGCTCAATAATCAGCGACACGGGCGTCCCCTGGGGCGGTAACGCCTTCTCATTTAACCCGTAGCGATGAAACTCACCTCCCCCCTTTAACCGGTGGTCAATGAGGGCGTCGGGATCGGGATACGTCGCGACGACGGAACGGGACAGTTGGGAAAGAAATCGTCCTTCATCATCAAACCGCGAACCCGTGTAGACCCATGAACGCTTCATGGGGCTGTTTTTTTCGCGGTCCCAAATCATGGCTTCGGCAGGCACCCGCTTGAGCGGCCCCGCCTCGGTTTTCCATTCAATCCATAGGCTGACCGGAACTCTCCCCGTGAGTCCCAGCAAAATGCAGGCGAGGTTGATGTGAAAAGGTTCCGCCTCCACAATGAGCAGACTTTCATGATCCTTTCCCTGCTCGGCCACCGCCAAGAACTCAATATCCATCCAGGTGGGCGCGTTCATGATCCCCGTCACGATGACCGTTCCGGCCACCTGATCCACGCGCACCTTGCCGATTTGATACACCCCTCTCGCAATATTCTCAATATTGGCGGAAGGGGCTTTTTCAAAATGCTCGAACAGATCCAACGGCGGCTCCTTCTTGGTCTCCGCCTCCATCGAGAAAGAAGGGGAGGAAGGGGATAAAGGGAAGGCCATGAAAAACATCAGCCACAAAATCCAACAACCGGATCGTTTCATTTTTTTTTTGTATCTTCTTCCCCTTCTTTTTCTTCTTTCCCTTACGTTCCCATTATTTGCTGAAGCGGGCTTCCGCAAAATTCACCCAATCACCGAAGTCCAGGGGAAGCTCCTGTTCCTTTCCCGCGGGGACGTCCTGGCCCTTTTCGTCCAATTTCACTTTGGCGGGCGGACCATAATCCGCCACCAACGTCATCGTCTTCCCGCCTTTCAACGCCACGTTGACGGGAAGGGGGGCTTCGGAACCGACCACGCGTTTTTCAAATAGCACCGCGCCATCCACCAAGATGCGGACGTCACTCACGGCAAACGCCGGGGTGTCCTTCGCCTTCACGCCCACACGATCGTCAATGCCCAGCACGCATTCAAAAGAAGTGAATCCCTCGGGAATCGTAAACGATAATTCACACTTGGAATGAACGCCGAGGCCCCGTTTGTACGTCTTCCCGCCCAACAAGATGGGCATCTTTCGGCAATTCAAATCATTCTTGTACCGCCAAATCAGCACCCAGGGATCTTCCTCTTTCCCCCACGGCGAGGTTTCCATCACGCGGACCGGGGAAAGATCGGACAAGTAGAGCGCGTTCCCCCCCAAAAACCAAAGTTCCGCGATGGACGACAACTTTAACGCCATGCGTTCGGCAAACATCGTCTTGATCTGCAAGACGCTCTCATTCATGCCGAGCAATTGACCCTGAATCACGGTGGCACCATCCACTCCCTTGATCCGGCAGTCGACCACGCCCGTCGGCGGTTTCATCCCCGCCGTAAAATACACGGCGTCCACTTTCAATCGGCCTTCCGCGTCACGGTAGCTCAAGGTATTATCCTGATCACTGAACTGATCTCTGAGCGCCATTTCTGAGGAAGTCATCTTGACGATCTTGGCCGGGATCGTGGACGTGGCAAGTTTCACCACCTCTTTGCCTTCAAATCTCTTTTCCAACGCGGGAAGGGCGGCGTTGACCGCCGGTCCCAAGAATTTTATCCCTCTCACCAAGCTTTTGGACAAATTCACCGATTGATTTTGAAAACCTATGACCAGCTTCTCGTTGGAAAAAGATTCGAGAGAGCCCACCAGAATGTCGCCACCCGCCACATGCACGGCGGCCAGCGTTTCCTTCGAGCCCGGCGAAGGGGGAATCAACCTCGTCTCCAACTCGATCGCCGCCGCGTCACTCAATGGGATGGTGATCAAGCTCGAGCCCACGGACCCGATAATATTTCCACCCTCAATTTTAGACACCTGCATCTCAATCTGATCTCCTTTATAGAGGTAAATCCGATGAGGCCCCTCCGCGAAGACCGGAACCGCCGCCCCCAAACCACCCAAACACCACAACCATGTTGCCGCCTTTTTTACGTCTCTATTCATGGTTCTTTTTTTACCTCCTTCGTTGGCGTTACTTCATCCGGCTTGGGAATGGATTGAGGCGCCGTCGTCGGCTCCGGCTTTTTCCCAGTGATCATAAAATCCAGTTGCTCCCGGAGCCACACCTCTTCCACTTTTCCGAGCTGGTAAAATCTCACCACGCCGTTCTTGTCAATCCCGATATTCGTGGGCAGGACTTTTCGCACGCCAATCCGGTACAAATTGGCCACCTCGTGATCTTCGCCGTCTATCGTGACGGGCCATGGGACGCCAAACTGCTTCACGTACTCTCCCAAAGCTTTGGGAACATCCGTCCCCTCCTTTTCCAGCACGTCCACGGAAATAAATTCGACGCCCTTCTCGCGGTATTCCTCGTACACTTTGACAAAAGACGGCGTTTCCTCGTAACACGGCTGGCACCACGTGGCGAAGAAATTGATCAACACGACCTTTTTCCCCTTGAACTCCCCCAAGGTAATGTCCTGTTTACCGTCGAACGTTTTCAAAGTGAAATTCGGCGCCGGTTTGTTCATGAATAATTTAGAGGGATCAAACTTGGGACGCTCCTTAGGAGCGGCAGGCGCCCCCCACGAGAAATCCGCCAAAACGGCCAAGGAAGCTAAGGAAGCCAAAAAAGCAAAAAAAGTAACACCCTTTTTTCTACCACCTTTCTGTTTCATCATTATCCTCCTTAAGAACCAACTTTCAATCGATCCTTCAATAATTTATTGACGATTCCGGGATTGGCTTTCCCCCCGCTCTTTTTCATCACTTGACCCACCAAAAATCCGACCGCCTGACCTTTGCCGCTCCGCACATCCGCCACGGATTGAGGAAACTCCTTCATGGCCTCCTCCACCCACTTCGCGACGGCCCCTTCATCAAGGACCTGGGCCAAACCGTCTTCCTTGATGATCGTTCCCGCGGTTCGTCCGGTCACCACCATTTTTACCAACACGTCTTTCCCCTGCTTCCCATTAATCACCCCGTGTTCGAGCAGGTTGAGTAATTCCACTAACTGCTCTGGAGTGACCGGGCTATTATCAATCGCCGCGCCCTTGGCATTCAATGCCCCCATCAAATTTTGGGTCACCCAGTTGGCGACGATTTTCGGTTGGGAATATCCGGCTACCGCCTTTTCAAAAAAATCCGCCAGCGGGCGTTCGGCCACCAAAACTTCAGCATCGTATGAAGAAAGCCCGAAATCGCGGCGGTACCGGGCCCGCCGCGCCTCAGGTAATTCCGGCAAATCCTTCAACACGCGCTAAAGCCACTCGGGCCGGATCACGACGGGGACCAGGTCGGGATCGGGAAAATACCGGTAATCATGAAGCTCTTCCTTGCTCCGCATGCCGACGGTTTCCCGCTTCACGCTGTCCCACAACCGGGTTTCCTGGGCGGGCCGTTCTCCCCGCGAGAGCAAGGCGGCTTGACGAATCACCTCGAACTCGATGGCTTCGCGCACAAATTTGAAGGAATTGAGATTTTTCACTTCCACTTTGGCCCCCAACGCCGAAGCGCCCTTGGGTTTTATCGACACGTTGGCATCACACCGAAGACTGCCCTCCTCCATGTTGCACTCGGACACGCCCAGGTACCGCATGATCGAACGCAATTCAACCAAATACTGGGAAGCCTCTTCGGACGACCTGAGTTCCGGCTCGCTGACGATTTCCATGAGCGGTACGCCCGTCCGGTTCAAATCCACGAGACTTTCCTTGCCCTCCCCGATCTGGCCGGTCCGGCCCCGATGCACCAGCTTGCCGACATCTTCTTCTATATGAAGGCGGGTCAGCCGAATCTTTCGGGAGGTCTCCCCGACCACGACTTCCAAATACCCGCCCAAAGACATCGGTTCCCCATGCTGGGTAATTTGATAATTTTTCGGCAGATCCGGATAAAAGTAATTTTTGCGGTCGAACCGGCTCTCTGTTTGAATCTCTCCGTGGAGCGCGGTGGCCGCGCGCGCGGCGTAGGCCACCACCTGTTCGTTTAACACGGGCAACACCCCCGGCAATCCCAAGCACACGGGACACACCTGGGTATTGGGGGCCGCCCCGAATTTCGTCGAACACCCGCAAAATATCTTCGTGGCGGTTCCCATTTGCACGTGAACCTCCAATCCAATGACCACATCAAACACCTCACTGACCTGGTCCACGGGGTTCACCGTTCGAATAATGGCAACAACCCCTTTTGAAGCGACAGCGCGGTCACGGCAAAGCCGGTGTCCAGACCGCGGCTCGATCCGCCCTGCATGGCTTTCGCTTCGCCGGCGCCGAAGGAGCCGTCCGGGTTTTGGCGTTGCAACAATACCGGTTGAAATATCGGGTACCAGGCTTCCCACGTGGCGCCTCCGATCTGATACATGGCCCGCACCTGATAGTACGCCCCATAGCACGGCCAGAGCGGATGGAGACGTGGGCGCTTGGCCAGATAGGCGATGCCTCGTTTCACTTCCGGTGCCTCGGGCTGGCCCATCGCCCAGATGGCAAGGACCCCGACCGCGGTCCGCATCACACTTTCATCCTTGGGATCCGCACCGGGCACGGTACGCAAACTGCCGCTATAGACAAAACTCCCATCCGGATTGGCCAGGCTCTTGAGATACCGGATGGCTTTCTTCGGCGCCTCGTCCGGAATCGCGAACAAGGCATCCCGGAGGGCTCGGAGGGCGAGAATCGCGGTCGCGGCGCACGTTTCGTCCGTCACCACCTCCAAGCCGAGGTCATAAGGAAATCCCCCCCCGGGAAGTTGGCTTCTGAGCAGGACATCGGACGCGTCCTCAAGGATATCTTTCAAATCCTTACGTTTCCACTCTCCGAACACCTCCGCCAAGACTGTGACGGCGAACGCATGCTCATAGATGGACCGCGGGCCGGAGCTGATTATGCCGTTGCTTGAGTTACGTCCTTTGTCCACCATGAAGGTGAGGGCCTTCTCCACCACTTTCCCGTAAAGCCCTTTGCCCGGCTGATGCCCATTGGTCAAAAACGCCATGACGCTGATGGCCGTCTCCCCGACGGGATAGGGGGCGTTGCCCTCCCGATCCACGATCCGGCCATCCGGTTGCTGTTGTGCGGCCAACCAAGCCAAGCCTTTGTCTATCGCCGTTTCCACGTCGGGGGTAAGATAGGCTTTGCGAGTCACCGCCATCCCTGATCCTGATAACCACAACATCATCATGATCAGCAACGAAGTACGAAGTACGAACAATGAAGGACGAATGATTGACAAGTACAAAGTACGAACTCCGAAGTACGAATGTTTAACGGCGTCTTTCATGTTTTCTTCGTCCTTCATTGTTCGTACTTCGTACTTCACAATTTTTTTCATGGTGTCACCGGAAAGAGCGGCAGATGTCCCTTGGGAAATCCCAGCGCCAACAGGGCAAAGGCCGTATCCGCCATCTCCACCGGTTGATTCCAGCTCCCGGGAACCTTGAACGTACCCTCGGGCGTTTGGGTCGCGAGGATGACGGCCTGGAATGTGCGGTACCACTCAGGCCACGAAGCGTCCCCCAAGGTGCATCGGAGCGCCGTTTCATAAAATGCCGCATACATGCTGTCGTGCTTGTCGTAGAGTTTCCTGGGCGCGGGGAGTCGGTCGAGATAGGCCAGCGCCTTGACTACTGTTTTGTCTTTGACGCTGACGCCGCTGGCGAGCAAGGCCAGTACCCCGGAGGCGGTGCTCGATACCACCATGCTGAAGGGAGGACGAGGATCGAAGGCGGAAAAACCGTAGACCAGTTGCCCGGAGGGGATGGCCAGCCGACGCAGGTACTTGACCGCCTTGGTGACCACGGGGGTCGGCACCTTGACCCCGGCTTCCTGGGCTAATCTCAGGGCGATCAGATTGCCGGCGGTCACCGCCAAATTATCCCGAACGTAGCCGCGGTCACCGCCATAAGGAGAACTTTGTGCACTCCTCTCCCCCGAGGCGGCGTACCCCCACGATCCATCTTTTTCCTGCAGGGCGATCAACAAGACAACGGCGTCCTCCAGGGCATCTTTCATTTGAGGGATCGGACCCGCCTGTTCCCGCAGGCAAGTCGCGAGCGCCATCATGCTCAAGTGATGGGCGAAAAGAATGTCGCCCATGTAACCGGAGGGTTTCTGGGAGCGGAGGAGCGCGTCGATCCCCTGGCGTACGAAGGCGCCGTAAGGGCCCTGGTCCGGCCGGTGGCCGTGGGCAAGAAATGCCAGCAGGACCAGGCCGTTGCCGGATTTGGCAAACTCCCGGGCCGGACTCGCGAGAAACGCCAGCCCTCGTGTCACCGCGTCCTCGATCTCCCGCGCCTGCGTTGATACGGTTCCCAACAGCAAGAGTAAGATGATCCTCAATTTGGTAATTTGGGAATCTGGAAATTTTGGAATTGACGGACGTTCAATCACTAGATCACCAGATTACCAAATCACTAAATTTCATTAGCGTTGGATGGTTCGAGCCCAGGCCGCCAGTAGCCGTAGCTGGGGAATCGGGTCGGTTTCGGCCACCTGTGTGAGCGCCTGGTCAAGGGCGCCGGTCTGCTTGGCCGTTTCAACTTCCTTCAGTTTGACCCCGGCCACCCATCTCATGATAGGTTGTTGGGCATATTGTCGGGTCATCTCGGGAGAAACATCGGGTGAATCAGTCCAATAATCCAACGCGGCGTCCCGCCGCGGGAGCGTGGCGGCCGCCTTCACCGCCAGAAAGCGCACCCGAGGGGACTCGTGTTTCACCAATTCCAGGAGCACCGAGGCGCTCATGGTCGGCCCCAGCCACCCTAGAGATTCCACCGCCGTTTCCCCCACCTCAGGGTCTAGGAACGCGCGCCGCCAGAGGGAGGGCGCGAGGGACGCCTCGTCCTCCAGCCGGTAGAGGATCGCGACGCGGGTCGCCGGGGCCAACGCCCAGAGTCGAGGAGCCACGGCCGGGTCCAACAGAGCTTGAATCAAAGTGGAGAGCTTGACGCCGTTGCTGACCCAGTAAAAACCCCCCGAATACCATTCGAGATCCACGATGGACCCCGGCCACGGTTTTCCGGCTGCCCGCCACTTCGCCTCTTCACTCTCGGCCTGTCTCACCACGGCCTCCAGCAGTGTCTCATGGAGCATGGGAAGGGATTGTAATGCAACGGCCCGCAAAGCGGCATGAGGACTTTCTTCCAAGGTCTTTTGCAAGCGCGCACGTTCCCGTGGACCCTGGGTGGGGGCGATAAACCGCCACAAGCCGACGGCCAACTCCCTCTCCTCCACCGAGCTGTCCTGGCTCAACCCACGGAGCAAGAGGGTCTTGAGCGCGGGCATCACCATCGGATCCGGTATCTTCATCACAGAGCTGAGGACCCAACTCCGGAAACTGTCCTGGGACCGTGGCTGTTTGAGCACGCGCTGAAGCCACTCGGCGGTGATCAAAGGACGGAGTTTCGGGCGATCGCGCGCCGCCCACACCAATTGAAATAATTGCGCATCCAGGTAGAAGTCGGGACTTGGCCGTGGCCACTCCGCCGCCTCCAGAAGCGCCGAGGCATCCCCCAACCGAGCCAACTCCACCCACACCGTTCTCGCCACCAATGGATCAGCATCCCGGCGAGCCTGCCGCAGCGCGGCCAGGCTTTCCGGTTCCGCCCAATGGGAAAGATTCACGGCCGCCATTCGCCGTATCGCGGGTTCAGGATCCTTGATCGCATGCGTCAGCGCATGAAGACCCTCCGGCCGGTGGATGGCCGCCTGGGCGATGCCCTGGGTCGCCATCGTCCGGACCCCGACATCGGCCTCCTTCATCACGGATTGAGCCAGCGCCTGGTACACCGCAGGATCACCGCTGAATGGCGTCAGATCCATGACGCTAATCCTCCGCACCCAGGCGTCTTTGTGCAATATTAATGGCAAAAGCGCCAACTTGAAACGCTCTCTCTCAGGCTCTTTCTCCAAGATGCACAATAGGTTCCCACCCATGGCAGCGTCAGGGGGCGTCAACATTTGCGAAAAGATCCTTTCTACCGACTCTCTCACCGGTTGATCCGATCCCAGAAATAATTTCAGCAGAGCCGGGAACGCGGCGGGATCGGAGGGGGTTTTAATCAGCCACCGTGACGCCAGGGCATAGATGACCACTTGAGGGAGATGCGCCCAACGCCCGGCGCCGATCCGTTCTTCCGGGGAAGCCGGGGTCCATACGCGATCCATTAATTCCAGGAAACCCGGCACCACGGTGGCATCCTCCACCTTGCACAACGCCTTGAAGGCGGATCCTCCCCAGGCTTTTACCAGTCCGCGGGCCCGCTCGATCCTCTTAAGCCATTTTGCCACCTCCGGACTGGTGTTGGCTTCGAGCGTGACGCCTGGGAGGGATTCTTCCCTCGACGGAGCCGCTATGAGGCACCCCGGCTGAACCAGTCCCCACATCACTCCGCACACACAAAGAAAGCCTTTCATTGAGGAAATTTTACCACATACTGAAAAGGGATATTGTGAAGGTTTTGTAAATGTTTTGTGGGAATTTGGTTAAAAATTTCTTTGGCGGTTGGGTATGGGGTTTTTACAATTTCCTGACAAAACTTTGACAAAAACTTGATATTTCCATCCGGGAGATTCAGTTAGAATAGTCTACAACATATTAGAAAAGAGAGTGAGAAAACAGAGTTAGAAAAAGAGAGTTCAAAAAGAGAGTTCAGGAAAATAGGAGGAGCCATTTGCAACAAGAACTGGTGGAGAAACTGAGCGAGGTCCGAAGGCGGTTGCGCCTGTTTCACGGGATCAAAGGGCTCGGAATTCTCCTGGTCCTGACGTTCGGCTTTGCCTGGGTCAGCCTGCTGATGGATTCCGTGTTTCATCTCGGCACGACATTCCGGTGGGTCATGCTCTTCGTCGGCGTCGGCGGGGTCACCACCGTCTTGATCGCCTGGTTCTTGTTCCCGCTCTTCCGCCCCATCTGGGACGAGGAAGTGGCCCTCCTGGTCGAAGACACCCATCCGCAATTGCAGGAACGCTTGATTTCCACGCTCCAGTTGAAACGCAGTGCCCTCCCGGAAGGCATCTTGGGCTCGCGCGAACTCATCTCAGCCTTGGAACACCAAACCGCGCAGGCGCTGCGCCCGATGCCGGTCGCGGACAGTATCCGCTTTTTCCCCCTCCGCCGGATCTATGCCCTCACCCTGCTCTTGGTCGGGGGCCTCGGAGGGCTAAAGATCTACCAGCCCGATCTCCTCACCACCTGGTGGACCCGCTTCTGGGACCCCTACAGTGACGTGGCCTGGACCCACACTAAACTGGATCTCGAGCCGAAAAACGCCATGGTGCCCCAAGGCGAGGCCTTGACCGTGACCGCCCTCGCCTATCAAAGCGGGACCCCCGTGGACAAAGTGACGCTGTACACCCACTACGCAGGCGATAAATGGACCCCGCTCGCCACGACCAAATCCGACGACCGGCACTTTACATACACCTTCCCGGAAGTCCATAAGCCCTTCCGGTATTATGCGAAGGCCGGGGACGCCAAGACCTACACCTACGACGTGCAAGTGGTCCCCCGCCCCGCCATCATGGGGGTCCTCCTCAAATACACGTACCCGGCGTATACCAAGAAAGCCGACCGGGAAGATAAAGGGGATGGGATGATCCAAGCCATCAAAGGCACCCAGATCGAACTCATCGGGCGCGCGAGCACGGACTTGAAGGCGGGCACGCTCGATCTGCTGATCGGGAATGAAAAAACCTCGATCCCCCTCTCCGTCCACGGCCTCGAGGTCCGCGGCCGGTTCACCGTCCGGGGGAGCGGCACCTACGCGTTGAACGTCATCAGCAAAATGGACTTGGCTAATAAGGATAAGTTTGAACGGCCGATTGAAGCCCAGGACGACTTAGTCCCGATCGTCGCGATTCCGGTCCCGGGCGCGGAGCAAAAATGCACGCCGACCGCCACGATCCAGGATCTCCTCGCGACCGCCTCGGATGATTATGGCTTGGCGGATCGAGGCTGGCTGAAAGCCGTTAAAGACGGCGACGAAACCGCCAAAGCCGTGATTATCAATCTCCTCTGGCAAAAAGCGCCCACCCAAATCTCGTTCGGCGAAACCAAGGCCGTGATCGCCCTCGGGGCACTCGGCGCCTTGAAGCCGGGCGACGCCGTGAAATATTGGGCCGAAGCCCGCGATACCAATCCCGTCGGGCCCGGCCTCGGGAAAAGCGAGGAATACCGCATCCTCATCGTCTCCGACGAGGATAAACAGCGGGATCTCGCGAGACAACTGGAGAACATCTATGCCCAGGTACTGGAAGCGCTCAAGGTTCAACAAGCCCTCACCAAAGACACGGACGTCTTGCGCAAGAAAAACATGCAGGAGCCTTCGGTGAAAAACGAGGTGGCCCAGGCCGAACGCCGACAAAACGACCTGACCGACATGCTGAAAGACGTGGAACAAAAATTCGACCAGCTCCATCAAGATTATCTGAACAACAAAATGGGCTCCGAGGAAGAGATGAAACGCCTCACCCCCTGGCAGAAAGAAGCCGCAGACCTGGCGGACCGTGACATGCCCCAGGCCGAACGGCAATTAGCCCAAGCCCGCCAGGACCCGAACGCCGAATCCGCCCAACAACACGCCAAAGAAGCCCAGCAACAGGAGGAGCAGAACCAAAAACAGCTTGAACAACTGGCGCGCGAACTTGGGCAACAGGTGGAACCCGGGATCATCGCCCAGGAGATTGAAGAGATCAGGAAGCTTCAAGAAGAGGCGCGGAGCGCCACCAAAAACATCGCGAAGGAGTTGGCCAAAGCCGACTATGATCCGGAAAAACTGTCCCAAGAGATCCAGAACCAGCAGGCGGACACCGCCAAAAAACAGGAGAACATCAGCAAACGCCTCCAGGACCTGCCCCAGTTTAAACCGTTGGCCGATCGCCTCGCCAACCCTGAACAAAATCTTCCCCAACTGTCGCGGGAAGCCGAACAAAAAATCGAGCAATCCGCGCCCCAGGAAGCCCTCCCGAGACAAGACGAGATCATGAAAGGTCTGGACCAAGCGCTCCAGGAGGCGAAAGCCGCCGAAGCCCAAGCCAACCGCCCCCTCACGCCGGCGGAATCCGCTAAGAAAGAGGCGAAAGAGGCGAAAGAGGCCGCGGCCGAAGCCAAAGAAGCGGCGGAAGAGGCCAAGAAAGCCGCCGAGAACGCCGAGAAACAAGCCAAAAAAGGCCAGGAAGAAGCCAAGCAAGATCCGAAGGCCAAAGAACAATCTAAAAAAACCGACGCCGCCGCCAAAAAAGCCCAGGAACAAGCGAAAAAAGCCGAGGAAGAAGCCAAGAAAGCCGAGGAAGGGGCCAAGGAAGCCAAGGTAGGGGCGGAGGAAGCTGAAGCCAGTGACCAACCAAACGAAAATCCAGACGCCAAGGCCAGCGAGAAAAAGGCGAAAGCCGGAGAGCAAAAAGCGAAAGCCGGCAACCAAAAAGCCCAGGCGGCCGCCCAGAAAGCCAAAGAAGCGCGGGATCAGGCGGAAGAAGAAGAGGAGAAGGCGAAAAAAGAACGCCCCAAATCACCCTTCGAACTCAGCATGGAAAAACTCTGGAATGATCTGAACGCCGTCCTCGAACAGGAAACTGAGCTCCACGTGCTCACGGGTCACGCCTCTGGGACTCAAACCAAACCCAAGCAAGACCTGGCGGCCCACGCGCTCACCCTGGAAGCGGCCGATCCCAAGGAACCCCTGGCCATCCGCCAGGCGGGGGCGAGACATCGCTATGAAACATGGCTGGCCGAGATCGAGAAATTCACCGCGTCCCTCGACGAAGAAGGGCTGTCAAAAAATGAACGCAAAGCCCATGACGAAATGCAGAACATCATTCAAGCCGCCAAACACGCTCAGCCGGATGAAGATATGAAAGTCGCCCGGGCCTACCTCGGGCGGGCCTATTATGCCCAGGCTGAAATCCCCGAGAGGAACGCTATCGCCAAACTCGAAGATCTACTGTACAAAGAGGGAGAAGACAACAAACCGGTGAAAGGGAAAGAGAAAAAACCGAAACAGAAGCCAAAAAAAGAGAAAGAAAAAGAAGAGGAGCTCGCGTGGAAAAAGAAAAAAGATCCGAAGGATGAAGAAAAGGAAAAGGAAGAGAAACCAGAGAAATCAGATCCGGAAGAAAGTGAAGGCAAGGGGGAAAGCCCGATGGATAAGCCGGGAGAAAACCCGGGCGGGACCGCCGCGGGGCAATCGAAATCCCCGGGGGCCAAAGGGAAAGATGGCGATAAAGCGAGCATGAGTCAAAATCAAGCCGGGGGCAAGGCGGCCGCCAAAACCATGCACACCACCGGAGGCAGTAAGACTGCCGGTCCGGGGAAAGAGGTGGATCTCGGGATACTGGACGGCGATTGGGCCAAACTCCCTCCCCTCCAACTGGATCGTCTCTTGGAAACCCGAACGGACACCCTCCCGATGGATTACCGGGAAGCGGTGAAAAACTACTTCAAGGAAATTTCAAGGAAGGCGAGAAAGAAATAAAGGCAGGCTATTAATTCTTCACAGTTTTGGCCTCTTCGTATGCCATTCGGTCGCTTGCTCATATGCGTGAGCGACCTTCAACAGCGGGCCTTCGCCCAATGACTTTCCGATCAATTGCAATCCAATGGGTAAGCCCGACGCCGAAAATCCTCCCGGAATGGACACGGCCGGCAATCCCGCGAGATTGGTGGGAATCGTCAGCACATCGGACATGTACATTTGAAGGGGGTTTTGGGCCCGCTCGCCGAATCGAAACGGCGGCGTGGGGGCCGTAGGGGCCGCCAATACGTCCACGCGTTGAAACGCCTCGTCGAAATCCTTCTTGATCAGCGTGCGAATTTTGAGGGCCCTGGCATAATAAGCGTCGTAATATCCCGCGCTCAACACGTAGGTGCCGATCAAAATTCTCCGCTTGACCTCCGCGCCGAACCCCTCGCCGCGCGACCGCGACACCATCTCGCCGTACGAGGACGCGCCGTCCGCGCGCCGACCGAAATGCACCCCGTCGTAGCGGGCCAGATTCGAGCTCGCTTCCGCGGGCGCGATCAAATAATAGGTGGAAAGCCCGTAGCGCGTGTGGGGAAGGGACACGCGTTCGCACGCCGCCCCCAACGCCGCCAGTTGGTCAATGCCCCGGCGAACCGAGTCCTGCACTTCTTGATCAATGCCCTCCCCGAAATATTCATCCGGAACGCCGACCCGCACGCCCGCCAACGGCCGAGAGGAAGATGACGTCTCAAGCCCGGGGCGGGTCGGCTCGAACGATTGAGGTAAGGAGGTCGAATCCCGCCGGTCATGCCCCGCGATGGCGTCATAGACGGCCGCGCAATCCCACGCCGTGGAAGTCAACGGGCCAATTTGATCCAATGAAGAAGCGAACGCAATTAATCCGTAACGCGACACTCTGCCGTAGGTCGGCTTGAAGCCGATGACATTGCAAAACGCCGCCGGCTGGGGGATGGAGCCGCCAGTATCGGATCCCAGTGAGGCCGCGCAAAAACCCGCCGCCACCGAGGCGGCAGACCCGCCGGACGACCCTCCTGGCACGCACTCAACATTCCAAGGATTTTTGGTGGGTCCGTAAGAGGAATTTTCCGTCGAAGATCCCATGGCAAATTCGTCCATGTTGCACAATCCGACCAACACCGCTCCCGCCGACTTCAAGCGCTCCACGACCGTGGCATCATAGGGCGCCACAAATCCCTTCAAAATTTTTGAGGCGCAGGTCACTTCCCATCCCTTCACGCACATGTTGTCCTTGATCCCAAAGGGCAATCCAAAAAGAGGGCTTTCCGGCGCTTCGCCCTTCGCCAGTCGCGCGTCACACATCGCCGCCTGGGTGAACGCGTCCTCATCGTGAAGCGCCACGAACGCATGCAGGGTGTGTTCCAAACGATGAATGCGATCCAGATACGCCCGGGTCAATTCCACCGAAGACAGCTTACGAGATCGAATGAGTCCCGACAATTCCCGGATGGATTGTTCGAATAATTCAGCCATGATCTTTCTACTCTAAAATTTTCGGGATGACAAACTGGCCTTCTTCCACCGAGGGAGCAAACGTCTCCAGCGCCTCCCGCGTCAATCCCGGCGCCGGCTCATCCGAACGAGACACGTTCGTCAAAGGCAACACATGCGACGTGGGAGGGACCTGAGCCACATCCACCTCTTTCAACTGATCGACATGGTGAAAAATCACATCCAACTGGGTCGTGTATCCCTCCAACTCTTCAGGCGTCAGGCGTAAACGGGCTAAATCAGCCAATCGCCCCACGTCTTCCCGCGACAATGACATGACAATATATTACAGTATTGGATTATGAACATGGCATATTCGTCCCTGGGAGAAGGCGTGCGATTGACCGCCGAGAAATTCCCCAAGCGCCCGGCCTTCATCTACCGCCCGGCCCCGGGCGCCCGCCACCAACCGATCCTGTGGATTGAATTCCTGAATCACATAAAACAAACGGCGGCGGCTCTGCGCGCCTCGAATTTCAAGAAGGGCGACATGATCAGCCTCCTTTCCGAAAACCGCTGGGAATGGGCCGTGGCCGACCTGGCCGCCCTCTACCTCGGCGTCGTCACCGCCCCCCTATTCGTTGGTGAAAACCCGATTGATGTCGCCTATAAACTTAATGACTGCAAGGCCCGGCTCTTGTTTGTCTCCAATCAAACCCAGCTGGACAAGATCAAGCCCATTCAACGCGACCTCAAACATCTCCAACGAATCATCGCGTTCGAACCGGTGCGCAATTCCACCATGTTCGAAGTCGTCCCGTTCGAAACGTTCGAGTCCCTAGGTTATGAAGTGGACGACTCCGAAGTCTCGGGATTGGCCAAAAAGGTCCAACCCGACGATCTCGCCATGATCATTTACACCTCGGGTTCGACGGGAGTGCCCAAAGGCGTGATGCTCAGCCACGGCAATATTCTCTCAGACCAAGCGGGACTCAAAGCCATCTTCACCCAGATCAATGAACAAGACTTGTTCTTAAACTATCTCCCCTGGCACCACAGTTACGGTGGACAGTATGAACGGTTCCTCGCTCTCCTCTCCGGGGCCGCCATCGGCATTGCCGACGGCACGGACGTGGATTCACTCATCAAAAATTTCCGGGAGCTTCGGCCCACGATCTTATTCAGCGTTCCGTTGAATCTCGAGCGAATCAAAGCGAAAACGGAAGGCGATACCGCGGAAGCTCACGAAGCGGCCTTCACCATTTTCCATTCCCACTTGAAACTCATCAATACAGGCGGCGTCTCGCTGGACAAGGAAATCATCGAATACTATCGCCGAAAAGGCGTCACGATCAGTGAAACTTACGGGTTGACCGAAACGGGACCCGCTCTGACCGTGAACATGGGCGGACCGGTCGGCTCCGCCGGCCTCCCCATCCCAGGGGTGGTCCTCAGGGTCGTGGATCCTGAAACCGGCGAGGAAAAACCGCTCCGGGAAAGCGGAGAGGTCATTGTCAGAGGATCTAACGTCATGAAAGGATACCATAATCAACCGAACCTCACCAAAGAAGTCCTTCGCAAGGGGTGGTTCTACACGGGGGACCGCGGGTGGGTGGATGAACAAGGCTATCTCACGATCGACGGACGGTATAAAAATCTCATCATTCCCAAGACGGGAGAAAACATCAGTCCTGAAAAAATCGAGAACGTCCTCAAAGGCAGTAGCCCGTTCATCGCCCAAGCGGTCGCCGTGGGCGACAATCAAAAATACATCGCGGCCCTGATCCAACCAAACTTTGAGCTCCTGGGCGGATGGGCCAAGCGGGCCGGACTCACTTTTACAACGGAAGAAGACCTGGTGACGCACGAACAAACACGCACCATGTATCAACAAATTATCGAACATATCAACGCCGATCCGAATTTATTAAGGAAATACGAAAAAGTTAGGCGAATCTCCCTCATTTCCCGCGTCTTCTCCCAAGAACAGGGGGAACTCACGTCGAGCTTGAAAGTGAAGCGCCACGCGGTGCTGGAACGCTACAAAGATGCCATCAAAAGGATTTACCAAAACGAAACCGATCCTCTCGTGATCATGGTCGGCCAACCAACAATAAAAACAGTGGTATAAAGCAAAAACTAAAGAGGTATGGAACAAAGACAAAAGAGGTAAGGTTGGGTTGGTTGAACCGTTCGTGGGGCTTGTGGTATGGTCAAAGTGATGATGGGGTTGACGATATTCCTTTTGGCTGTTCTCGGTGTATTGACAGGGGTGTTGGTCGTTTCAATGGTACAACTGGCGCATCGGCCTTACCATCCCGGAGGTTCGGTGGATCCGGGAGATCAGCCGATG
>OBEQ011513389.1_pt1 | contig 19774 bp, 17 predicted proteins | sample 1670901 | NCBI WGS metagenome assembly OBEQ01 (sample SAMEA104232315, study PRJEB22302) | groundwater metagenome | biome: forest; feature: aquifer; material: groundwater | place: USA | collected 2011-08-07 | depth 5.4 m
AATTAAAATTTCAAAACAAAATCCCAGGGCTATAATTGCTCTGAAGAATTTAGGACTAAAGAGTTTCAACTTATTGTTCAGAATTGACCTCTTGCATAGTGGATTAACATGAAATTAATTGGCCCATATTATTATGTTAAAAAAACACTAAAAAGCTTTTTCAAGGCAATAATATATTTGTGTTCTTTAGTAATGTGCCCTTTGGACAATCTTATAAATCTAGTTTTTCTATAGCGTGGGCTTAAAAATAGACTATAGACACAGGTAAAAAGTTACAAAATTGCTCAGCTTCTTAATCTAATTTATATGACTTGCACTATTTTGCCTAAACAAGGCATCTTTTAGTTGAATAAGGTTATAAAAATTTTATCTTGTATTTAATCTTGAAATTAAATTTAATGGGTCATTAATCTGAAAATGTTACTGCCTAGCTATGATGTATAAAAGAATAAATAAGCTTTTTGTGTGATTTATTCACCAAAAAGCGACGTGAAGGAAGAGCGAGTTGAGCATTCGTGCGAAACGAGCGGTAGGTAAAAACACTCAGTTCAAGTTTTACAATATATAAAGAAAACTATATGAACGATTACAGTTTTATTGATGAAGAGCTGCATAGCTTAGCAGAAAAAGAATTGAAGCGAGAACTTAAAACCGTTATAACTGCTGGCGGGCCCTGGGTTGAGCTTGAAGATGGTAAAAGAGTTTTACAGTTTGGTTCAAATAATTATTTAGGTCTTGCTAATCATCCTGAAATTATAAATGCCTGCAAAGCAGCTATAAGCAAATATGGCATTGGCAGTACAGGATCAAGATTGCTTAGCGGAAATACTGAGCTTCATCTTTCACTGGAAAAAACGCTGGCTGAACTCGAAAAAACAGAAAGTGCAATATTTTTCTCTTCAGGTTATGCTGCAAACGTCGGGGTAATATCTGCTCTAGCAAATAAAGAAGATGCAATTTATTCAGATGAATTAAATCATGCTTCTATTATTGATGGAATCAGACTATCCGGTGCAAACAAATTTATATACAATCACAATGACATCAATAATCTTGAAGACTTACTAAAGCAAAACAAGGATAAATTTAAAAAAAGTTTTATAATCACTGATTCTGTTTTTAGTATGGATGGAGATATTGCTCCACTAAAAGAAATTGGACAGCTTGCAGAAAAATATAATTGCCTAACAATAGTGGATGAAGCCCATGGAACAGGGGTTTTTGGAAATGATTGTTCAGGTCTTGTAGAAGAATTAAATCTAAGAGACTATTTTCCTGTAAAAATTGGAACCTGCTCAAAAGCAATTGGAGTAGAAGGAGGATTTTGTGTAGGAAGCAAAAAACTAATTGAACTTCTTCAGAATAAATCTCGTTCTTTTATGTTTTCTACAAGCCCTAGCCCTGGAATAATTGGTGCAATTATAAAATCACTGGAATTATTGAAAGACAGCAATTGGAGAAAAGAAAAACTTTGGCAAAATGCAAAGCTCTTACATTCTGGTTTAAAGAAAAACTATAAATTAAAATTAAATGATTTTAAAACTCCTATAATATGTGTTCAATTTAGTTCTATTGAAGAAGCATTACATATATCCAGAAGACTTTTTAGTGAGTGCCATATATGGGCACCAGCAATTAGGCCACCATCAGTAAAAACACCAAAGATTAGACTCACCCCTATATCCACGCATAATGAAGATGACATAAATTATGTAATTAAGGCATTTGAGCATTTGTCAAAAGATATCAAGATTGAGCCCTTATCATTAAATGTAAGTTGACAAAATAGTAAAATTGTTTGCATTAACATGCCTAAATTGCAAATAAAAAATATTTCTAAAACTTTTGACAGCACAAAGGTTTTAAATGATATCAACTTAAATGTTTCACAGGGAGAGTTTACTGTTTTAGTAGGACCATCTGGTTCAGGAAAATCCACAATTCTAAGAATTATTGCAGGGCTAGAAAATGCAACTAGCGGTGAAATTGAATTAAACGGAAAAGTAATAAACAATTTACAGCCAAAAGATCGTGACATAGCAATGGTTTTTCAAAATTATGCCTTATATCCACATATGAATGTATATGAAAATCTTGCTTTTCCACTCAGAATGAGAAATCTAAGCAGTGAAACCATTAAAAAGTCTGTATATGAAACCAGCGAGTTGCTTGGCATAAAACATTATCTGACAAAAAAACCAAAAGAGCTCTCAGGAGGCGAAAGACAACGCATTGCACTTGGCAGAGCAATAATTAGAAAGCCTCAATTGTTTTTAATGGATGAGCCATTAAGTAATTTAGATGCAAAACTAAGAACTCAAATGAGAGCAGAGCTTTTAAAGCTTCACAAAACACTTTCTACTACAGTAATTTACGTAACCCATGATCAAATTGAAGCACTTACAATGGGAAATAAGATTGTAGTATTAAATCATGGCATGATTCAGCAAATCGGCTCACCAAGTGAAGTTTATCATTTGCCATCAAACATTTTTGTCGGCGGATTTATCGGTAATCCACCAATGAACTTTTTCAATGTAAAAATTACAGACGATTTTAAATTTTTATTTTTAGGAGAATTAGTCCATGAGGTAAAACTAAATGAAAAACTTTTATCAAAACTAAAACTGTCTGGGCTTATTAATAAAACTATAGCCTTAGGAATAAGACCTGAACATATTTTTATAAAACATAATTCTGATAAAACCCCAAATGAAGTATCATTCAATGCCAGAATTGAGCTGCTTGAAATGCTTGGCAATGAATATTTGATATATGCAAGCACTATTAATAAACCAGAAAAAGTAAGTTTTTCTATTAAAGCATTTGAAAACAAAAACTATGCTCACAATAGCAATATAACTGTTGCTTTTAATTTGGACAAATCTCTTTTTTTTGATAAAACCTCAGGCAAAATAATTAACACATGAACTCAGCTTTAAATTTATTTCTATTATTTACAGTTTTTACTACTGCTGCTTGCCTTGGTAGTTTCTTTAAAGTACTCATAGACAGATACGGAACCAATGAGTCTTTTATAAACAGACCTTCACGATGCTCATCCTGCAAAAAAAATCTTTACTGGTGGCACAATATACCAATAGTAAGTTTTTTTATACTAGGCGGGAAATGCTTTTTCTGCAAAGAGAAAATTGATATTAATTGTCTTTATTCAGAAATTGCTTCAAGCAGCATAGCTTTAATTACATTTTATTCAACATATGTAAAAACCAGTGATTATGCCATTTCCATGCTTTCAGCAATGTTTATCCTAATTTTAGTTCTACTTTCAATGTACGACTTAAAACACAGGATCATCCCTCACCAGATCACATACTCAGCAATAGTTCTAATTATTTTTTCAAGATACTTCTTTTATCATGTACCCCTTTTAATTTCATTTGCAAATTCAGGAATTGCTTTTCTTGCAATGGACTTTATTTATTTAATTTCCACATCTATGAAAAGATTTAAGTTTGATCTAAGTCCTATTGCAATACCACTTTTAGTTTGGTCTGCTTACTTTGCCTTATTTTCCAATTTTAATTTTTATATTTTAATCCTGATTGCAATATCCTCTGTTCTTTTAACAAAAATCAAAATTAACAATAAAATAACTTTGATTTCATGGATAGCATTTATGATTGTGGTTTCATTATTAATCTACAAACTGTTAATAAAAGAAAATGACTTTGCTACTTTATCTGCTTTTTTATCTGGTGTTGGAATTACATATTTTATAGCTGAAATAATAATGTATTTTATAAGCTTAGTAACTGACAAAATGGTCATGGCTAAAAGCACTGAAGAGCAACAAATTACTATTGGTGGCGGCGATATAACTACTTTTGTCCTAATAGCTGTATTTCTAGGCTATAAAGCGGCATTTTTATCGTTATTTATTGCATCTTTGTTGGCTATTCTGAGTCATTTTATATTAAAGGTCACATATGGTCCTTATAAAAATAAAAAACAGCAATTCATTCCATTTGTTCCATTTATTTCATTAGCTTGTTTTATTATAATGATTACAATCCATGGCAATTAAAACAAATCAACAAAAAAAACTAAACAGAATTTTGGGTGTAGAAATTTCTGAAAATGACATAATTGCTACAGAAATTATATTCACAAAAAATAGTATAAATCTATCACGTGGATTTCGTTTGCCAATTACAGTTTTTCAAGACATTAATAAAACCATAAAGTTATTCAAGCAAAATCTTAAAGTACTAAATATAAAAACAAAAGAATGTGCTTTTGGATTTTCAATGCAATATTTCAAACTATTGCCGGTTCCAGTTCCAGTCACAATACCGGAAGAAGAAATTGGTTCAATTGTGTACAAGAAGCTAACATAGATGCAGAGAATGAAATTGCTACGTGGGTTTATTTAAAAAACACCAAGAGACAGGATCCTGATGGTGTAAGCAGAATAGATGTACTTGGCATTTCAATACAAAGACAGATTTCCGACATAGCAAATCAAATCTGCAAAGCCTGCGGGTTAAAGTTAGTTTCGCTTACTCCATCTTTTCTTGGACTTCCCGCATTCTTAAGCTCAACTCCAAGCAATAATTTAATCGGTTCATTGTGGGTTTCACAAATAAGATCTGAGTTTATTGTGTGGTCTGGACAGGAACCTATCTATGAACACTTGTTTCTTACTCATCAACTCAGCAATCAAGTTTTTGAATCTGTTAATTTTATTCAAACCCAACTGCCTGGAACACAGGTTTCTGCAATTTTCACAGCAGGACCTTTTGCAAAAGAAACAAATTTATCTCAACTGCCATTTAACATACAACCATTTGTATTACCAGCAAATCTGGTTGACACTGGAAAAGTTCTACAACAAATTAATCTTACTGAAATTATTACATCTTTAGGAATAGCATTTTCAGCGAGCAATTGCTTTTCTTATATAGCTCCTAATTTACTAAATCAAATTAAAGAGACAAAGTCTTCCGGCATAAAAAACATCTTCAAAGATTTTTCTAAAGCACAAACAGATAAAACAAAAAGCATAAAATTACCTTTTTCATTTACTCCAAAATCATTAGATCCACAGCTTACAAAATTTGTTGCTGCTTCAGTGTTTATAATATTAATTTCTATATTAAGTGGATTGTTCATACAAAACTTTCTAACACCTAATGTAGAAGCTAACCAAGGCACTTCCACTAATAGACTAAATCTTGCTCAGGTCCAACTGTCCAAGCTATTAAATATTGAAAAGACAAATAAAGTTTTAAATCTTAAAGTAGATTATTTTTCTGAGCTGATTGATAAAAGAAAACCATGGTCAAAGATTTTACGTGAAGTTGGTGATATGACTCCAAAAGGCTTATGGATTGACCGGATAGAAGTTAAAAACAATGACATAGATGTTTTTGGCAGAGCTTTAAATGTTGATGCTGTTGCTAGCTTTTCAATAAATTTAAATTACACAGCAAAGTTATTAGGAAATGCTCAAATCATTGCACTTAGAAAATCTGAAGAAGACGGAATAGATATTGTTGAATATCAGGTAAACGTTAAAACAAAAAACGACAAAGAACAAATTGCTACTAAAGAAAGTGAAAATAAGGCTACAAAATCAAGCCCCAAAATATAACTTCAATGAACTTAGCTAAAAAATCTCTTCTTCATTTATTCATGATTTGTTTAAGTGTATTATTTCTTATTCCATTGCTTTGGATGGTTTCAACATCTCTTAAAACACCAGATCAAATATTTTCCAGTCAAGTGCAGTGGATTCCACACCCTATTGCCTGGAACAATTATTCAAGAGCTGTTCAATATGTTAATCTTCTAAATGCATTTAAAAATACTTTTTTCCTTTCTGCATTAAATGTTACCGGAGTACTAATTTCCAGCTCACTGGCTGCATATGCTTTTGCTGTACTAAAGTGGAAGTGGAGAGATGCATTTTTTTATTTGACCATTGCCACAATGATGCTTCCTGAAATGGTAACTTTAATTCCTCAATTTATAATTTTTCAAAAACTTGGTTGGTATGGGACTTTTTTACCATTAATTGCTCCTTATCTTTGCGGAAATGCATTTTATATTTTTTTACTAAGACAATTTTTTATGAGTATTCCTAAAGAGCTTCATGAAGCAGCCAGCATAGATGGCTGTTCAGAACTTACAATCTATAGAAAGATCTATTTGCCATTATCTGTTCCTGTGCTTTCAGTTGTTGCATTATTTCAGTTTCTAATTACCTGGAATGATTTAATAAAACCATCTGTATATCTTATAGATCAAAAACAATACACTCTTTCACTTGCTCTTCAGCAGTTCAAAGCACAACATGGTGGAACAGAGTGGGCACTTCTTATGGCAAGTACAACAATGGTTGTTATTCCTGTTATATTAATTTTCTTCTTTGCACAAAAAACATTTATTCAGGGAATTAAAATGACTGGAATTAAAGAATAATTGTCATTCCCTGGCTTGACCAAGGAATCCAGTCAATAAAAGTTGGGGATTGTTTTCTGGATTCCCGCTTTCGCGGGAATGACAGAATATCAAGACTTGTCAGAAAATTTAATTCCCTGCAAGACTTTATAAGATTCATTTGCAAGATCAGAACCAGGCTGAGATTTTATTATTTGAATCAATAAATCCACTGCTTCTTTAAGTTTGTTCTGAATAATATAAACTCTAGCAAGAAGAAAATTTGACTGATCTCTTACCCTAGCAAAATCCAGAGCATGTGCTTTTTCGATTTTACTGGCTGAAATTGTTTTTGGTTGTTTTTTAAGTATTTCATACAAATCATAGTGATAATTTGAAAAATCAGTCAGCCAGCTTTTAGTAGTTAGAAGTATTTTTTCAGCTTCATTTATTTTTCCTTCTTTAAGGAGGGTTGATGCTTCTTCTATTTTTCTTATGATGGAAATAAGTCCAAGTTTATTATTTGGGTCTTCCTGAACGCTAACGATAGAGCTTGAAGATGATTTAGTATTTTGTTCACCTTGATTTGCATTTGAATGCAAACTTGAATGAAGGAATAAAGACCCTGTAAATACTATAGTTACAATTAGATTCATTTTTCTCATAGAAAGCTATTTTACATCTTTTCAAAAAATCTTCATGCACAACAGACTTACCTTGCAATTATTCTTTTATTAATCTAGAATCAATAAGCTATTAGCTATTAGCTTTTAAAATTAGCTTTTAGCATCTCGATTCTAGTTTCTAGTCTCTAGTTTTCTAGTTTCTAGTTTTCTAGCAATGCCCTCATCGTCTAGTGGCCTAGGACATCGCCCTTTCACGGCGGTAACACCGGTTCAAATCCGGTTGGGGGTATTTTCAGAAAATCAGTAGTCAGAAATTGAAAGGAAAATATTATGAGATTACCAGCTATTGCAATTGCAACATTATCTACTTTGCCATTAATGGGATGTGAGAATAAAGTAGAAAAAAAGGACTGCTGTAAAAACGTTGCATCTATTAAACAAAACTCTGATGAAAGGAACACTACGCTTCTTAAGCAAATTGATTATTTAACAGAAGGAATGTTTGCCTATAAAAGAGGAGAAGTAGAAATTGGTATTGGTGAAATGGAACAATGGGGAATCTTAATTGAAGCCTTAGAAAAGTACACTGGTCTAAAAAAAACAGATGGAAAAGTAAAAGCATTAAGTGATTTTTTCCAAGACATAGAAAAAAGAAGAAAAACAGATCCCAATGATGATGGAAAACAAAACTATTTAGATGTTATTCATCTTTGGAAAATCAAGAAGTAAGAACTCATTCACTTTAATTTACTTAACGAAGTATCTTTATATCTTTAGAGTCTAGATCTACTAAAGGGTTTTTTTGATTTACATCAAAATGATTTACTTTTCCTGTGACTTCTATTTTAATTTGAGGATGATGAAAAAGTGAACTAGACCGTATAAATCCCTCAGTCTTTTTCTTCCATTCTGCTCTTAAAACCTCATCAAGATTTTTAATATCGTCCTTATTTCTTAGATTATAGAGAGAATAAGTTCTTTCTAATCCGTTTTGACTTTTAACTTTTATTCCCCAAGTTTCTGTTGTTAAGATTGGACTTACTGGAAACCATACCAAAGAACCTTGTAGTGTAACTTTTTCTTTGCTTTTGGTTAGGGGTAAAATTGCGTCAAGAACTTTAACCGGTGAGACATTGCCCCCAGTTCTTAGAGACACATGAAGTGGACCTTCAGAATGTGGACGAATTGTATATCTCAAATTGATTTGATCGCTACTTCTAAGATCTTTTGTCCATTTTGGATCAGTAACATGAACAGGGATTACATCTCCCTTGTAATTTACTATTAGTACTTTTCCACTATGCAACACTGCATGAACAACACAATCTATATTAGTCTTTCCTTCTAATTGTTTTTTTAGTTGATTCGGAGTGGAGTAAGGTTGGCTAGTGTACTTGAAATCTATTTTTGGATTCCAGACTTCACCTAACTTTATCTCTTCTACAACTATGTGTTTTTGTGGTGTACCTTTGTCATCTACTGTACCTTTAATTGTTACTGCTTGATGTCTGCTTATTTTTTGAAGTTTAGTTTTTATATCATTATTTGCAGGTATTAAAGAAAATCGTTCTCCTCCACGAATTGGATCTCCATAGACAAATACAAATAAATCAGAACCTGGTACACTTCCGTGAACTAGTCCAGTAGCTCCTTTTGTTTTAAGAAGTTCTTTTATATTAATTTCATCTTTTATAGTGGGGTGTGTAACAGGTTTTTCTGCCAATGTTTCTTTGCTGTTAAGTAATGGAAGAGATACTGCTGTAGCAATTGCTAATTTTCCAAAACCTCTTAATATGGGTGAACTGATAGGTCGAATAGGTGCCATATGGTTTTCTCCTTATATATCTGGGAACTGATCTAGCCTCAGTCCTGTTTAAGAGTTTAATTTTTATTAAAAGTAAAGTAATTATAACTTAGTTTATTTATTTCTGGAATTGATGTTAATAATACAGTGGCATTAAAATTAATAAAAATCATGCAACCTCACTCCAAAACTCTTCCGCTTTAATATGATCTATCGGGTATGCACAAGTTCTGAACGCGTCCAGGATGGGGTACCATAATAAAATCGCTTTTAGTTTTTTTATCTATCACGTATAAATTGCAAAAGTGTTTCTCCAGCTGCATTGATTGTCTCTGGATGAATGCTTTTTGGAGTATCACGTGTCGTATGTGCAACATTGAAAATTCTACTTTTGTCAAACATTTTGCTCCCATTTCCTATTGCAAGGTAATATTCTTTAGCATCCATACTACAAAGTTCAGCGACTTTGATACCTTGCTTAGCAAATGGAACATGATCAGACCAAAACCAATCAAATGATTCCTCAACATATTTATGTTTAAGTTTTTCTGCTGCTCCGCTAAGACGATTAACTATTCCAGGATCACTTTCTGCCTCAGCAACTGCTTTGCAGACCATAAGTTCTTTCCCAGATCCTAAACACTCTAAAGCAACAACTTCTGCAAAATATTTCTGTAGGACTTCTTTTAACTGACCAGAGACAAAGTGCTTAGATCCTTTTAACCCAAATTCTTCAAGATCAAATGAAGAAAATGCAACATTCATTTCTTCACCTGCAAGGCAACGTGCTAGTTCAAGCATAATTGCAAGAGCAGTAGCATTATCTTCTGCACCCAAGCCAGCACAATAATCATGATGACCAGTAAACAAAAGTACATTAGAAGCATTACTTTTTGTAGTAATCAAGGCATTAGTTGCAGTCATTTCTTGATAGGGAAAATTTTGCAAATTTACCTGATAACCTAACTTTTCAAACTCAGGTAATATGGCATCAAGTCGTTTTCTTCCTCTTTGTAAATATTGTTTGTCTACTTTATTTGGACTAGTCCCTGATTCAAGCACAGAGCTTGCACAAATTTGGTTAATAGTACTTATAGCTCTTGTTGTATCAAAGCATCTCATTTTTAATAAAGCCTTTTAATTGAAATCAATAATAGCATTATGATAAAAGTTAAGAACATTTTTTTGAGTTAAGCATATGTTCTCCGTTAAAAGCCGTTCAGAAACAGGCAAGCAGGCTTGCCTCTGATTAAATTGATTTAAAGTGCTAATATAAACAACATGCCAGTAATATCAACAGTAAGTCAAAATATAGGCTTTCCAGGCTATAGGCCAGGTATTAGCAAAGAAATTGCTAAAGTTGATGATGCAAATTTAAAAAAACTTGCTGAGGACAATCCCACCATAAATGCTTTTTTAAAACTTGCAACAGTTACTTCACCTTCAATTGTTTTAGGACATCCTATGCAAGCTGAAATGGAAAAAGCTATTGACAAAGTTAGAAATTTATATGCAAATATGTTTATTGATATTGGTATTCCAATAGAAAACATAGAAGTAGATAAGGCTGGATCACTGATAATTAAAGCCCCTGGAACACAAGGCTATGAAGACAAACAACCAATCATGCTTATGGGACATGTAGATGTTGTTCCTGCCAATGTAAATGATCCTATGCGTCCTGTAAGACCAAAATTAATAAAATATGATAGGGGAAATAGCAATGAGGATTTTATAGCTTCAGATGGGACTACAACTCTTGGTGCAGATGACAAATCATCACTTGCAATTATTTGGAATACAGTCAGGAGACTTTATGAAGAAAACATTCCTCATATACCAATAGAGATTGTAATATCACCAGACGAAGAAAGTACATGTGCTTCTGTTGATAAGTTAGACAGAAGCAAGCTCCACTCAAAATACATTATCATTGTTGATCATGAGGAAGAATTTAACGTTACAACAGGGACCGGAGGATTTGTAGATCTTAGAATTAATGCAAGTGGACTGCAAGGTGGACATTCAGCTGTTGATACTCATAATAAAAACATTGTCAGTGCAGCTGACATTTTACTGGAAATGCTTCAGGTAATTGGTAACAGAGTAATAAAATTTAATCCGAATTTTCCAAAGCAACCGTTAATTTCAAAAAATATTTCGGGCTGTGGATTGGGAGATATAACAACAACTACAATTCCAAATTCCGCATGGATAGTACTGTCTTTAAGAAGCCTATCTAAAAAAGAAGAGGATGCAGAACTTGAAAGAATCATGACTGAACTAAAACGTATTGAGCAAAAACACAAACCTACAGAACCAAAACTAGAAATTACCACAACAATGGAAAAGTGGCCTATCTATGAAGGAAATAATGACTCACAGATAGCCATAGTAGCTGAAAGTGCTGGTAAAAAGATAGGACACCCTGAGACATATAGAGATCAAAGACATTGGTATGCACAATCTAGCCAACTAGGCAATATGAAAAATGCAAAGGGTGAAAATTTCGAACCAATAATAATTGGACCAGCTGTTTTAAATGAACACTCTCCTAATGAAAAACAACCAATTCATTCAATGCTTGAAGTAGATAAATGGCTCTTTCAAATAATTAAAGATTATACTGAGAATACCTAATTCCATACATTCACAAAAGCATTCCTCAAGTGCAATACAAATCAGATAATTTGTTTTGAATTATAATTACTTTCAATAGGAGAATTAAATATGCAAGAAACAACGGTGGTAAATCCAAGAAGTCTTAAGCATGGACTTTTAATGTTTAGAGTTTTTAATGAGTTAGTTCGTACAAGAAGACACTCACTTAGAGAAGTTCAAGACAAACCAAAAGTAAGGTTTACAAAGTCTGAGTTAGATCAAGTAGCTACTATAGATGGCAAACCTTTTGGCAGAGACCTTATAAGCAATCAGTTTGCTAATAAGTCTGTTGGTCTAGTACTTGGAGGAGATAAACTAGCAACAGTTTTGCTTAGACAAAATATACTAAAACAATATGGTTTACAAGGTGTAATTCATAGCAATAAACCAGCAGAAATCGATTTGGGATCTTTATATATGAAATATCTTGGTTCAGCAAAAGATATGAAAGCTAAACTTATTGCATTAGATATTCATAATTGGATAAAACCGGAAGATATTGCAAATAAAGAATCTTTTGACATAGGAAATGGTTTAGAAGCATCATTTAAAGCAGATGACAGTAAAAAACATTTGCTTGTTTGTGCACCAGCAATTTTTGCTGATGCTTCAAGCTCAACAGTAAAAAGAGAGCCATTTGAAAATGTTGAAAGTCCCGTTGAAATAAAAGGATTAATACTTCAAGGTAAGGATGAAGGGAGTAAGTTGCAAGTTAGTGCCAAAGCTCCATTTACAGGAACACAAACAATAATTCTTCCCATGATTACTTCTTTCGATTGGATTGAACTTGTACCCGTTAACATTGAATATAAAGGTAAGTAATAGTTAGTGAGTTTTAGGGATAACTCTTAAGTACGTAAAAGATCTATAAAATAAAAGCAAAGCTAATTCATAGATGGGTTAAGTATTAATTTTTATTTCAATTATTAACCATCACTCTTCGAATGTAACCAAGAGTATCATATCTACATTTTTTCATATGCTATGGTTATTTTTTATGGATTTAGAAAAGTTAAAAGTTGCTATCCTATCTGACAATCTTAGAATAACTATTCACGCTGATGAGGAATTAGAAGAAGATAATATTAGTGTGATAGATATTAAATGTGCTTTGAAAAATGCAGAAGTAATTGAAGATTATCCAAATACTAAACCTTATTCTTCTTGCCTAGTTTTGTGTTTTGACAATAATAACAATCCCATTCATTTTGTTTGGGCTTATGATGCAGAAATAAAAATAGCTATTTTAATCACTGCATATAGACCTGCTCCAAATAAATGGGTAGAATATAGAAAGAGGATTTAGAAATGCCAAAATTTAAATGTCCAAGATGTAGTAGTGACCAACTTAAAAAGGAAAACATTAGACACATTGTAAAGGGTGGCAATAATGCTGCTTTACTAGAAGTTGAAGCAGAAGTTTGTCAAAAATGCAGAGAGACTCTTTTTACAGCTGAACAAGTTGAATATTTTAATGAAATTAGAACCAAGTTAAAAAATGAACAAACAGAAAATTTTACTCAAATTGGCAAATATTATCATGTAAAATAACCAGATCCATAAAGTAATTTATTGTAATATTCTTTTACTCGATAAAACTTATCTCACCTAATTTAGATCTGTTCTTTAACAATTTTTAAAAACACATAACAAAGTTTTTCTAGGATTAGTTAGTAACCTTTAGTTAATCTAGGAAATAAGCTCCTAAATCTAATTAAATAATAAAAATATTATGTGTAGCGTATTGACTCTGAGTTCTGTTTATAGTCTAATATTTAGTGTACCTTTATTAAATATGATTAATTTTAGCACTACATATAGTAGATATAAGAGAAGGAAATAGATGGTTGCAACTGTACAATCAACTACAGAAGCACGCACAAAAACACTACCTACTTACGATCAGCCACAGATTCAAGAAACTTCAATTCGTTTAAACGAAGGCATATTAAGAACCCAAGGAATTGTTCAATATAAAAATTTAAAAGACTTCAACTCATCGGGAGTAAAAGTTGAAAAGTTTGAAACTAAAAGTCCAAAACTTCTTGACACACTTAGATATGGAAAAAGATTAGCAACCACGGGTGCAGTAGCTTTAAACCTTTGGTCAGTAGGCAGTCTCTTTCAAGCTGCGTATAAACTGCTAGCAAGTTCATTTGGACATGGAGATGAAGATGATGCCTATAGTGCTCTTGGCAAAGCATACAGCAAATCATCAATTGCTGGTGGACTTACAGGTATTGCAAATGAAAGTTCATATTGGTCAATTGGAAGTCTTGGAATGGGGCTTTTCAGCTGGCTTGGACTAGACAAGCTTGAGTGGCTTGGTGCATTTTCTATTTCAGATGGACTTGCTTCAATCGGCATGGGACAAGTACGCTGCAGGGACGAACAAAATACTTTTGCTGTACAGCATTCTATCTTCAATAATAAAATTTTATCTCCTCTTAAATCCTTAATGCCTGTTGAACAAGCTATTCAAAGTTTTGTTAAAAGATTCAAGTCACAGGATGGTTGGAATAGATTTAGCACTGATGAACCATATTCTCTTTTCTCTACTGCCGGTGGTGGATTAATAGGAGCAGGTGGAATATTAACCGTTGCAAGTTTATTTAAAAATAAATTGGCTGATTCAGTAAAATCTTTTGCTTATATACCTTACAGTTTATTTTCACTTGTAAATTTAATTGCACTTTATCGCGATGGACAAATGGTAAATAAAAGATCAGATGAGTTTGGAGGAAGAAAGCTTGCAGAGACTTATTCAATGAAAGCAGAAGGCTACTGTAAACAAATTGCTGCACCAGTATTAGGATTTAACAATTTTTTACTTGGACTTAAAGGAGCAGGCATTGATCAAAGTGGAGTGTTATATAACATTGCAATGGCAACCAGAGCGTGCGGTGCAGCATTTGCATTTTTAGGATTTACAGCTCAGTCAGCATTAAAATTCTTTAAAACAGATTTATTTGGACCAAAAGTAAAACAATTTGTAAAAATATTTCTAGATCCTCAAGAAGCTAAAGATTCAATTTTCAAACTCACACAAGCACATAGACCACGACTTCATGACAGCAATAAATTTGACCCAATACTTGAAAATGATACATATAAAGAAATATTCAATTTAATAATACATGATCCTGAATTTGAAGAGCTTAAAAATAAATCTCAAGCTGGTTTACCAAGTCCTCTAGCACCAACTCGCGCGCAGTTGCAAAGGCATACACACAGCAAGCGTGTTGCTGCAATTGGAATTATCATGTTTGATGCCTTGCTTAAAAATACTACTGATCCTGAAACAAAAAAATTCCTTACAGAGAATGAGGAAGCTTTTAAAGTAGCTTGCTTATTGCATGATATAGGACACATTGGAAGAAGCCACCTTGCTGAAAAAGCTATTAAAGGGCATAACAATGATGAGTTAACAATGGATATATTAAAAGGCAGACATTTAAAAATTGCAAAAAAACTACAGCATTATTATACAGAAAAACATGGAGAAGCATTTGCAAATAAAATGCTTGAAAAAATTCAAGAAATCATTGGTCATAAAAACCCATTGTCAAAATTATTAAAAACTGCTGATTTCACTGAATATGTAAGATCTAGAGGCGGAGATTTTAATACTGCTGATCATGTAAGATTTCCTGAATGGTCAATAGAAAAAATGCAAGATTATGCACAAACAATAAAATTATATAAAGATGAAAAGGGCAAACTAAAACTTGCATATAGCTGGGATGGAGCAAAAGAAACATTTAATATATTATTCGACAGGCTCAGATTTAATGCCATGTTCAATAGTGATCCAATAATTACAGCAAGAGAGCTTGCTTATATTTTAGGTGTCGATGCTGCTGATATCTCAGTAGAAGAAGCAAGAACTATGGCTGAAAATAAGCTTGACAATGCAGCAAAAGTAGGAATTGAAAAATTAAATGGACAAAAATTCAGCTTTACTATAAAAGTGACCTTTGGTGGAGAAGCAGCTTACTGTGGTTATGGCTCTCCCAGAAATAGGATAATGGTTTTAGAAAATGATATGTCAGAACCAGTAGAGTTTTTAGAATATTTAGAAAGTGTTGCAAAACACAATGATACAAAAGAATATAATGAACTGACTCCAAAAGTTAATGCTCTTACAACACCTCAGGAAATAGAGCTGGAAATTGAAGTAGAAGTAAAAAATAATAAAAAAATAGCCGTTAGACAATTACGTAAAAGTGCATAGATAATTTCTACTCAGAATCTATTTTGTTAAGCAACCAAAAATATTTGCTCTTAGACTTTCAAGACATTTAAATTTATTAACAACTCTTTCATAAGCTAGCCCTAAATAAAATGATGGTTTACTAAAAAGCAAATAACTTGGCTCCGACTCAAACAAAATAAATTTTATTTTATTAAAACCAATTGATTTTGCATATTTTATCAAACTGCTTTTACTATTAGCTCTATAATATGTTACATGTGACTTATGTAATTCTTCTAAATTACTCATAAATTTATTTGCTATAAACAAATGAAACCAATGTGGTGTAAGTCTAGAAATGATTGACACATAATGGTTTATATTTGGAGTTCTAAAATAAAATTTTGAATTTGGCTTTAATACTCTATAAATTTCCTTAAAGAATAGTTCAGGTTCCTTAACATGTTCAAGGACATAATCAGACCAAGCTATATCAAAAAAATTGTCCTCAAACGGAAGTAAATCACTTTTCAAGTGAATTGAAAAATCCAAGTCTTTATTTGACAAAACATCTTCATCAATATCAACTCCATAAACTTGCCTAACCTCGCCTTTTAAAGATTTAAGTTTTCGTTCTGATGTCAAACCTGCACCAACATTTAGAGCAGTAAAATCTTTATTAATACCAGCTCTTATCCAATCATAGAATTTCTGAGTTCCATCATAATGCTCAGGAGGATAATATTTATGTATAAATTCAGTCGATATCATTTTACATTAACGACATGAGACAAGAAAAATATCTTAATTAGCTCTTTTTCAATAACCTTTAAATAATTATACTCTAAGACTTTAAAACAATTTAAAAATCCACAAAGAATACAATTATAAGTTTCTATAAAAATCAACAAATATTTTTTCTACCTGAGGTAGTATTATGCTATGGAAAACATTTCCACAAATAGCACAAATAAACACACTTTAAAAGATCTGATTAAATTAGCTAATTTAGTTAATTTTAATCCTTTTGTTCTTATTATTCCAACGACTCTTGCCTTGATTGCTGCACTTTTAGAAGGAGTAGGTTTTGGACTCTTAATACCTACCATTCAAAGCATAATAGAAGGCAATACAACTTCAATAAATAAAATTTCATATCTAAAAAAAATCATATCTACACTGCCAAATATTCTTAGCAAAAGTGACACAAATATTTTTGCATTATTAATAATTTCAGTTTTTATAATTATGGTCTTAAAAAACACACTTCAATATATTTCATCTTGCGGAATGTCTTTCTATTCATTAAATTTTTCAAATAGGCTAAGAAAGTACATTTATGAAAAGTATTTAAGTTTTGGAAAGTTATTTTTTGATGAAAACAACATTGGTAGGCTTCAGCAAATATTAACTGGTTATACTATTCAAATATCACAGGAATTTAGAGAATTAAACAGTATAATTTATTTCATTTTTTGTCTTATTGTTTACCTGATTGTTATGCTTCTAGTTTCATGGAAATTAACAATTTTTGTAATTTTTTCATTTCCTCTGGTTAACTTCTCATTTCACTTACTCTCAGAAAAAATAAAACAATCTTCTTCAGCTTATGTAAACTCATTTTCTGAACTAGTGAAATCTATTACTAACTCACTTACATGCATACCACTTGTAAAAACTTATGCAAATGAGAATGAAGAAAAAAAATATTTTAATAAAGCAAGTGATCAGATACAATCATCTCAATTCAGCATAGACAAAAAATATCTGATTATTGGACCTGCTCAGGAAATTATGCTTCTTGTTTTGGTATTAATTCTTGTTACAGTTATTGCATTTTTAGTTATAAGAGATAAAACGGGTGAACTTGCAGGGTTTATGGTCTTTTTTGTTATTTTAAAAAGATCTTTTTCATCTATTGGTGCTGTAGCTAGATTTAATGCAGTTATTTCTTCAATTTCAGGACAAATTGCTGAAATAGTTTCTGTGTTGTTAGATAAAGATAACAAATATCATGTAAAAGAAGGCAGTAAAGAATTTCATGGATTACAAAAATCTATTAGATTTGTAAATTTAAAATTCTCATATCCAAATGGGGTTCAGTCTTTGAAAGCAATAAATTTATCAATTGAAAAAGGGAAATTAACAGCACTGGTTGGACCAAGCGGAGCAGGCAAGTCAACCATTATTAACCTCATTATGCGGCTTTATGACTGTGAACCAAAAACTGTATTTTTTGATGAAACAGATGTAAGAGAATTTAGTCTTCAATCCTTATATTCTAAAATGGCTCTTGTCAGTCAGGACACACAACTTTTAAACGCATCAATAAAAGAAAATCTTATTTATGGTTTAAATTGTAAAATTGAAGACCATGAAATTAAAGATGCTATTTATTCTGCCAAACTTGATAGTCTAGTAGAAAAGTTACCAAATGGCACTGATACAGAAATCGGAGATAAAGGAATAAAACTATCAGGTGGAGAGAAACAAAGGTTATCTATTGCAAGAGCTATATTAAAACAAGCAGATATAATTATTCTAGATGAAGCAACAAGCTCTCTGGACAGCAAAACAGAAAAACTTATTCAAGAAGCCATAGACAAGGTTACTAGTGGCAGAACTGCAATAGTAATTGCGCACAGGCTTTCTACCATACAACATGCTGATAAGATTGTAACTATTGAAGATGGTCAAATAAAAGAAGAAGGAACACTTAAAGAACTATTAGATAAGAAAGGAGTATTTTACAAGCTTTGGGAAGAGCAGAAGTTTTATTAAGATTAGTTCCTAATTTATATTGGGTAAGTTATTTTAGGTAATTAGCTATGAATAAAGTTTATTTATATAAAGTTTATAGGATTTTAAGAAATAAGTTTGATAGCTTGTTAGGAATTTTTTATCCACTTGATAAAACACTTGAAGCAATGGTTAAAAGGCCATTTGAGTTACATTTAGAACTTACAAATTTATGCAATGCAAAGTGCATTTTTTGTCCTTATCAATTTCAAGAAAGAGAAACAGAATTTATGTCTGACAAAGTCTTCTATAAAGCTGTTAAAGATTATACAGATATTGGTGGCGGATCAGTAATGCTAACCCCAATTGTTGGGGATGCATTAATAGATCCAAAGTTTTTAGAAAGAGTTAGATATCTTCGCTCTATAAAATGCATAGATCGAATTAAGATTGTAACAAATGGCATACTTCTAGATAAGCATGGCATTGAAGAAATATTGAACTCTGGACTTACAGAAATTGACATTAGCACTGCTGGGTTTGACGAAGAAATGTATACCAGAGTCTATCGCTCAAACGCTTATAAAAGAATGAAGACTAATGTAGAAAAGATAGTTGAATTAAACTCAAAAAAGAAAGAACCTATCCTAATAACAATAGCACTGAGAAGTGATCGTCCCTTAAAAGAAGTGCTTCAAGATAAAGATTTTCAACCAATATTAAAATACAATCCTATTATTGATTTCACATGGTCATATTCAGACTCTGGTGGAAGAATTACAAAAGAAATGCTATCACCAAATATGAAACTTAGAAAATTAATAAAACATTCACTCCCCTGTGTAAATCTATTTAATGGTCCAATTGTTTTGCCTGATGGAATAGTAATGGCTTGCAGTTGTAGTACCGCCATGGATGCCACAAATGATCTTGGAATAGGCAACATCATGGACTCAACACTTCTTGAGATATGGAGAAGCCACAAAATGCTTGAACTCCGGAAAGAATTTGGCACCAGTAAATTAAACAATACTTGTAAGAACTGCGATGCATATAGAAAACCTGATCTTTATAGAACTTTTGAAGGTAGAGAAAGAGCAAAAATAAACCTAGAAAGATTACAGGGAAAGTTGATTTTTCGAGACAAACCAACTGAACCATTTTCTGGTGGTTAGTTACATATTCTACTTATAAGACTTTCAAATGAAAAGAACCTTATAATAACAACGACACCAGTGAAAATCACAAAGCTTTTAATTCTTACTTAAAAAAGCCCCCCAACGGGATTGAACCGTCGACCTCGTCCTTACCAAGGACGTGCTCTACCAACTGAGCTAGAGGGGC
>OBEQ010537485.1_pt1 | contig 19772 bp, 24 predicted proteins | sample 1670901 | NCBI WGS metagenome assembly OBEQ01 (sample SAMEA104232315, study PRJEB22302) | groundwater metagenome | biome: forest; feature: aquifer; material: groundwater | place: USA | collected 2011-08-07 | depth 5.4 m
CGAAGCGCTTCTCAATCTTTTGAAAGACCCTCTTCGCAGGGAACAACTGGGAAAGAACGCTTATTTCAGGACCCGCAATATGACCTGGGACAATGTTGCGCTTGAATATTCAAAATTGTTTTCGAAATATTCCAGCGATATTGCCAAAGTCAGTAAGCGCAAAAAAATTCCACGCGTGAATTTAAACCACTTATTTCGTTTGACTGATGATTTCGGAATCATCCAATTCGCCCAACTTTCTTTGCCGGATATTTCCTCAGGTTATACCGTGGATGACAACGCCCGCGCGCTTATTGCAACGTGTTCCTACTATGATGAACTCGGGAAGGCGTTTAAGACTTTCTCTCCTGATAAAAGAAAAGGTGAACTCTTGAAACGCATTGAGATTTATTTGCATTTCATCGGGTTTGTTTTGGGCAAAGACGGGCTTTTTTATAATTATGTAAAGCCCGACAGATCGATCGACCTTGAATTTAACCAAAAGGAAAATCTTGAAGACGCGAACGGCCGGACGTTTTGGGCCTTGGCGGCAGCCGCCGCGACAGATTCTCTGCCAGAAAATATCAAGCAGAAGGCTCTTTCTCTCTTAAAGAAAAGAATGGAATATTCTCAAATGGTGGAATCCCCCAGAGCAACCGCTTTTTATATCAAGGGGCTTTGCCTTCTTCTGAAAACCCGTGATGAGAAAAAGAGGACAAGCTACTTTTTAGAATCCAATACAAAAAGTAGCCTGTCCCCTTTTTTAGTCCGTCACTCGGACCGGCTTGTGTCGCTTTACCGCGGAGTCGCTACGGAAGAGTGGCAATGGTTTGAACCTTATTTAACTTATTCAAATGCTGTTTTTCCAGAGGCGCTTCTTTTGGGACACGAGCAAACGGGCAACAGTGAATATCTTGAAACGGGCATGAAGACTTTGGATTTTTTAATTGGCCAGACTTTTTTGAAAGGAATCTACGCGCCCATTGGTCAGGACGGCTGGCATCATAAAATGGGAGAGCGCCGCTATTTTGACCAGCAGCCCGAGGATGCCTCCGCCATGGCTTGTGCGCTCCGAACTGCCTACACCATCACGGGGAAAGAAACTTATCGCAAACTCATGCACGAAGCTTTTAATTGGTTTTTGGGCGACAACAGCCTGAAGCAGGTCGTTTACGACAGGGTTACGGGCGGATGTTATGACGGTTTGGGAGAAGGTCAGATCAATCTCAACCAGGGAGCCGAATCCACCACCTCTTACCTTTTAGCAAGACTGGCTATCCAACGCTCTTGATTCCGGTGAGCATGAAATTCATCCGAGCCCAGAAGATGTTCGGAGAGCGCACTGGATTTTTCACGGAACTACTTTCCGCCTTCATTTAGTAGTCGTTGCGACCTTGCAATCGAAGCAAGAGTAATGATATATAAAGTGTCAACACTAACTGCCAGCACTTTTGATGGTAAATAGCGGATAATCGTGATCGAACTCGGTCAATCCAATTTCCTTAACATTCTTCACACCTGCTTCCTACCTAGACAGATCGGCTAAATTCAGATATTATCCTTCTATTCGCAGTCCAAATCACTTCTAACAGGAAACGGAGATAAAATATGAAACCTCATGTCATCATCGGAATTTTTATTTTAGGCGCTGTGCTGCTTTCGGGATGCGGCGTCACACAAATTGAAAGCGGAGAAGCCGGCGTCAAAGCAACATTCGGGAAAATTGAAGACCAGCCGCTTTCTCCCGGCTGGCATTTTTATTTGCCGGTAACAAGCTGGATTGAGACGTGGAGTGTCCGCACGCAGGAGCTTAAGGAAAATGCGAGCGTTCCCTCTTCCGAAGGTTTGATTTCCAATTTGGATGTGTCGATTCTTTACAATGTTCCCGTGGATAAAGTTGTTTTCGTGAGAAAAACAACAGGTTCTAATTATCGCGAGACAGTGCTTGAACCCTATGTGCGCGAAGCGATCCGAAATGTGGTGAGTGGTTATGCGGTGAAGTCACTTTTCAGTGATAAAGGAAGGTCTGAAATTGGTGATAACATTCTTCAGTTTTTAAAAGTGAAACTGGAGCCCAGAGGAGTCGTGATTCAAGATGTGCTTTTGCGTGACGTCAAGCTTCCGCCAACGTTTGCTCAAAGCATTGAGTCGAAATTAAAAGCGGAACAGGAATCGCTTCAGAAAGAATTTGAACTTATAAAAGCAAAAAAGGATGCCGAGATCGAAGTCGCGCGCGCGGAAGGTGCCGCGAAAAGTAATACGATCATTGCGAATAGTATTTCAGAGCAATTTTTGCGGTATCAATGGGTTCAGGCTTTAAAGACAGGCACCAATCTTCAGGTGGTTTATGTGCCGACAGAAGCCAATCTTCCGATTATGGAAGCTTCTCGTTTTAATGAGCTTGGAAAAATAAAAGCCGAGTCGGGAAAGTAAGTCAGTGAAAAAAGGAGTTGAGTCATGCAAATCGGATTGATCGGGCTCGGGCGAATGGGCGGCAATATGGCCCAGAGAATTTTAAAAGCCGGGCATCAGGTGGTGGTGCACAATCGAAGCCTGGAGCCCATTAAAGCCATGGAAGCAAAAGGAGCGATCGGTGCTTATTCGCTTCAAGAGTTGGTGAAAAAATTAACGCCGCCGCGGGCGATTTGGCTGATGGTGCCCGCTGGCGCTCCGGTGACTCAAATGATCCGGGATCTCCTTCCCGAACTTTCGGAAGGCGATATCGTGATCGACGGCGGAAATTCCAATTATAAAGATTCCATCAAACGGGCTGCCGAACTTGCCAAAAAAAAGATTTATTTTTTGGATGTCGGAACCAGCGGCGGCATTTGGGGGCTTCAAAACGGATATTGCCTGATGATCGGCGGCGATGAAGCAATTTATAAAAAATTGGAGCCGATTTTTAAAGCGCTTGCGCCGAAGGACGGATTTTATCACGCCGGACCTCACGGAGCGGGCCATTTTGTGAAGATGATCCACAACGGAATCGAATACGGGATGCTCCAGGCTTACGGCGAAGGTTTTGAAATTATGAAAGCGTCCGAATTCAAACTGGATTTTGAGAAAATTTCGCACCTGTGGAACCAGGGAAGTGTTGTCCGTTCGTGGCTTTTGGAACTGGCCGAGCTTGCGTTCAAAAAAGATGCAGCCCTTGCTTCTTTCGAAGATTACATTGAAGATTCGGGCGAGGGCCGTTGGGCGGCGCTTGAAGCCATCGAGAAAAATGTTTCGGCGCCGGTGATCACGCTTGCGCTCCTTGAGCGGCTGCGCTCGCGCGAAGACCATTGCTTTAGTGCAAAATTTATTGCGGCGCTTCGCAATGAATTTGGCGGCCACGCAGTTAAAAAAACGTAGTTGAAACAGAGATTAAGTTTCTGCTCAAACAGTCCTCGTCACCATACTTGTACTCATGTTACGTTACTCGGGTGTCTGCGGAACTCGCAGAAACTTAATCTCTGTTTCTCCAATTGCAATTAAAATGAGTTTTTGATTATGATTAGAAAAGAAAGGTTCATTTCAGGCGAGTGCCGCAGCACGAAGTGCGAGGACTGCCCCAGAGCAACTTTGAATAATTTTAATGTTGTCTCTGGGGCTGGTTTGACTACCTTAGAAAAGCATTAATATGAAAGTCAACCTGTCTGAGCATGAAATGAACCTTTCTTTTAATTATTCTTATGGAAACAAAATCGCCCCTTAGAATTGTCACACACGACCAGTTTTGCATGGAACGGGTTCCCGAGCCGTGCGGAATTGTGATTTTTGGTGCCTCCGGAGACCTGGCCCACCGGAAACTCATTCCCGCATTTTATGACCTTTATCACTCCGGACTTTTCCCAAAAGGTTTTTTCATTGTCGGATTTGGCCGAAGCGCGTGGAGCGACGATCTTTTTCGAAAAGAAGCAGCCGGTATTCTCCGCGAAAAGGAAAAAGGCGGCTTCCCGCAGCAGAAAGAATTTCTGAGCCGTCTTTATTACCAAAGCGGGGAATACACGGATTCGAAGGGCCTCCTCTCGCTCCAACAGACGGTCAAAAAACTTCACGAGCAGTACAAAACCAAAGAAAACCTGATTTTTTATTTTGCGACGCCACCTTTTGTTTACTGTGATTTGATCCGGCAAATGTCAAAAGCAGGACTCATCCATCCGTCTAAAAAATCCGGGCCGTGGACGAGAGTGGTTTTTGAAAAACCGTTCGGCAATGATTTGAATTCAGCCAAAAAATTAAATCAGGAAATTCAGGAAGTGCTGAACGAAAATCAGATTTACCGGATCGACCATTATTTGGGAAAGGAAACGGTACAGAATATTTTAATTTTCCGGTTTATGAATTCTATTTTTGAACCGGTTTGGAACCGCCGCTACATTGATCACATTCAAATTACGGCCGCGGAAAATTTGGGCGTTGAACACCGCGCGGGTTACTACGACGAAGCCGGCGCGCTTCGTGACATGTTTCAAAATCACATGATGCAGCTTTTGTCACTCGTGGCCATGGAGCCGCCTGTCAGTTTCGATGCGAATCAGTATCGCGACGAAAAAGTAAAAGTGCTCCGCTCAATCCGGCCGATTCCTGCAAAGAAAACAGACGAGTTTGTGATTCGCGGACAATATGGAAGCGGGAACGTGTGCACGCAAACGGGCACGGAAAAAGTTCCGGGGTATCGCGGTGAAAAAGGTGTCCGGCCAAATTCAACGACAGAAACCTTCGCGGCGCTCAAACTTTTTGTCGATAATTGGAGGTGGCAGGGAGTTCCGTTTTATTTGAGATCCGGGAAAAGACTCAAAGCGCAATCGACGGAAATTGCAATTCAATTTAAAAACGTTCCTCATTCGATGTTTGCCTCGATGGGGATTGATCAATTTCCGCCCAATGTGCTTCTCATTCGCATTCAGCCGGACGAAGGAATTTCGCTCAGTTTCGAAGCCAAACATCCCGGCCCGAAATTTTGCATGGCGACTTTGAATTTAGAATTTAATTACGAGGCCGCGTTTCAGGAAAAACCACTCGGCGCCTATGAGCGGCTTCTCTTGGATTGTATGCTCGGTGACCAAACGCTTTTTGTGCGTCAGGATATGGTCGAAGAATCGTGGGCGCTTTTGTCCGACATTTTAGAGCACTGGAAAAAGTCAACCCCACCTGATTTCCCAAATTACGAAGCCGGTTCCTGGGGACCTCTTTCGGCGCATGAATTGATCAAGCGCGACGGCAGAACTTGGCATGAATCGTGAACGTTAAAATAAATACCGGTGTAAAAGAAAGTGGGAATTTTCTGATTATGTATTATACTTTAAGAAATGGCAGCTTTAGGAAGATTTGGAGGAAGTGGTGAGCACGAAAAAGTCTGAAATCCAGGTGTTGATTTACGAAAACTACAATCGGCTTTGCGATGAGCTTGTCCGGAAAATCCTGGGCATCTCTAAAAAAGCGATCCGCGAAAACGGGCTTTTTAACATGGCACTTGCAGGCGGCGCGACACCGAAAGGCCTTTATCTTCGGATGAGCGACAGTACTTACCGGAATGAATTCCAGTGGCCGCAAATGCATTTTTTCTGGGGAGACGAAAGGTGGGTTTCGCCGGATCACCTTCGGAGTAATTATCGGATGGCAGCTGAGGCGCTCCTCACCAAAGTGGATCTTCCGGTGGAGAACATTCATCACATTATTACGAAAGAAGGCGACCCTGACGCTTCCGCCGACCGTTACGAGCGGGAACTCATGCTTCATTTTGGTTTGAGGGAAGGCGAATTTCCAAAATTTGATCTGATGCTGCTCGGCCTTGGCCAGGATGGCCATATCGCTTCTTTGTTTCCGGGGGATTCTGCCTTGCACGAATTAAAACATCTGGTTCTCCCGGTCATTGATCAGGATCTGGAAGAGCCGAGAGTGACGCTCACATTGCCTGTCATTAATTACGCCAATCATATTATTTTTATGGCATCCGGAATTGAAAAGTCGCATGCCGTTCAAATGGTTCTGGAACCCGAAGAGGGAAGCCCGGTACTGCCGGCTCAGATGATTTATCCGGAACACGGCACGCTCGCTTGGTATGTTGACCGATCTGCCGCTTCAAACCTCAAGAAAATCCAAAAGTAAGTAAACCGAAACCTGCCTCTTCTGAACCGTGGGATTAATCAATGGCTGTCCTTTTACAAATCAGCGGAATTAATAAAAGTTACGGGCCGGTCATCATTCTGGATGATGCCACGGCGTCATTTGCGGAAGATCAAAAAATCGGCGTGATCGGGCGAAACGGAGCCGGAAAATCCACGCTGTGTAAAATCATTACCGGTGAGGAAGAAATGGACAGCGGCAATATCATCCGGAATTCAAATTTAAGGTTGAGCTATTTGGAACAACAGGATCCGTTTCAAATGAAAGAAACCGTCCTTCAATTTTTGATGCGTTACACGGACAAAGAAGAATGGCAGTGCGGTGAAATCGCGCACCGGTTTCGAATCACGAATGACATGCTGGATTTCCCGATCGAAACACTCGCCGGCGGTTACCGGACGCGCGTCAAACTTGCCGCGATGCTTCTTCGCGATCCGAATTTCCTGATTCTGGACGAGCCCACCAATTATTTGGATTTGAGCACACTGATTCTGCTTGAAAATTTCCTCCAGGATTTCCGCGGCGGATTTTTGATTGTCTCGCACGACCGCGAATTTCTGAAACGGACATGCGAACACACGCTCGAAGTCGAAGGCGGACAACTTTCGCTTTATCCGGGAAATATCGAAGACTATTTCACTTTTAAAGAAGAGCAGTTTCAGCAGAAGGTGGCTTACAACAAAACGATCGAGAAGAAAAAAGAGCAATTGCAGGGTTTTGTGGACCGCTTCAAAGCGAAAGCGGCGACGGCGTCCCGGGCGAAGTCAAAACTGAAACAAATGAATAAACTGAAAACAATCGAAATCGAGCATCCGTTGAGTACGGTGCGGATTAAAATTCCGGCGGTCGAGCGGAAATCCGGCATTGCTCTTTTTTGCAATGATGTGTCGATCGGTTATCCCGAAAAGTTGGTGGCAAGCGGCATTCACATGGATGTTGACCGCGGCGCTCATGTGGCGATTCTGGGTGACAACGGACAAGGGAAAACCACATTTTTACGGACGATTGCAGAAGACCTCAAAGTGAAATCAGGAAGTGTCCGGTGGGGAACGGGGCTTAAAGTGGCGTATTACGCGCAGCACGTATTCGGTACACTCAATCCCGCGGACGATATTTACACGTATTTGCAGAGGGACGCTGCTTCCGGTGTCACGACGCAGGATGTTTTGGACCTTGCGGGGAGTTTCCTATTTAAAGGAAACGATGTCCGGAAGAAAATCGCGGTGTTGAGCGGAGGTGAACGCGCTCGTCTGGTATTGGCCGGGCTTTTGCTGACACAGAGTCACGTCCTGCTTCTCGATGAACCTACGAACCATCTTGATTTTGAAACGGTGGAAGCGCTCGGACAAGCGCTCAAAGAATTTGCCGGCACGATTTTTTTTATCGGCCACGACCGGACGTTTGTGAATCTCGTTGCGACTGAAATTATTGAAGTGAAGAACGGCCGTGTCTTGAAATATCCCGGCACGTACGAAGATTACGTGTATCACCTGGAACAGCAGGCGCAGGGAATTATGGAAGAAGAAAACCGCGCACATGTGCTGCATGAGAAAGAACATCCGGTGAAATCCGCCCAAGCAGTGTCTCGGGCGAATCAAAAAAAGAAAGAAGAGGCGGACGTGCGTGAAACGTCTCAGAAATTGAAGCAGGAACTTGCGGCGCTCAAGACAAAGATCGAGAAAGCCGAAAGCCGGATGAAGCACCTAATGAGGGAAAGAGACGCCCTTCTTCTGGAAATTCAAAATAATCCCTTTCATTATTCGAGGGAGCGAAACGAAAAAATGAAGGACTTAACCGTCAAGATCGAGGAAGAAGAAACCAAGTGGCTTGGATTGCAGGCTGAGTTCGAAAAACTTCAAAAAACTTCCTAAGGTTTTATCCGCCTACGCAGAAAACCCCGGCTGTCCTTCGACACAAGCTCAGGACGGTGAGCAAAAGTCGAACCGTAAAGCCGGGGATGAATGCGTTGGACGGATCCTCCGAAGCTCCGCCGTTAAGAACGGAGCGAAGGAGGATATTAATTTGCTTCGGCGGATTCCGCCGACAAGTAAGGTGCTGTAGGGGGCTCCATGCCGATCGGTTTCCCGGTAAGAAATTATTTTCAAATGCGGCTTGCGCGAAGGTTCCGGTGGGGACTTTTGAAGAGCCGCTCGCACGCCGAACTCGCCTTCGAAGACCTGCTCAAAGAAATGAATCTCAGGTTTACCTCCCAAGCTATTTTTCTCGATCGTTCCACATTTTTTATTGTTGATTTCTTCATTAAATTTCCGCATCATTTAGCGGTTGAAATTGACGGGTCGAATCACGGAAAGAAGAAAAGAGCGTGGCGGGATGCGGCGCAGAAAGCCTATTTTGAAAGATCCGAATATCGTTTGCTGCGTTTTACGGACACACAAGTTTTAAATCACATGGCCCTGGTAAAGACTTGTCTTCAAAACCAACTCGTAAAAAAAGAAATGAATATCCATGACTGACATTTTCATTTGGATTTGCACGGCTGCCATTGCTTTCATCTCGTCCACCCTTTCCGGAATTGTCGGTTTTGGCGGCGCCATGATTTTTCTCCCCGTTCTGGTCATGATGTACGGGATTCGCGCGTCCGTTCCCATTTTAACGGTTTCCGTGCTGCTCGGGAATGCATCGCGGGTTTATTTCAACCGCCGCGAGCTTGACCTGAAACTGGTCCTTTTATTTTCCGCGGGCTCGCTTCCGTTTGCGGTTCTCGGTTCGTTTGTTTATGTGGCGCTGCCGGCCGTGTGGATCAAAAAAGGAATCGGAATTTTTCTTCTCGCCACGGTTCTCTTGCGGCATCTTCAGAAGGATTTTAAACTCACGCAAATATGGATTTTCATTCCGCTTGGAATGGTGACGGGGTTTCTCTCAGCGTTGATGGGCGGTGTGGGGCCCGTCTCGTCGCCCTTTTTCTTGGCGTACGGTTTAACAAAGGAAGCGTTTGTGGGGACCGAAGCGCTTTGTGCGGTTGGAATGCATCTTGTAAAATCGATTACGTACAACCGGCTCCATGTATTAAATGCAAAAGAACTTGTGATTGGTGTTGGTTTTGGCCTGGTGATGTCAGCAGGGTCTTACGTTGCGAAGAAAGTGCTTGAGCGGATATCCCGGCAGAAATTTCTTCTGCTGGTTGAAATCATGCTGGTCGTGATTGGACTTGATATGCTGCTTTTATGAAAAAATTCTGATGAATCAAACATGACCCGCGAACCGGAACGTTTTAAAACATGGGCGCAAGCTAAAATTTCAGAGATTTACCAGTCTGAAAATATTATCCAAACTTATCAGCGTTTGTGCGAAAAGGAAAAATCGTTCGCCGCTTATCCAAAAGAAGCGTTTGGATTTGAGTATATTTGCCTGCGCCTTGCGATCGGCTGCATTGCGTGGATAAACGCTTGCCGGGAAAATAACATTTCTGAGAAAGCCATCCAAAACGTGTTTTTAAAAAGTGTCATGAGTTCTTTCGAGACGCCAAAATCCCTTCCGATTGCATCCGCATTCAGTGAGTACCTGTATTCTCCGGACGGAATCCGAAAAAATGACGAAATCGTTCCGCTGGTTGCCAAAATGTTTGAACGGCTCGAAGCGAAACGGGCGGCGGGAAAGAAAAAAATAGATCAAAAAATAATCGAATCTGTTAAAACATTGATTGCCATGTCTGAAAGCACTCGCATGTCTTTCGAGAACGAATTCCTCGAACTTGCAAATTCGTAGCAACCATTTTTAGCGTTTGCACATTTGAAGCCGCGAAGGTCTCGGCGAAGGCGCGTCTGAAGGCCGACCGGGCACGGTGGCAAGAAGGGCTTGTCATCCGGCACCGGCACTTCAGCCGCTCCAGCGGCAGCTGAGTACCTTGGCTCTCGCTCTTCGGATCCGCCGTTGGCGGAACCAAGCTCCGAAGAGCTCCGAGACATGCCTTCTGACAAGCCCTTCTTGCCGAGGGAGACCGGAAAGCCGAGCGAGATTTACCTCGCTGGGGTAAATCGAGTGTCGACTGAGACGATGACCTGAGCAGAGCTAAGAAATGTACAAACGCGAGAACCGTTTTGGTTGACACGCGCTGAAATCGGCGATACATCGGTAATGCATTTCCAGGGACTCAATGAAATCAATTGTTAAAAAAGCCACTGTTTACCCACTCCATGCGCGGCTCGTTGCGCCTTTTCGGACGGCGCTTGGCCAGCACGACTCGCTTGAAAATGTTTTGCTGGTGATCGAGCTGACAGACGGGACGCGCGGATTCGGCGAAGCTGCCGTCGCCTCACATATCACAGGCGAAACCGTCCGGCAAACCACCCAAAACCTGGAACATGCGGCTCTCGAATTGATCGGCAGAGACGCAGCGGATTATCTTCAAATTTCGGGAGAGCTTGGCGAGAAATTAAAAGGAAATTCGTGCGCGCTTGCCGCACTTGAAACGGCGCTCGTGGATTGCTTGACCCGTCAGTGGAAAATTCCGCTTTGGAAATTTTTTGGGTCGAAGCCCCATTTATTGAAAACTGATATGACAATTGTGATCGATGATATTGAGCGCGCCGAGAAATCCGCACGCGAAATTTACAAACGGGGAATTCGGGCATTTAAAATTAAAATCGGCGGGAATGAAGACGAAGATCTTAAGCGTGTTTTTCGCGTGCAAAAAATGATCGGCCGTTCCCAGATTTATTTGGATGCAAACGCAGGTTTTACGGCCGAGCAAACACTCCGATTTTTAAAACAACTTGCCCATCACAAAATTAAACCTGAATTGATCGAACAGCCGGTTCCGAAGCACGATTGGGAAGGGCTTGCCAAAGTGACGCGCGAGAGCGGAATAACGGTGGTGGCTGATGAAAGTGTTTCAACGCTTTCCGACGCCGTCCGGGTCGTTCGTGAAAAGTGTGCGGGAGGGATTAATATCAAATTGATGAAATTTGGTGTTTTCCAAGCGCGCGAAATTGTAATGCTTACTCAAGCGGCTGGTTTAAAATTAATGATCGGCGGAATGATGGAAACGGAGCTTGCCACCACTGCTTCCGCACATGTTGCAAGCGGCTTGGGCGGATTTCAATACATTGATCTGGATGCTCCGCTTTTTATCAAAGAAAAAGTGATGAAACAATCCTATCTCAGCCGAAACGGCATTTATGATTTGCGCTCTGTAAAATCAGGAATCGGTGTAGAGCCCGTTATCCACAAAAAGAAAGAAGTGGCCGTGTGATCCAAAATCCAATCGGAATTGTTCTCGTTTTAATTTTAATTGAGTCAGCGGTTCTTTTTCTTTCGGAACACGCAAGATCGAGCAAATATTTCCAATTTCTTCCGGCAGTTTTCTGGATTTATTTTCTTCCGATGATTGTGTCGACCCTCGGACTGATTCCCGCGAAAAGCGGCATCTATCAGATCATTTCAACCTATTTTTTGCCGGCCGCTTTGTTTCTCTTGCTGCTTTGTGTCGATATTCCGGCAATTCTGAAATTGGGAAAAATGGCACTTCTCATGATGTTTGCGGGAAGTTTCGGAATTGTGTTTGGCGCGCCGATTGTTTTAATTCTTTTTCAAAAATGGCTTCCCGCGGATGCTTGGATGGGATTCGGAGCGCTTTCGGGTTCATGGGTCGGCGGAAGCGCCAATATGATTGCGGTCAAAGAAGCCATCCAAGCGCCGGAAGCCATTTTTCTTCCGATGATTGCAGTAGATATCGTCGTTTCTTATTCCTGGATGGGATTTTTAATTTTGCTTGCGGCGTATCAAACGGCTTACGACCGGTGGAATCGCTCAGACACCCGATTGATTGATGAGTTGAATCGCCGCGCATCCAATCGAGCGGCACAAACTTTCCGGGGATATCAGTCTGGCAAAACGGTGTTTCTATTATTACTTGCTATTTTGGCAACGGGTCTTTCGATTTGGTTTTCTAAATTAATTCCCGAGGCAAAAGGATTTTCCGCTGCCACATGGACCATTCTTTTTGTCTCAGCCCTGGGAATTGCAATGTCATTTACCCCGCTCAAAAAATTGCAATCGTACGGAGCGTCCAAAATCGGATATATAATTCTTTATTTTGTTTTGACATCCATTGGCGCAAAAGCCAATTTGGCTGCGCTGATGCAGGCTCCCGTTTTCATCTTGGCCGGATTTGTGTGGGTTTTGATTCATTTTTTGTTTATGATCCTGATTGCAAAATTCATCAGGGCTCCGCTTGCTTTGACGGCGGCGGCGAGCCAAGCAAACATTGGCGGGCCCGTTTCCGCACCGATCGTAGCGGCCATTTACCAGCCGTCCCTGGCTCCGGTTGGGCTTCTTTTGGGTGTCTTGGGAAATATTATCGGAACGTACGCCGGGCTTTTTTGCTCACAGTTGTGTCATTGGACGATTCGTTAAATGATGTGTTAAGAATCTACTGGTTTTGGTAGAATAGCTCAGCACATGAAGAATTTTGGAATATTTTTAATGATCTGTTTTTTTGCTGCTGGGTGTACGACGACTTCTAAGAATTTAAATACGCTTTCGGTGGATATGACAAAAGAGGAGGTCACGAAGCGCATTGGAAAACCGTTTGCGATTCAACATCCCAAGCGTGATGAATCGAAAGAATCCGAGCCGCGCGCGCCGGATAAAGATATTTCCGAAACTTGGGAATATCATTTGGTGAAATATAAAGGCACCGAGCAATCGGTCATGCGGGGAGTGGATAAAGTGGTTGAACCCATTTTTTCTTTTGGGATGTCGTTTTTTGCGCCGCACCAAACTGAGGCGGACGAACGGGCTTATGCATTGTATTTCAATAGCGAAGGACGGCTTCTCAGCTGGAAAGAAGTAGGTGCGGTAGAGGAGAAGCCAAAAAAGGAAGATCCGAACCAGAAAAGAAAAGGCGATTAAAAGGTTAATATGCTCAAAGAAAGAATTCAGGAATTGTTACGCGAGCGGGAATTTATTTATGTGGCAACGTCTGACTTTAACCATCGCCCGAATGCTGCGCCAAAATTTCTGCTTAAAATCGAAGAGAATTGCATTTATCTTGTGGATCATGTGATCGGCACCACTTTTAGAAATTTAAAACTGAATCCTCAAACATCGCTTTCCATTATGGATCGCGATACGCTGCACGGATATCAAGTCAACGGAACAGTAGAAATGTTGGCGCGCGGTGAGGAATACGATTCAATGATTCAAGAATTGCATCGAAAAGAAATTCAATTGACGACGGAGCGTGTGATCGAAGCAGTCCGCACGGGAAAAAGGAACAAGAATTTTGAAGTGGCGTTTCCAAAAGAAGTGGTCATTTACAAAGTTGAGATTCAGGATATTGTGGAAATCAGCCCCGAAGGGCGTTTAAACCGGGAACAATCGGGAAAAGCTCAGTCCGCAAAATGAGATTCAAACTTCATTTGGCCTCAGCCGCCGTTTATTTTCTCCTGACGGGTGTTTTGGTTCACCCAATTTTTGCAGAATCAAAAATGGTTTCTCCGCTCGGGCCGTCTTACAAAGTCCAAAAAGTGATCAATGGAAATACCATTCAGCTTTCAAACGGGGAGCGCGTCCGATTGATCGGAGTGAACGTTTCCACTTTTGACAATCAAGAACACAATCAAAAAAGTGCTTCGGATCTCAAACTTGAATTTGAGAATTTCAAAAAAATGGCGGGGAAGTCGCAGGGGGTTCTCAAAAAATTGGTTGAAAAAAATGAAGTGTTTCTCGTGTTCGATCCCGCGGATCAGTCTGCGGATCACAAAGATCGGGAAGGGAATATTTTGGCTTACGTTTACGGAAAAGGGAAAACGGAGCAATATGTGGCATATTCCATTTCTTTGTGGACCAGGACTTATGAGAAACTGGCGGATAAAATGAATCACTTGAATGGAAACGCAACGATGATTCAAGCCGGTTATGGCTTTGTCAATGCCAAATATCCTTTTAAACGCAAGAAAGACTTTGATCAATTACAAGAGGAAGCCAAAAAATCTAAGATTGGTATTTGGCAGTAATTTTTAGCGCCTTCGTTTTGTAATCCAACTTTTCATGTGTTACCTTTTCTTTAAAGGCGAATCCCGACTGGTCAGGAGAACAAGGTTTGCTTAAAGGCGAATCCCGACTGGTCAGGAGAACAAGGTTTGCTGATGAGAAAAGGCGTTAAGAGAATTGTTTTCGCGTTTATGCTGCTGTCCGTTCCTGTTGTTTCTGCGGAACCCATCTCCATTTTACAAGAAGCCATTCCGCAGCCGGTTCAAATAATCGCGGTTCTTCCGCCTATCGAACTTCCCGATATTTCTTATGGCGTTGCTTCGTGGTACAGCAAGCAGGACAAGTTCATTCATATTCATACGGCGAACGGAGAAATTTTCGACGATTCAAAATTGACCTGCGCTTCCTGGGATTTTGATTTTGGAACCAGTCTTGAAATCAAGAATTTGTCGAATGACAAATCCGTCATCTGCCGCGTGAATGACCGGGGCCCCGCGAAACATTTGCACCGCTCGATTGACCTCACCAACGCCGCTTTCCGCGAAATCGCCGATCCTAAAAGCGGGCTCATCCGAGTCTCCATTACAAAATCCAATTGATTCTCACGAACAGCCTCTGTAGACTAATCCAATCTCAGGGACAGGTCTCAATAAGTCAATCTCTATCAAGCATTTACGCAAGAAGTGTCCCCTATAAATATATAAATTAAAAGAGATATAAGGGACAGTTCTGACATAACTGCTTGTATTACAATTGGTTATTAAGACCTGTCCCTGATAATGGTTATTTGCGTTTTTGGATTGAATTTTGTACACTAATCCCATGAAAGACCATGTTTGGTTTTATACGGCTTTTGTTTGCTTCTTTCTTTCAACCTTTTTGCCGATATGGATTAAGAATAATGAATTGAGAAGAAAGGTGAATCTTTTCTTGCTGATTCCCGTGTGTTTCGTGATTATGTTTTATGTCTATCCGGCGGGAATAGAATTATTTAAAAAAATAGCACTGACATTCAAATGAAATTTACAAAACTCAAAATTCCGGACGTTGTTCTGATCGAACCCAAAATCTTGAAAGACAGCCGCGGATTTTTTTATGAATTTTATCACCAGGTGGAATTTGAAAAAAACGGAATCCGCACCAAATTTGTTCAGGACAATTACAGCGTTTCTTCCAGAGGTGTTCTTCGGGGTTTACACTTTCAAGTGGAGCCAAAGGCGCAGGCGAAACTGATCCGCGTGACGCGCGGCGAAGTGTTTGATGTGGTGGTTGACCTTCGAAAGAATTCAAAAACATTTGGCTGTTCACTCAACATGATTTTAAGTGAAGAAAATAGAAAAATGCTTTATGTGCCGATTGGTTTTGCGCATGGTTATTTGGTATTAAAAGGTCGGACAGAATTTCAATACAAAGTTTCTGATTTTTATTCGCCCGAGCACGAGCGGGGAATTATTTGGAACGATCCCGATCTTCGAATTCCATGGGCGAATTTGGGGATGGACTATTTAATTTCTAAAAAAGATCGGTTATTGACTCGTTTGAAGGATATTCAATAATACCTACGGATACAAACTTTTTACTTTCCACTTGCTTCCAGAACGAACGTAAAGCGTTCGTACATGAAGTCGATCCGGCATTCCGCGCCAAAATTCAATTCGGCTAGGAACTACAATAAATCCGGACCAAAAGGGAGGTCTGGGAACTTTCATTCCTTTGAATTTTTTCTCGAAGATTTTTACGCGCACCCGCAATTCACCGCGCGATTTTAACACCGTACTTTGCTTGGACGCCCAAGCGCCGATTTGACTGCCACGCGAGCGCGTTGCAAAATATCTGTCAGCTTCCTGATTGTTCACACATTTTACCTTTCCTTCCACGCGAACTTGTTCACCCAGAACGGGCCACCAGAAACAAAGAGATGCAAATTGATTTTCAGAAATTTCCTTCCCTTTTCGGCTTTTCAGATTGGTATAAAAAATAAATCCCCGCGAATCCGCGCCTTTTAAAAGCATCATCCGTGACGACGGCTTTCCCGAAGGCGAAACCGTTGCGAGCGAAAAAGCGTTTGCGAGAGGAATTTTTTTCCGCTCGGCTTTGCCAAGTTTCGCCTGAAACATGGCGATTGGGTTTTTATTTTTCATAACATTCATTTTAACAAAAAAATTGGAATTTGCCTTCAAAAATTTCTGCGCAATAAATTCATTTTCCTTCTTTTGACCCCGTGTTATACTTCTCACTCAATGCGTCTTGAACATTATCCGGTCGAAAAATTAAAGCAGGAGATTTTGAATATTGTTAGTCGATATCTTAATTTGAAAGAATATCGTGTGTTTTTTTTCGGTTCAAGGGTCAATGGCAAGGGCGATGAAAGGTCCGACGTCGACATCGGTATTGAGGGGCCGACCGAAATTCCATTTGAAGTGATGGGTAAAATTTTAGAAGATTTGGAAAAACTTCCGATCCTTTATAAGATTGAAGCGGTTGATTTTAAAAAAGTACCACTTGATTTTCGAAAAGTAGCCATGCAGTCAGTTGAATTGATTACCGAAAACTCATGAATAAATTAGAAGCAGTCACACAACAATTTGAAGATGCCTTAAAGCGTTTCCGAGAAGTGCTTCAAGTTCCAAAAACCGATATTGTCCGTGATTCGGCGATTCAGCGTTTTGAGTTTACGCTCGATTTGGCATGGAAAACGGTAAAAGCATTTCTGGAAGAGAAAAAAGGCATTCGCTGTGCATCTCCCAAGGACTGTTTCCGAGAAGCGTACCTGCAGAAACTCATTGAATACAGTGATGCTTGGCTTCGGTTCGTTGATATGCGCAATGAAACCGTTCACACCTATAAACAAGAAATTGCCGAGCAGATTTACAATGCGCTCCCCGAAGTTTTAGAACACGCCGAGAAACTTCTTCTTGCCATCAAGAATAAAAGTTAGTTCAACTGATTTTCAACACTGCAATTCTTTCTCTTTCTTCAATCGTTAATTGACCACATTCTCTCTCCACATGCGGCTTTGCCACAGTGCTGCTACGCTGCATAGCCACTCCGTTTCCTGCTTAATTCTATCAGAGCGGTGCACTTGCTCATTGAACTCGGGAGTGCATTTAGTGAGAATTTTCACGTGTAGCCGAATATTAGGTACTAATTTCATATAAACGGTCTGGTTTTCCAGATATATAACAAATTTTAAAATACTTATTAAAATTATTTGCAAAGTCATTTTCCGTGTGGAATAATTTCATCAAGATGAAGACAAAAGCTGCGGAAATAAAATTTCATCGATGCCAAAACAAAACGCGACAAAATAAAATCAATTTTTTTGTTTCGTTTCTTTTTATTCTCGCGTTTTTTCTAAACGTTACTTCAACTCCTCAAGCATTCGCTAAACCAGTTTCAAAAAATCAAGCAGTGAAAAGCGATGTCAAAGAAAAAGACAAAACTCAAAATATAAAAGATACAAAAAACACTGATCTAAAAAAGAAAAGCGTGAAATCAAAGAAACCAGAGAAAACAAAAAACGCTTCAGCAGTTGCTAATCCACAAAACCAATCCAAAGTGAATCCTGCAAGCAACGATAGTAATGGCGGCTCATCGGGCGGCGGTCAACGCGATGGAAGATGTCCCAATCATTATGTTGAAGTACCCGATGGTGGAAGCTGTGATGATCACAGCAATTGTACGATTAATTGTTTGTGGAACGATCCAAATTCATCACCTCCGCCAGGGCGTACTTGTTTTAATCCTGCAGATTATTCCTTAAATGGGCTCAGTTGCACTGACGAATGTGTTCCGAATGGTGTTTGCAATAACGGATCTTGCTTCGGAGAGCAGATAAATTGCGATGATGGAAATTCATGCACAACCGATTTCTGTGATCGACATCAATGCGACGGAATGCAAAGAACCGTTTGCAATCCATGTCATTATGCATCCATTTCGGCAGGATGGCCGTGCGATGATGATAATAATCAATGTACTGGAAGCGGACATTGTTCCGGTGGTCATGACGATTCTCATTGTGTTCAAGATGTGCCTCCCGTTGTTTGTCCGCCTGTTACAGAACAATGCACAGAGAATCGATGTGATCCCGCTACAGGGACTTGTCATATTACGGGTGTGAGTGGCATGTCTTGTAATGATGGGCAGCCAGATCCGGAATGTTCATCTGATGCTTGTTGGAATGGCTTTTGTCTCAATTTTGACGGTGACGCTGGCGATTGTGGCGGTCCTCAGGGATGCCCAGTTCCTGGTGGGTCACCATCGACTTGTACTCCTCCTCCCGGAGAAAACTGTGTGCTTGGAGGAGTGTACGCTTGCAACGAGGCCAATGGGATACCAACTTGTCATCCAATCTACGATCAAGAATGCATGTATACCGTTTTTGTTGATCCACAAATACCAGAAACTTGTCTTGGTCAAGATGGTAATTATTATTCCGTCGTCTGGCGCAATTGTTCCGACTCGACCAGTAGAATACATGCTTTTCGGACCATACAAGGAGCTGCCTATTTTCTTTCAATTCATCCAGATCAGAATTTTCCGACTGATATTACAATTTTTATACGTGAAGGAATTTATCACGATGAAACCGTAACGTCTTTGCCATCAATTATGAGTTTCTTCCAACCCCACAATGTTACCATCCAGCCTTACAATTATGAGCAGGTACTTTTGAGGCCGCATCCTACTAATAATGGTGACGCCGTATTTGAGCTTGGTAACGGTGGATTTTCGAACTCAAATTCCAGCTTGACCTTTAAAGAACTTAATTTTCAGGCGAACGACGGGAATAACACAGGGTTTGGACATGCGGCCATTAATGTTGGTGATATCACGCATGGCAGCGGACACTTTGCAAATTTAAATTTCATAAATCTTCAGTTTGTAAATTTAAATTCATCTGCGGAAACTCTGGCAATCGATCTTGACCGCGGTGTTAATGCTACGATGAAAAATGTTCAAGTGATTGGTGCCGGGATTAATGTGAGTCGTTCTGACAATGTCCAAATTCAAAATGTGAGAGTGTATGACTATTCTGCAGGGGACGGCATCAAAATCGATTCAGGAAGTCAACACGTTACTATTACGGATTCCACAGCAACTCAGAATTCAGGAACCGGCTTTAACATTGGATCTAGAACCAATTTCTTAAAAGGAAACACTGCCTGGTCAAATAGACAAGACGGATTTAGATTTACGAATGGAAACAGTTACGCAAATCGCCTTCTCAGTGTCCAGAATGGTGGTTACGGAATTCAAATGACAGTGGGAAGTGACAATTTAGTCCCAACAGACCTCGCACTCAGGAACTCCACCGTTGCAGATAATGCCATGACCCAAATTCAAATGACAGGTGTACCAAATTCACATTTAATTCCAGACCTTGCCCAGTTATCACTTCAAAATACGATTGCAATGACGGCGTTTGATCAGCCTACAGCACTCGCACTCAACATTCCTGCTGATATTTCAGCAGATCAACGTTACCTATTTATTGATAGAGGAAGTAATATCCTAAGAAATCGAGAAGGAGATAATTCACAAATCCCTGCAATCAACCTTCATGGAATCGATTATGACAATGGTCAAATCAATAGAAATGAAGTGCCAGGTTTAAGCCCTAAAACCAACGCACTGGATCCGATGATGTTCCGGTTTCCCGGCGACGGACCACTTTACCGTCTTTCTTCTGGAAGTCCTGCCATTGACACAGGAACCTTTGC